>Ga0082212_10007675_pt1 | contig 14216 bp, 13 predicted proteins | sample TergutNt197P3_FD_71548 | JGI IMG/M metagenome (GOLD analysis project Ga0082212, IMG submission 71548) | Neocapritermes taracua P3 segment gut microbial communities from Petit-Saut dam, French Guiana - Nt197 P3 | ecosystem: Host-associated > Arthropoda: Insects > Digestive system > Gut ... | reverse complement strand
GGAAAAAGGCATAGGTTCAAAGCAAAACAACCCTGAACATAACTCTTTTCTGTAAAAGAATCTATAGATATCATTGGCAAGTTGTTGAAATTGGGGTATACTCATTACAAACATCGGTAGGTGAGGCTACCTTAGGGATAAGGGTTGCTGCCGCGGAGTAGTGGAGACACTATGAGAAGGTATAACAGTCTGTGTCGAGAGCAAGGCACAGAATAATGCAACTTCACCGCCTTAAGGAGCTAAAACTCGTACGATGACGGAGATGGTTATTATACTTCTGTCGTCGTATATGACGGCGGAATTACTTTTTCAACGGAAGATACAGCGCGTTGAAACGTAAAATGATTGTATGTTTTCTATCGGGAACTATTACTTCTTACTCCGGTTTCTGATGTATCAAATTATTTTAGCCCAATTTTCCAAAAGAGGTAAGGATGATGGAAAAAAATTCTGCAAAAACAACCCGCGCGGACAGAGTTAAAAGACGGTTGCTGAGCGCCGCGGCAAAGTCATATGATACACTGCTTATCCAGTATGATAACAGTGAGGATGGTTATGATGAGGATATGGTCGATGAAATGCGCGACCGATATGGTTCAAACATGATAACAAAGCAGAAAAAAGTTACTGTTTTTCATCATATACGAAACGCGTTCATCAACCCTTTTACCGTCGTATTGTTTATTCTGGCAGTATTATCATTCATAACTGATATATTCACCGCGGCACCCGGTGAAAAGGACGCGACAGCCGTTATCATAGTTCTCAGCATGGTGTTTATCAGCGGTATGCTCCGTTTCGTTCAGGAACTTCGAAGCGGAAATGCGGCTGAAAAACTGAGCGAGCTGGTTGAAACTACAATTGCAGTTTCACGTAAATATGAAACAGATAATCCTGATGAGATGGTTTCGGAGAAAAGGGAGATCCCGCTCGACGAAGTTGTTGTCGGCGACTTTATCCATTTGGCGGCCGGAGATATTATACCGGCTGATTTGAGGATACTTCAGGCAAAAGACCTGTTTATCAGTCAATCATCGCTTACCGGCGAGAGCGAGCCGGTTGAAAAATTCGGCGACGCGCAAGCAGGAAAACAAAATAATATATTGGATCTTAATAATCTCGCGTTTATGGGAAGCACGGTTATTTCCGGATCGGCGGCCGCGCTCGCGCTGGCGGTCGGAGACGATACGGTTTTCGGAGGTATTGCAGGGCAGCTGCAGGAAAAGACCCCGCCCACAAGCTTTGAAAAAGGTGTGAGTTCTGTATCATGGTTACTGATACGGTTTATGCTTGTAATGGTTCCGGTGGTTTTGTTCATCAACGGCTTTGCAAAAGGCGATTGGCTGCAAGCATTCCTTTTCGCGTTATCCGTAGCAGTGGGATTGACTCCGGAAATGCTGCCGATGATTGTATCGGCAAATCTTGCTAAAGGCGCGGCGTCAATGTCAAAGAAGAAGGTAATAGTCAAGGAACTTAACGCCATACAGAATTTCGGGGCTATGGATATTCTGTGTACCGATAAAACAGGGACCTTGACTCAGGATAAAATTATTCTTGAGTACCATTTAGATATTCACGGAAACAGCGATTCGAGGGTACTCCGCCACGCTTTTCTCAATAGTTATTACCAAACAGGGCTAAAAAATCTGATTGATGTTTCAATTATAAATCATGCGCGGGAAGAAAATGTAGTAGAGGATGAGAGTGTATATACCAAGGTAGATGAGATCCCGTTCGATTTCAGCCGCCGAAGGATGAGCGTTGTTGTATCAGATAACAACGCAAAGACTCAGATGATTACCAAAGGCGCTATTGAGGAAATGCTGGCTATTTCATCATTTGCTGAATATGACGGTAAGGTTGAACCCATGACCGAAACGCTGCGGCAGGAAATCTTAGACAGATGTAATACCTACAGCAGCGACGGATTCCGCATATTAGGTGTCGCGCAAAAAACGAAACAATTATATTCAGGAGCTTTTTCGGTTAATGATGAAAGCGACATGGTGCTGATAGGATATCTCGCGTTTTTAGATCCTCCAAAGGCAAGCGCCGCCGCGGCAATAGCGTCGCTTCATGACCACGGAGTTAATGTTAAGGTTCTTACAGGGGACAATGACTATGTCGCGGTAAGCGTATGCAAGCAGGTCGGACTTTCGTTCGACAGGGTTCTTCTGGGCACGGATATTGAGAATATGAGTGATGACCAGTTAAAAAAAGCGGTCGAAGAGACCAATATATTCGCCAAGCTTTCGCCTTCGCAGAAATCGCAGATTGTAACCGCACTGCGTGAAAACGGACATACCGTAGGATATATGGGGGACGGAATCAATGACGCGGCTGCCATGAGAGCGGCGGATGTCGGGATTTCGGTTGATACCGCGGTAGATATCGCAAAAGAGTCGGCGAAAATGATTCTGACCGAAAAGGATCTGATGGTTTTAAATAACGGAGTAATAGAAGGTCGCAAAATTTACGCCAATATCATAAAGTATATTAAAATGACGGCGAGCTCAAATTTCGGAAATATGTTTTCGGTTTTGACCGCGAGCGCTTTTCTGCCGTTTTTGCCTATGCTTCCGATCCATATTCTGCTGCTGAACTTGATTTATGATATTTCGTGTATCGCCATTCCCTGGGATAACGTCGATGAGGAGTTTCTCGCTGTTCCGCGTAAATGGGACGCTTCGAGTATCGGGAAATTCATGATCTGGATAGGACCGACAAGCTCTGTTTTTGATATCACGACCTATCTTTTGATGTTCTTTATCATCTGCCCGTCTATGTGCGGCGGACTAAGATTTAGCGAAATAACCGACCCGGCTGTGCAGTCGCGGTTTATCGCGTTATTCCAGGCAGGTTGGTTTGTAGAGTCCATGTGGAGCCAGACGCTGGTTATTCATATGATAAGAACACCAAAGCTGCCGTTTATAAAAAGCCGGGCTTCGCTGCCTGTGACTCTTCTGACCTTTACCGGAATAACGGTACTGACAATTATCCCGTTTACTTATTTCGGCGCCGCTATCGCTCTCGCTGCATTGCCGCCTGTCTATTTTGCCTGGCTGGCGCTGACAATATTGCTTTATATGTTACTTGTATCCACTCTCAAGAGTATGTTCATAAAGAAACACGGAGATCTGTTATAATGATATATACCGGGCAATCGGACAAACTTCTATAAGCAAAAATCGTAAGTATTAGGGGTGATGACGCATCAGCGTTTGATGTGATATACTAAAAATTATTAAAAGAAAAGAGGATTTCAAATGAACATCATTCGAACAAAAGCAGTTGAACTTTCAACCATTCCGGCTATCGCCTATAAGCAAAAGCTTACCGCGGGCGGAGCGGGAATCAAGATAATACGCCAGGATGGACAGACTGCCGTCTGTACGATAGATAAGCGTTCTTCTGATATGAACCCTTACGGCAGTTATGATGAGGTGTTATTTCCCATGGAAGCTTTTGATGAGGCTTTTGAACTCACAAACAGCCTTCCTTATTCAGCCAGAGGCAATATCAACCTGGTTATGATAGAGGAAGCTCACCCGGAAGACGTCCGGGAACAGGCCCCCGCCGATCAGGTTGATATGACCTTATCTGCCGAATACAAAGCAATCGTTGAACGTTACAGCGATGAAAAAGGTAAACTTAACTATACCCTGATGAATAAAGACTTTATCCAATTCGCGTCCAAAAGCAAGGTTGTGGCGGCTTTGATAGAATCCGGCGCCAAACAGGATGAGATAGTTGAAAATATTATTAGGAGCCGCGCCGGAGAGATTTCCGGACAGAAGGACAGTCTTGACAGTGAAAGCGTTAAGCTTCTCATAGAGACCTTAGACGAGATTGATCCGCGAAGCGCTTTTAAGGAACTCAAGGCTTATATAAACAGAATGTCGGCAAGGCAGAAAAAGACAGGCAGATAGAAAAACATATGATAGAAAAAAGGTATATCCGCAATATCGGAACTTTAACCGAGCAGGAAAACGCTATGCTCGCTTCAAAGCGGGTATGCGTAGTCGGGTGCGGGGGTTTAGGCGGATATATTATCGAGTCTCTGGGGCGAATCGGCGTCGGATATATCACGGCGGTGGATTTTGACGTTTTTGAAGAATCAAACCTTAACAGACAAATAACAAGCGAAACCGGTTTGTTGGGCAAAGGGAAAGCAGATAGTGCAAAAGACCGAATGAAACGCGTTAATCCTTTGATTTCGGTAAATGCGGTTTGTGACATGCTGAACGAGAAAAACGCTGAGAAACTTCTTGCCGGACATGATTTGGTCGTTGACGCGCTGGACTCGCTGCCGCCGCGCCGGTTGCTGCAGGATGAATGCGAAAGATTGGATATTCCTCTTGTTCACGGCGCCATAGGCGGGTGGTACGGACAGGTGACGGTTATCATGCCGGGCGACCGTACGCTCGATAAATTATACAATCCCGGTACCGATAAAGGAGCTGAAAAAACATTAGGGACGCCGGCTTTTACTCCTGCGGTCGTCGGTTCGATTCAGGCAAGCGAAGCGATAAAGCTGCTGATTGGCAGGGGCAGGATATTGAGAAAAAAGGTTTTGAATATAGATCTGCTTAACGGAGATTTTGTAGTTTACAGAATCAAGTAATGAAAAAGAGGACGGAATATCACTAATCACAATTTCCGGATATAACCCGGTTTGGTGTAAACCGTAATACAGCGCCGGGATATATACTGACGGCAGCGGAGCAGAAGCAAGATAAATCAATTTAAATGTTGCTACAAAGACGACAATCTGTTATTATTTATTTAAATACGAAAGTGTTAATGATAACAATTATTGGAGGTGTTTTTTATGCTTGGGTATTGGGGGAAATTACTTCGAATCGACCTATCCACAGGGAAAATCTCAAAGGAGACAATACCGGATGAGACTATCCGCAGGTTCTTAGGCGGTCCGGGATTGGCCGCAGAACTTTTACTGAGAGAGCTTAAACCCATGACCGACCCGCTTTCTGCGGACAACAAACTTGTGTTTACCATAGGCCCGTTTCAGGCAGTAAATGCTCCCGGAAGCGCGAAGTGGGTGGTTTCAACCATCAGTCCGCTGACCGGAGGATTCGTTGATTCCGCGGGTTCCGGATTCTGGGCGTCTCACCTTAAAAAAAGCGGTTATGAAATGTTGGTCATCGAGGGCAGATCGGAAAAACCTGTCTATATCTATATAGATAAAGATAAGACCGAGATACGCGACGCGTCCGAGCTTTGGGGTTTGGACACCCACGACACTGGCGTTAAACTGAAAGAAATAATCGGAGACCGCCGTGTTAACGCTTTAAATATCGGACCGGGCGGCGAAATGCTAAGCCCGATAGCTAATATCACCTGTGACGGGCACTCATATGCGGGTCGCGGCGGAACCGGAGCTGTAATGGGATCCAAGAACCTGAAAGCCATTGCCTGTTTTGTTGACGGGAAACAAACTGTTCCCTGCGCTGACAGAGAAGCGGCTGAAGAATTCTCCCGTGAACTGTTCAAGATCTGCTATGAAGGCGGAGCGCGTAACCGCGAGTTCGGAACATCCGGCGGAGCCGGCGGAACCGAGCAGGCCGGACGTCTGCCGGTAAAGTACTGGCGCGGAGAGAGTTTTGCCGGACAGATTCAAAAGATGTTCGGACCTTATATGAATGAAAAACTGAATATCACGCCTCTTCACTGTGAAAATTGTCCAGTCGGGTGTCATCGCCGCACGGTAATTGATATGCCTTGGGGTGAGCATATGGACACAAACGGACCCGAATATGAGTGTGTGGGAATGCAGGGCTCCAATGTTTTAGTCGATGATCTTTTCTATATACAAAAAGCCAACGATATCGCCAACCGTGCCGGGGTGGATAATATTTCAGCGGGTGCTTGGGTCGGATTCCTTATGGAATGCTATGAATACGGATGGCTCAATGATGAGGACTTTGACGGGCACACCATGAAATGGGGTTACGGCGAGGATTTGGTTTACGGAACCGAACTTGTTTGCAATCTGAAAGGTATCGGACGGATATTCAAAAAAGGGATCATCGGCGCGGCCGAAGAAATAGGCGGAGACGCCTGGAAAATTATAGTTCATTGTAAAAATCTCGACTACGCTGCTCATGACCCCCGCGTCGCTCTGCCGATGATGGTATCCTATGCCACCCTGTCCCGCGGTTCCTGCCATGTGCGTTCCGGAGCCATCGGGTACGGAGCGGGTAACGCGAATCCGGATTTCGGTTTGGAGTTTTCATTGGACGACAGGTTTGTTGTCGAAAAAGCCGGAAGGGCTGCAAAGATAGGACAGGACGGAAGTAAAGTGACCAACTGTCTATCCATGTGCATAATGCTGGGCGGAGCAGGGTTTAACCTTCAAAACCAACGAAAGATGCTCAAGCTATTGATGGATGAGGATTATTCAAATATGGACATGCTCGCCGTAGGCGAACGTTCCTCTAATATCGAAAGGGCGATAAACAACCGGCAGGGAATGAACCGCTCAAATGATACCATGCCTGAAAAGATGAAGATACCCGCGCTCGTGGGTCATCGCTCGACTTGTGTGCCGTATACCGATGAAATATTCCAGGCTGCCCTCTCCAACTACTACGAGGCGAGAGGATGGGATGAAAACGGGATGGCTACCGCCGAGCAGTTCAAGAAAATCGGGCTTGAGGATTATATCCAATATATTCCGAAGAACTGATAGCGAAGTTAGTATAACTCCGCACAATTAAGTGTAACCGGATTTATGGGGAATAACAGCAAAGATATTATGAAGTATTGTGCGGTGCTGCCTTAGGAAAATTAGTTATACTTAGAGAAATCAATGAACTTCAAAATAATAATCGGATCGCCCTAAAGGCGGTCCGATATTTACAATAATTTCAAAAGGAGGCTTTAATGCTGATCGTTCATGTTGTTTTCATAGCTCTTTTCATTGTTCTGGGTATTATATTCATGATGGGAAAAGGTGCAGTCCTGATAGCGGGCTACAATACCTCAGGAAGATCCGAAAGACAGAAATATGACGAAAAAGCTCTGTGTAAATTCATGGGGAAATCCATGTTCGCGTTGTCGGCATGCTGGTTTATATCCGCATTAAGCGAAGTAATCGGAAGCTTGATTCCTTTGTGGATAGGAATAGGTTTATTCGTAGGGGTTATATGTTTCATGCTGATCTATGCCAATACAGGCAACAGGTTCAAAAAGCAGACGGGAAAACCTTAAGTTCTCCCGTTTGATGATATATCCGCACTATCTGGTGCTTTGTTCTTTGTCAACAGACCAGCGTAAATATTGAAATTCTATCCGCCAAGAAATATTGTTGAAAATATTACCTCATCGCCGTCAGCGAGCGGATAGTTTCTCAGAACACTGCCGCCGTTAACGGTAATAACGAATTCCCACGTTCCGCTTTGGACCCCTGTCATATCCACAATTTCCTGTATGGTTGTTCCCGAGGGTAAATACCAGAACCCGCTGTCATCGCGCTCAGGCTGGAACTCCTTAAGCAATCCGAGAAATTGAACCTTTGCACTCATAACCATCCTCCGTTCAAGAGTTTCTCATTTTGCGGTTGTACGAATAAGAATATTCTGTTGAGCGTCTTTGATTTTATCAGTCGCTCGAATAAGGAAGCAGCGCGACATGACGGGCGCGTTTAATGGCGGTGGTCAACTCGCGCTGATGCTTAGAACAGGTTCCTGTAACGCGGCGGGGAACTATTTTCGCGCGTTCGGTTATCATTTTACGAAGCCTGCTGACGTCTTTATAATCAATTTCTCCGCGGTCAACACAAAACTGACACACCTTTCTGCGGCGCTGACGCTGTTGCCCGCGCGGTCTGTCGTAACTGTCATTTCTATCATTTCTGTCCATATTATTTTTCTCCCGGTTAGTTATTAAAACGGCAAATCGTCATCATCCGCTATCACGGTGAAGTCATCGGCGTCACCGGAAGCAAACGATACTTCAGACGAATCAAAATCCTCTGAACTCTGCTCTTGAACCCTGCTTTCATATCCGCCGCTCGTACCCGCGGAGCGGCTTTCTGCAAAGTTAACATTATTGGCGACGATTTCAAACGCTTTGCGATTTCTGCCTTCTTTATCGGTGTAGGTGCGTGTTTGAATGGAACCGTCGACAGCAATCATCTGACCTTTTTTAAAATTGCGGCAGACAAACTCGGCTGTACCGCGCCACGCGACCACGTCAATAAAATCTGTCTGGCGTTCGGCGCCGGCTCTTACAAAGGAACGGTTAACAGCGACGGTAAATGAGGTAACAGGAGTATTTGCAGGGGTATGGCGTAATTCCGGATCGGCTGTCAGACGTCCCATAATTGCGGCTATATTAAGCATAACATTACCTCTAAATGATTAATATACTCAGATTTAACCTATTGCAAAAAATCAAACGTTCTTTTACTCTTTAACGGCTTCTTCCTGCTCTTCTGCAGCAGATTCATCCGCATCCGGTTCATCTGCGACCGTTTCGTCGATATCTTCTGCGGCAGGTTCTTCGGACTCGTCCGTGACCGTTTCGTCAACTTCTTCCGCAACCGGTTCATCCGAAGCAAGCTCTTCCGGTTCACCAGCGGCAGGTTCTTTGGACTTGTCCATGACCGGTTCGTCAACTTCTTCCGCGACCGGTTCATCCGAAGCAAGTTCTTCCGGTTCACCCGCGGCAGGTTCTTCAGGTTCTACCATGACGGATTCTTCCGGTTCTTTGTCGGGGGACTTAGCATCAGAAAAACCCTGACCTGCCGACGAGGCTAAGTCATGCTCCTTGCGCACTACGAGTGTTCTTAGCAAACCATCGGTTATTCTGTACAAACGTTCCAACTCCGAAATAAACGATGGATCACTTTCAAAGGTTACGAGAACATAATAACCATCAGTTTCCTTCTGAATCTCATAAGCGAGTCTGCGCTTACCCCATTCGTTGACGGATATGACACTGCCGTTCGCGGCGATAAGGTCAGTAAACCTTTTTTGTAATGCGGCGATACCATCTTCGTCGAGTTTTGTAGAAATGACCATAAAGGTCTCGTATAGCGGCAAAATTCCTTCCTCCTTCTGGACATATGGCTTTCCGTCTTTAACGAAAAGCAAGGATAGCTTGCGATATCTACGCCGTCGGGCGTTTTCGCAGCTTCACAATTATATCAACCGAATTACAGCGTGTCAAATTATTATTTAAGGCAACTTGAACTTATTTTGCAGATTGTAAGAGCAACTGCAAGAGATAATAATAAATCAAAGCGGAATGGAATAATATTAATATCCATGAGGTAGCCTATCCGAGATTAAGCGTTTTAATAAAAGCTTTAAGCGCGTCGCCTGTATCCGGGTGGGAGAGGCCGATTTCGATCTGGGCTTGAAGAAAACCGAACTTATTGCCTAAATCATAGCGTCTGCCGACAAAATCCACCCCTACGCAGTTAGAACGGTTGGAAATGATCCTGATTGCGTCGGTCAGTTGTATTTCCCCTCCTGCTCCGGGTTTCAGGTTAGCGATGATGTTAAAAATATCCGGAGTTAAAAGGCAACGCCCGAGAATAGCGAACAGTGAAAAACATTTATCCGGCGCAGGTTTTTCCACCATATCGTCAACGATGTAATAATTATCCCGAATGTGTTTTACCTTCATAGAGGAGTACATAGTGATATCCTCTTTTCTGACCTCTTTTATACCTAAACCGGAAAGACCGAACTCCGCATAAGCATCAATCAGCTGTCTTGAAACCGGATAATCCGATACAATTACATCGTCGCCATACGCTACGATAAACGGCTCATTGCCGATAAAGGCCCTGCCTTTCAGAATAGCGTGCCCGTTGCCTTTGATTTCCTGCTGACGAATAAAGGATATGTTGGCAAGGTTCGTGCAGTCGACAAGACTTTCGTATAGGGCCTCTTTTCCCGGTTTGTCCAGTGCGGTTTCGAGTTCCGGAACACGGTCAAAGTGATCTTCCATAACGCCTTTCCCGCGGTTGGTGATTATCAGAATATCTTCAATACCGGAAGCGGCGAGTTCTTCAACTATATTCTGAATAGCGGGCTTATCGACGATCGGAAGCATTTCTTTTGGAACGGATTTTGTAGCGGGCAACATTCTCGAACCAAAACCCGCCGCAGGGATAATAGCTTTTTTGATCTTCATAGTTATTCTCCTGTAGCTTTCTTTATACCTGTAAACTCGCTGACACCTAATATTATAACGACATTATGCCTGCGATAACAAAAGTGAAAATTATAATGCCGATAAAAACCGCGCCTACGATAATAACCGCTGTTTTTGAAGGACCGGCAAACCTAAGCAGATTGTGTTTATATTGTTCGTCGTCTTGCTCGGGAGAATACTTCAACTGATTCATATGCTTTACAGCCTTTTTTCTATATAACCAAACCGCAAAAATGCCCCAGCAAAGATTGACCGCAAAACTTAAAACGCTGAACAAGCTCGTGACGCGATTCAGCGAGACTACGCTTATACCTAAATCTATTCCGAGGGGAATCAACACAGTCAGAATCAGATAGGGGAGATTGAGCAGCAGGTTTGTTATAGCTGAAATAATCGCGGCGCCCCAAACCCTGCGGTAGAGGAAATACAAGAAAGGAAAAACGACCGCGCTCAGTGTGAACGCTGTTTTTCTATTTGTTTTGTCTTGAATTTTAAAATTGTACAGATAATAATTATAACTTGAACCGATATAAACCATCCAATCCCTGATAGGAATACCGTCAATTTTTTCTTCAGGATCATATTTGAGTTCGGCTGCGTTTACGAACAGAGGATTTACTCTTTGCTGGAACTGTTTGCCAAAGGAAGCTCCGTTTAGGTTTTGGGTTACCGGGTTCCCGCAATAATTACAATAAACACCGGAAGCGGGGATCTCTTTACCGCAGTGCGGGCAAATCTTGTTATCGGCAGTGCTGTCCGGCTCGGCAGCAGAAGGAGCTTTCCACTCAAAACCATCATCGTGCAGAGACTGATTAAAGCAATGCGAGTTTTCGAAGTAACAAGCGCGATGATGAGGAGTGCCGCACTCGGGGCAGACAACGAGTTCAGCTTCATCTGAAATAGGTTTTTCACATAACGGACAGACAGCGTTGAGATAATAAACCATATATGACCTTTGTTAATTGACACTTAAAAACAACCACTTACGATTATTATTGTATATTAAGCGTATGAAAAAAGCAAAAAAGGTTTCTTTGCAAAAAACATCCGCGTGTGTATAATAATATTTGAATTTGAACAGAATATTAACTTTTCGATAATACTCAATGACCCGCGAGGTAGCTATGTTGATGCTCGATGAACATAAAATACGGCTTGGCCAGGCGAATGAATCAATTGATAATATCCTTAAAGCCTTTAACCTGCCGGAAATGAAAGAACGGTTACTGGAGCTCGAAAATATCACGATGGATCCGAATTTCTGGAATGACCCCGAGAATTCAAAAAAGATTTTAACAAATCAAAGCGCCATTAAAAGCAGGATAGCAGATATCGACAAACTGATTGAACTGCGTGACGACGCCCAGACTTTCATGGAAATCGCTCAGGAATCCCAGGACGAGACCATGCTGCCCGAGATAGAAGCCGCTCTGAAACAACTTGAAGCGACGGTTGAGAACGAACGGATGACAACGCTGTTTTTCGGCGAGTACGACGCGAATAACGCAATTCTGACATTTCACGCGGGCGCCGGCGGAACCGAAGCTCAGGATTGGGTGGAGATGCTCTACCGTATGTACACACGCTTTTCCGCGGCAAGGGGGTTTACAGTTTCGGTTCTCGATTATCAGGACGGTGACGAGGCGGGAATAAAAAGTGCCTCAATAATTATCGAGGGGAGAAACGCATACGGATATCTGAAATCAGAAAACGGAGTACACCGTCTTGTAAGGGTTTCGCCTTTCGACGCGTCGGGCAGAAGACATACATCCTTCGCTTCATTGGAGGTCATGCCGGAAATATCCGAGGACTCGCAGGTTGAGATTAAAGACGAAGACCTGAGGGTCGATACCTTCCGTTCTTCCGGAGCGGGGGGACAGCATGTAAACAAAACCGAGTCCGCCATTCGCATTACCCATCTGCCCACGGGAATAGTAGTGAGTTGTCAAAACCAACGCAGCCAGCATCAGAATCGCGACTTCGCCATGAGAATGTTAAAATCCAAGCTGCTGCAGATTAAAGAACTGGAACATCTTGAGAGAATTGAAGATATAAAAGGAAACCAGATGGAAATAGCCTGGGGTTCGCAGATAAGAAGCTATGTTTTTATGCCGTATACGCTGGTGAAAGATCATCGCACAGGGTTCGAACAAGGTAACGTTAACGCGGTTATGGACGGAAACCTTGACGGATTTATCAACGCATATCTCTCGATGCTAAGCCGTAATGAAAAAGGCGTCGGAAAATAATACACGGGTAACGCGTAATAAGAATTATCTTTGAATCAATCGGATATCATCGCCGAAAAAATATAAGAGACGGCAGCAGCCGATAAGCCTGGAACTGACCTTTTCACCGTAACGGACCTCCAGCGACTCTTGCCGGGTTATGTTTGTGGTATATATGGTAGAACGCCCTGTGATTTCACGGGTGTTTATAATGTCATATACGACAGGCGGAACAAAATATCTGTTGTTGTACTCTGCTCCGAGGTCGTCCAACACAAGCAGATCGCAGCGCTTCAGGCTGTCTAACGTGTCGGTCGCGCGTCCTTCCTCAAAAAATTCCGTTTCCATATCCCTGAATATATTAACGGCGCTGCCGTAGATAACCTCAAACCCTCGGTAGAGAACATCATTGGCTATAGCCAAGGCAAGATGTGTTTTCCCGAGACCCGCGTCTCCCATCATAAGCAGACTCTCGCCTGCAGGAAAATTTCTGGCAAAGGTTCTGCAACAACCCAAAACCTTCTCCATATTATTTCGCGGCGAAAGACCGCCGTAATCCTCATCGGGTCTTTGAGAATAATAATCGAGCGAAAAACTGCCGAAGTTTGAGAGCTCAAGCGGAGAAGAGCGGTTTATTTCTGCTAAAGAATACTCGCGCATCAGTTGTTTAGCGCAGGCGCAGAGCGTGTTATTGACGTATCCGGTGTCGCCGCAGAGCTGACAAAAGGAGTAATCCGCGGCGTCTGTCAACCCTTTAGCGCGCAAAAATCCTGTTCGCTCTCTGTCTATTTCAGCTATCTGCGCTCTTATTGAATCAAACTGCAAATCCTCTCTTGCGGCAGCCTTTGCCAGCGAGACCCCCAGTGATGACAATTGTCTGTCGTAATCAGCTAATTCAGGCAGGCGTTCATACAGTACGCGCCGGTTATACTCCGTTATATCCGCGGCGCTAATTCTTCGCTTCTCAAGCTGTTCAAAAGCATAGGCTCTCGCTTTTTCTCCGAATATCATAAATTCCTCGTATCAGTTACCTTTATTTTTTGAGCCGGAATCTCTGATTGACCGCTGAAAAAGATTTTCACTTCCGCTCTTTTTTCGGCGGCTTGTTACCGGCGCGGCGGATTGCGATATTTCCTGACGGGTGTCTTTAACCGTCCGATAACCTTTCTCAGACCAGCTTCGTAAAATTTTATTTAAATAAGCTACCGAATTGTTACCGCTTTGCAGCTTTGCTTCTTCCACCAACACCCCGTCATACCCAAGCTGTTCGAACCACTGATCGATATATAGGCGGTCGCGGAACTTAAAAACGGAAACGTCGGTATCAAGCAGTTCGGAAATTAATTTATAACGCCGTTCTCTCATATCAAGCACGGCTAAATGCTCTTCGGCTTTTATACTCGTGTCGATTTCGTCTTCTTTCCATTCCCGCGCAATTTTTTCAATAAATCCTATCAGGTTCCGCTTTGCACGCTTTTTGCTGTAAGCGACAATGATCAGAATAACCTCGACAGGCAGTTCGTCATATTCATAAATACACAACAACCTCTCGCTTTCATTCTGCGAAAGTGTACGTCCGAGATAGGCTTGCGCCTCCTGAAGCAACGCGGCAATTTCGGGGTTGCGAAGATATTTCGCTATCTTTGTCGTTGGCATTCGTCTCTCGTTTTGAGGAATTACGGGTTTTTTTACATGAGAACAATCGGGCTTCTTTTTTTCGGCGGAAGCATCGGTCAGAAAACCGGCTGCCAACCAATAATTCAAGGAACGCTCCACGTCAGATATGGGAATAGAAAG
>Ga0082212_10007673_pt1 | contig 14219 bp, 8 predicted proteins | sample TergutNt197P3_FD_71548 | JGI IMG/M metagenome (GOLD analysis project Ga0082212, IMG submission 71548) | Neocapritermes taracua P3 segment gut microbial communities from Petit-Saut dam, French Guiana - Nt197 P3 | ecosystem: Host-associated > Arthropoda: Insects > Digestive system > Gut ... | reverse complement strand
TGATGTGGCAGGGAGAACGAACCCTCCGCGAAATCCGCGAACAATGCCACGCAAATCCAAGAAAAACCGCTAAAAAACTTGGCTTCGCATGATAGGAGCGTGTGGAACTTGGGGACGGACTGCTACGCAAGCAAGGGCATCTGAGACGCAACGGTCACGGAGCAGTCGAAGTGGTTAGATTCTTCCCCACTTCAACCGCTCGTTGACACTCGCGGCTCTGATTGGTTGCGCAATCTTACGATTTCGGCTCTGATTTCAGGGACAACCGAGTTTGGTCGATCCACCTCGCGGCAACAAGTTGGGAATCATTGTCGTAGTATTCGGCATCGTGAACATGCGCGGCATCAGGTGCGGCATAACCGGCCCAAAGGCAACGGCTCGCATCGTAAAGTACGAGGCCGATAACGTTGTCCGATTCGTTCACCAGAAGGAAACCGCCGTCATTTGCCGTTTTTCCGCTGAGGTTATGAAAGGTTTCCCTCTCGTGCGCAAGCGGAATAACCGTGTGAACCTCGCGGAAAAAGTTGCGTGTCAATTGCGTGGGAACGAGTATCGCAAGTCCCAAACGGCTTGCTTCCGAATCGATCTGTTTCAGCCGTTTCAATTCTGCACAACGTCCCGGAACGAGGATCAAGGTATCGCAACCGTCACGGCGGATGGCGGTCAATTGATTTCGCACAAACGACGCAAAGACGGGCGAGTTCGCGTGCAGAGTTTCGGCGTCCCACGATTCGAGGAAAACCTTTTTCGCACGAAAACGAACCGGGTGTTCATCAACCGGCGTCGCGACAATACCGCTATCAACGGGTGTACTGACAACGGAACCGCCATAGACGGCGACCCCGCTCCCCACGGCAGCTCCGAGCGAAAAACAAAATTCTCGTCGGTTCATGACGCCTCCTTATCTTGTGACGCCTTTTTTCAGCAGGATGTTACCGTAAGTCCGTGTTTCGGTCGTCATGACAACGACGAATGCCTGCCTGGCGCGTTCGTAAAATTCAAAGCGGTCGATTCGCTGAATCGGCGGCGTACCGGGTGCGTGTTTGTCGATCATCGCGCGGAAAGCCGGTTCCACGGCAGGGTCAGCCGTATCACCTTGCTGGACGGCCATCATAATGACCGGAGGGGCGGCGTGGTCGAGTGCCATAAGCGGCAAAATGGCGTCGAGCATTTGCGTGACGACCAGTCCGTCTGCACGAATGACTTTGGGGTGTACCGAATGCCCCGGGAAATGAGCGTCGGCCAAGACGATTTCGTCACCGTGTCCCATTTCGCAAAGCGTTTTCAGCAGTTCAGGGGAAATGAGTGGGGAAATACCTTTCAACATAGTGGATTCCTTTTGTTAGGGGTTAGGGGTGTGAAGTTAGGAGTTTCAATAAGTCGGTTACTTTGCACCGCAGCAGAAGAAACACGCTTAGCAATGTTTTTTTGTGCCGCGCAGTCGCCATCACCACGGCAATTTATCCGAACCGAAAAGGGATTCACGAAATCTATCCTGGTTGACCGTTTCCGACAGAAAATGGACGCTGCCGTCGCGGAGGCCGAAATTCGCACCGCCGGTGTGGTTGCTGCTGATCGACACGGGTTCTCCACGCCAGGAGTTGATGCCGAGTTCCGCTTCCGCTTGCGGGATTTCTGCGTCGGGACGCATCCAACAAACACCTTCTTTGCGTTCGGTGAGCAGAATAATATGCCGTTTGAAGTCGGCAAGCAAACGCCCGTTACCGTCGCTTCCGAAGAGCGTATCGTCGCCGACAATGACCGAGTAACTCGCCTCACCGTCGCGCGTGACCGCACTGGGGCAACGATAAATGTCGAGGTTCAATTCGTGAAAGGGCAGGTTGTGTTCGCTGTCCCAGGGTTCGTCAAGATTGATTTGCGCATACAGTTCCGTCAGCGATTCATCACCGAGATACGGCAGCAGCAACACTCGCCAACTGTGCAGCGGCCTGCCATCCGCAGCAACGCTGAACGCCGGCGGCAGCGTTCCGTGACGCCGCTCGTAAATCAGCATCGCCAAGACGATCTGCTTCATGTTGCGGCAGCAATCCGAACGGCGGAATGCCTCGGAGGATGTTGCAATCCCCGAAATATCGTCGCATATTATATCGGCCATTTCGTGCGAACGCGATTTGACGGAGGCCAGCCAATTCAACGGATTCCAATCAGCCGGGGCGAACTGAGGCGGGGTTCCCCTTAACGCCGAATTAATCACTGCACGCAAAATATCGTTGCTTCGACCGGACGGGACGCGCGTTGAGGTTCCCTCAATGGCCGCCGAATACTCCGCGTTGAATTGTCGGGCGACGATGTTCCAATCGTAACCCAGATTGTCCAGAATAAAGTTGGCAATGATTTCATCCGGCGTGGGCGTTCCCCCAAGCAAAGCGCGAAGCTGACTGCCGGCGGAAAGAGTGGAAACCGGAATTTTCTTGGTGGAAATGGCCTGAAACGTATCCAGGACAAAAAATCGCTCGATTTCATGAACCTGCCCCAGGGCCATTCGCGGCGGCAAATTCCGAATGCCTTCGGCCAGGCGTTGGAGTTGCTCTTCGCTTGCAGGAACCGAGAAATTGGTGTCAATCGCCAAAGCTTCGGCGATGCCTTCAATGGATATTCCGACAAAAGAGGCCACCAACGTACCCTGGCGTGTAAAATGTCGCCCCAAACGATAACAGGCGAGGATGTCGTCAATGGCACTGCCGATGTCTCCCGTCGCGATACGGAAATCTGTTCGAATGCGAAAGCCACGTGCATAGTTTCTGGCCTCCTGTGTGCAGAAAAGGGATTTTTCATACGCTGCGAACAGGCCGCGTTCATCGGATGCGGCAACCATCGGCACAAAAAACACCGGCTTGGCCACCGCTTCGGCAATGAGATCAAGTGCGGGGCTGTATTCTTCGACATAACGTTGGATTACGGGAAACTGATGAAATTTGTCGGAGTGATAAATGTAACGTTCGATGTCAGAAGAGGAAATTTTTTCGCTGTCCCAATTCGGAAACAACTGTTTGAAAGCCGAATCCAAATCCGAATCCGACTCTTTGCGGCGTTCTTCCCGGAGCAACTCAACAATGTCCTCCAGATATTCCGGCTCGGTCTTCAAAAGATTGTCGGTAAATGCGTAAAAGTCGCGGTAAACCAGATCAGGTTTGTGAGTCGGATCAAGTCCCAGTTCGAGGCATATTTGTCGCAAGGTCTTTGGCGTCAAACGCGAATTGGGCGCGTAATGCGGTGACCCTGCATCGCGCAGATGCTGAAACACCAAGCGATAACCATTGGCATCAGTCGCGATCTCCGGCGGATACAGTCTCTGCTTAAATGCCGCAACGTAATCGACATGTTTTCCGTCGGATGTTCGCGGCTCGGTGATGTACGTCGTTTCCGGCGAAACGCGAAGCGGCACCGAATGCGTGCCATTGTACCAAATCAAAAGCAAGAGTAATAATTCGGACATGGTGGTTTATCCTTCAAAAAAAGTTTCCAGGTAAGGCGGTCATAACGTGATTGGCGCATCAAACCGTCCTGTAAGGACAATATAACATAGCCCAGGACAAGCACCCTATTTCCAGGATTAGGGCCGCGCAGTCCTGGGTAAACGATATCCTAAAAAATATTCTCGCCCTGAAAGGGCGAAACAAAAATGCAATCGGTCAAATGTGCTGAAAAACGGCTGTCATTCATTTTCTGTTGATGCGTTTGATTCCATATTTTTTTGTGCTTGTGGGGGTGGCGGACTGGCACTGATCGTTATTCCATAAACCATGCTTGTATGGCTGAAAACACCGGCAGGAACGCCTTCTTGAAGCATTTCGTCCAGGGTGATTTTCAAATTTTGGAATGACTCTTGCATGTGCGAAGGCAATTCTGAAAACTCTTTTTTGGCAATTGTCTGCCTCAAACATTCAAGGGCAAGTGCGTAATTCTTTTGCCCATAGTGCCACTCGGCAAAGCCAAGCAGGAAAGCACCATCTTGGTCGAGAGAATGCAGTATTTCGCCTGTCTGCGTACTATAAGTGTTTCGAAGATAAGCGTTGTTGATTTCCATCCAGTAGGAATCCGCAAGTGCAAGCAACCGCTGTAACGGATCGTCCGAATTCTCCAAACATCGCTTCCTTGCGTCGTAAGTTTGTAATCTGCGCCGACAATGAAAATCCATTCTCCATTCCATAATGCAGTAATCGTCGATGACGAGTGAATGGGTAAAATAGTCGAGTGCTTTAGGGAGATTACCGGCCTGAATTTCCGCCTCGGCAAATCGCAGAAGTAATGCATTCCTTTCATCAACCGCACCCATTGAATGACGGCAGGCCCAATCGTAATCCGCCAATGCAAGCAAAAAATCACCTTTGGCTTCGTGACATTTCCCTCGTTCGAGGTAAAAAGCATCCGGGTCCGGCGGTGGCGGGGATAACGCAATCGCATCAGAAAAACAATCAATTGCCTTGTCATATTCCCCCATCGCAGCGAACCGCAAACCGGATTGATGCAAATCGGAACTTTTTCTGTAAGGATCAATTCTGGAAATGATGGTCTTTGACGAGCTTTTCAGCGGAATTCTGATGAGACAGAACACGATGGCGACGATACTTATCGATGCCATTGTCCACAAAAAAACGTGGAAAAGATCAACACCGGAAGGCTCGTTTCCGATCTTTTTATCGGAATCCGGTGCATCATGGTGATCTTCCTCTCGTTTTTCAGGCCGCCAATCCATTGACCAGATGTCATATTTATGTTTCATCATATCACCCGATCATTCACATGTGTCTCGGACAAACGATTTACGTTGGGCTAGTGCTTTGTTAATTTATAAAATTGGGATAGCACTCAAACAATTCGGCGGCGGCCACGGCGTGACCGCCCTACCTTGTCCCTTGCTTACGCGTTGGGCTCTGAATCATCCGCTTACTGCGTGCGCGGCTCTGATTGTTCACTCCGTTCCGTTATCGTCGCGGCTCTGATTTATCCGCTCTTCGTGTGCGACTCTGATTGCCCTCACCCTTACCTCTATTGCCGCACTCGGTCACGAATCTCGATCAGTTCTTTCATCACGTGCCAGAGATTACCTTTGTGGGTTTTGACGCCAAAGGCATCGTGCAGGCTTCGGTACAGTTTGTATAATTGCTCATAAACGGCAACGGCTTTTTTATTCGGCGTGTAAACCATGTCTTTAACGCCGGTCATTTTCTTTTGGGCGTCTTTCGCGTTCTTGAACGCACCGCCTGCAACGGCACCGAAAATCGCGGCACCGAGCGCACAAGTCTGTGGACTGCGACTGATTTTCATGGGGCGATTGCACACGTCGGCATAAATCTGCATCGTAAGCGGGCTTTTCTCCGCAATGCCGCCGCAGTTGACGACCTCTTTGACCTTGACGCCGTATTCCTCAAAACGGTTGATGATCGTCAAAGCCCCGAAGGCCGTCGCTTCGATGAGCGCACGATAAATTTCCGCCGCCGTCGTGTGCAAGGTCGTCCCGATGGTCAAGCCGGTCAGAAGTTGATCGACCAACACCGTGCGATTACCGTTGTTCCAATCGAGACAAAGGAGACCGCTTTCGCCGGGCAGAAGTTTCGCCGCATCGCGCGAAAGATTTTTGTGAACGTCGCCGTTATCGGAATATGCTTTCGTTGCCCCGTGTTTGACGAACCAGTTGAAAATGTCGCCCACGGCGGATTGCCCGGCTTCGAGACCGTACATCCCCGGCAACACGCTGCCCGGCACAATGCCGCAAAGACCGGGCACATCGGCCAACGGTTCGCTCAACGGGTGCACCATCATATCACAGGTGCTCGTTCCGATGATTTTGACAAGCGTTCCCGGCTTGATACCAGCGCCGACTGCTCCCATGTGTGCGTCCATGGCACCGACGGCAACCGGCGTGCCTGCGATGAGGCCGACCTTTGCGGCAACCGCATCGCAAAGTCCGCCTGCCTTTTGATCGGCGGTTTGCGTATGGCCGTTGTAACGCAAACGAACGAGTGCGAGGTCGGGGTCAAGCGATTTGAGGAAGGCCGCACTCGGCAGACCGCCCCATTGATCGTTGAACATTGCTTTGTGACCGGCACAGCAGATGCAACGGGGTAATTGATTCGGGTCGGTGTTGCCCGTGATAAAGGCGGGTACGAAGTCGGCCAGTTCGACCCAACTGTACGCCGCTTGGAACACCCGGGGATTGACCCGTTGGCAGTGCAAGAGTTTCGACCAGAACCACTCGCTGCTGTACGTCCCGCCGCACTTCGTCAGGTAGCGGTCTTTGGATTTCGCCGCTTTTGCAGTGATTTCGGCGGCTTCGGCCACGGCGGTGTGATCTTTCCAAAGCCAAGCCTGGGCGTCGAGATCGTTTTTAAATTCCGGCAACATTCCGAGCGGCGTACCGTTTTGATCGACGGGAATCGGTGTTGAGCCGGTCGTATCAACTCCGATACCAACGACGCAAGCCGGGTCGATCTTGCCCTTTTTAACGGCCTTTGAGACGGCACGGTAAAAGCCGTCCACATAATCTCGCGGATTTTGTCGTGCGAGAAGCGGCTGTTTGGAATCGAGCAGGATACCTGCGTCGCCGCTGGGATAATTATCAACAGCGGTTGCGACTTCGCTCCCGTCTGCAAGATCGAAGACCACGGCCCGAACGCTGTTGGTTCCGTAGTCAACACCGATGGAATATTTGTTTTTCATGAAAAATCCTTTATGGCGTAATTCTTTTAACGCGATTGATGGGGAATGAGTGAGGTAGGGCGGTCACGCCGTAATTACCATAGTGGCATGTCAATCCTAAAATTTCATGTTGCTTGAAAACGTATTGTTTGCATCACGTAGGGATGCGTCTCTCGGTAGAAAACAAGTTCCCCCAAAAAAAAGCCTGCATCCCGTAGAGATGCAACCCCCACTCATCTTAGGACGCATTCCTACGGAATGCAGAGGATTTTATGGGATCGTGTTTTCTACCGAGCGATGCAATCCTAACGGATTGCACAAACTGTTCCACAATCGCCAAAACTTGTCCGATTACTGAACGGGGTATCTTGGGATGGCGACTGGTACCATGTTGGTTGCAGGCATCACATTGTACGACGGTGTTTGCGACACACCTTTATTCGCACCTTCGCCTTTGAGCATCACTTGCGAGATTCTCACGAAAGCGTTGTGCCTGGCATGGGGCGACTCGATGTTGCCTGCGGCGATCATGGCCGCACCGATGTTGTTCCGGTTTCGTTTCAAAATTTTGTCAACGCAACTCATCCAAAGCTGATCCTGTTGGGACGCTTGAAACGGCTGATAATAGGAATTGGAGTTGAGCATCATGCGGACTTTGACGCTGATTTTTGGGATGTTCGCGTCAAGTGCTCTTGCTTCCTGAATGTATCGTTCCGCTTCGGGAAGGCAATTGGCCACAAGAGCCGCTCTGGCAACCGCCCAAAGGAAATCGTTCCTGAAAATGAACCGGTTGGAGCCGCCGCCGCGATACGGATCGTTGATCTCCGGGATTCCGGGATTCGGTTCCTGCGTCAAGGCCGCTTGCCAGGCCAGGTTCAGCAGTTCGAGCACATCGGCTTGGTTCGATTCGTTCGCGATTTCCTCCGCCAGCGTCAGATGAAACATGATGCAGCCCGGTGCCTGTTTGATCGTTTTAACAAAATCCAGCGTCTCTCCGGTCAAACCCGCCTTATAGCGTGCCGCAAGAAATTTGGCGAACATGTCGCCTTGCCCGAACATGGAATCTTGCCGGGATTGTTGTTGCAGGGTAGACTTGATCGCATCGTTGACCATCGTGAACAACTTGCGTGCATTGATCCCATCGTCCCACTTGAGGAAAAGCAACCCGAGTTCGTTTCGCATGGCCGGATCATAAGGAATGCCCGGGTTATTATTCTCGTCGGGTTCAAACAAGGCGCAGAGTGCGGCCAATGCCTCGTCCCGGCTTCCGGTTTTCGCAATCTCTTTCGCCTGATTGTAACGGGCATTCGGGTCATTAAAAGAATTACCCGAACTCTGCACATAATTCTCCGAATCCGTCACACGTTTCATTTCGTCCATGCGTCCTTGCCGGAACAGTTTCATGGCAATACTTTGCAGCAAATTCTGTTTTTCGTTTGGATTCACCGGCAGTTTGGCATATTCCAACGCCCGATCCAAATCCCCTTCCAATGCGGCGAAAGTTGCGAGATTGCCGGACAAACTGTTCCAGTTCGAATTCCAATAAATATTTTCCCCCGCCGCCTGGAGTTTTGTCATGTTTTCCCGCATTTCACGGAGCATTTTGACCGCCGTGTCGTATTCCCCCATGCGAAGCAGGGCTCCAATGAAAGTTTGCCAGACATTTTGATCGCGAATGACGACACCCTCTGCTTGAACCTGGTGATTGCGATTCTGTTCATTTTGGTTTTGCGCGTATTTTGTCGCGTCAAGCAAGACACGATCCACCAATTGGTTGGCGATGTCCTGTTCCCCCATCGCCGAAAGCAAAATGGCACAGCTCAATTGTCCCTGATGGTTGTAGCCAAATGACATACCGTCATTTTGCGTCAACTGCTTGTTCCATTGGAGAACCTCGTCGAGGTCAGGCTGTTCCAACGCAATCAATGCTCGCGCGAAGGCACTGTAGCTCTTTTCCCGGATACGTTTGTCATCTTTTGCATCCGGGTCGGAGTCTTCCTCCGGCATGGAGTATGCCATGGCAGGAGGGTAGTAAACTCCCAAACCCGTCTGCATAACCTGTGGTCGCGAGGAGTAGTTGAAATAGCCGTCTTTGTCAGGATGTGCGTTCTGGAGTATCGAGGCAATCTGCTGAACACCCGGTTTTTGCGGTGTTGCGGAACTCATCGAACGGGACGCCATGCTTTGAAGTTGCGAGCGAATGTCGAAAACCGGCTGATTGCTGTCATACGACTTGGGAACCGCGTCGAGAACGGATTCCGCCGCCATGTCCAAACCGGTGTTACGCAACAACTGCACATAAACCGCCAGCGGTTCCATGAGCATCTGGTATTGCGGGGACTGATGTTGCGGCAGAAATTCCTTCGACTGGACGATCTCGTCTTTCATCGCGTTGATGGAAAACCGCATTTGCTCCAACACCATCTCCAAGTGCGGATCGTAACCCTTGCCGGCGAGCGGGGAATAATCCGGTTTTGCAAGATTCCAGTCGTCAAAATACGTCTTTTCCGGTGGTTGGAGTGCTTCTGTTGCCGGAATAAACACACTGTATGTACCCGGCGTCGAAGGCGGTGACGTGGTCAACACCGGCGGTTGCGAAGGCGTGGTTGTCGCCGACGAACTGAAGGGATGGTATTGTGACTCTTGTGCCGGACAATGTGCGGCACCCAACGCAAGGACAATTGCCGCGAAAGGCAACAATAGAAGCCTGTGGCCAAATCGTTTCGTCAATATTTTTTTCATTGTAACCTCCTGGATAAAATGGTTGGTTTCATCAGAGCATGTGACGTAAGCCGGTGCCAAATGGGGCACTCGCTAACGCGTTGTACTCTGATTTATGGATCAACGTATTTTTCACGACTCCTTAGTTCTCAAACCGATCATCGTTTCGACAAACGACGGCGGAATACAGGGCAATAAGTGCAAACGCGACCGCCGGGACAAGGTAGGCCAGACGGATGCCGAAGGCATCGGAAAGTCGTCCCTGCATTTGCGTCAACAGCGCGGCACCGGAAATGGCCATGACCATACCGGCACCGCCCATTTTCGTGTCTTCTCCGAGGCCGCGGGTGCCGAGTCCAAAGATCGTCGGAAACATCAGCGACATGCAAGCGGAAATGCTGATCAGGGAATAAATTCCCAGCGGTCCCTTAATGAGAACGGCTCCGAGGCAACCGGCCACGGCAAGCAAAGCCAGCGACGTCAGAATGACGTGCGGTTTGATGTATTTCATCAGCCAGGTGCAGACAAACCGGGAAGCGACGAAACCGATTAACGAGATGAGGTAGTACGTGTTACCGGCGGCTTCGGCGGTTGTCGGGAGAAGCGAATTCAAATGCAATGCCCCCAAAAGCCAGTTGAACGAGGCCGCGAGCGGCTCGATATTTCTCAGTGCGGAAAAATCGCCAACTTGCTCACATTGTCGGGCAACATCCGGTAAATTCAAAGAAACCATCGCATATCGAATGATGAACGACCAACACGCGATTTGCGCTCCCACGTATAAAAACTGGGCCACAACGCCGAAAACATAATGGTAATTTTTGAAGAGGCGTTTCCATGTCCCGAAAAAGTCAACTCGTTTGTCGGTTTCGGACAAAGGCGGCATTTTCGCGAAGTAAATCATCAGCCAGACGATGGCCAAAACAATGGCCACACCGACGTAAGGCGTTGCGACGGCGAACATCTCCGGGCCGCGAATCGCCGAAAGTTCCGCAGAATCCATGGCCGCTCGTTCTTCGGCATTGAAGGACTTCATTTGCGACATGATAAAAATCTGCGAAAGCACGACACCCATGATCGAACCCATCGGGTTGAACGACTGCGAGAAGTTGAGCCGTCGCGTTGCGGTTTCCTCCGGTCCGAGAGCACAGATGAAGGGGTTGCACGCCGTTTCCAGGATCGAAAGACCACCGAAAAGGATTAAAATGGCGAACAAAAATGCGAAATAGCAAAGGTCGGCACTGTCGATGCCCAACAAATGGACGTTGGAACTCTCAACGTAAAGTGCCGGAAAAAAGAGCAGGCCGCCGATGACGTACATGCCGAGTCCGAGGAGAACGCCGGATTTGTACGTATAACGCTTCATGAACATCGCACCGGGTATGGCAAAGCAACCATATCCGAAAAGATAGCAAGTCACCTGAATCCAGGCGGTTTTGGAGTCCGACATGCTCATAATCCGCTTGAACGCGGCGAGTAGCGTGTCGGTCATGTTGTTGGCCAAGCCCCATGCGGCGAAAAGGCTTGTCAGGAGGATAAACGGCCATAAAATCCCGGACGGAATGACGGGATGTTTGACGGAAGTCTTGTCGGAAGATGATGAACTCATGTTATATAGTCTTTATAGTCGGGCGGCACTTGCCCGCAGTGGGGTGAAGGGTTGTTTCGTGGTGAATAAACAGTGAATCCATTATATCCCTTTCGTATAATGTTTGCAATGCGCTCAACAAAAACTGTGTGATTGCGAACATGGCGTTTACCTTCGAGACCGCACGCAGATGCCTTGTCGGTCAATGATGACCTCGATCATGCCGTTTTTGAGTGTCTCAAGCACATGGCAGCCCGATTCTTCAAAATGCGGCTTGCTTTGCGGGTTGTAGGTAAAAAGGCCGCCGCTGATGACAAGGTAATCGGGTGTGGCCCAAGCGACCAACTCGTCGGCGGTATTTTTGACGCTGCCGTGGTGCGGCGACATCATCACATCAACATGAACCGGCGGCTCCCGCGTCAATGCAAGCCGCTGATTCGATTCAATATCACCCGGCAAAAGAATACGATGGCCGCGATGCTCAATCAGCAACATCAGGCTGTTGGCATTACTTTCCGGACTGACCAACATCTGCATGTCAACCGGTTCTGGCGGGTGTAACACGGTTATCATGGGGTAACCCAGTCGGTCAATAACATCGCCCGCCGTCAGTGTTGTGACGGGAATGCCCTGCTCGGACAGGGTTTCACGCAGCAAGTCAATGGCCTCGCCTTCTTTTTGGAACATGAACGGCGTGACATACACGGCCTCGGCACAAAGTTTATCAAGCAAAGGTACCAAACCGTTGTAGTGGTCGGAGTCCGGGTGTGAAATGACAATCGTGTCGATCTTGCGGCTGCCGACATCCCACAGCGAATGGGCCGCGATATTCGCACTCTTATGTGGCGAAGACATGCTTCCCACATCGTATAAAATTGCCTTGCCATCCGGCGTTTTGATATGCACGCAAAGGCCATGCCCGACTGACAATATCCGAACGTACAGCCTGTCATTGCGCCGGTCGTCCCATTGACGGACATAATGCACAGTGAAGGCGACCAGTAGCCAACTTGCCGCTGCGATGACGAGCCAACGCTTTTTGGGTCGCAATTGCGGGAACAAGGACATCACCAAAAACGGGACATACAACCCGATCAGCCACCAAGTGGAAAAACCGGCAACCCAGTAGAAACCACCCGGGGTTACATGAAACCAGGCAATCATATTCGTGAGAAAGGTGTAGGACGCATTGGTACACCATCCGAAGACAACGGCCAACGGCGGGCAGAACCAACCGAAAATCATCACGCCAAACCCACTCAACAAAGCCAACGAAAGCGGCATCCAAAGCAACGGGTTAATCAACAACCCGATCAGCGAGAAGATGTGCATTTGTGACGCAACAAGCGGCGATGTGACCAACCAGAGCATGGCCATGAGTATCAGACCGTACATGATGTTGTTAACCAGTCTGCGACACCTGCGTTGGGCATAGCCGAGCAACACACGAAGCCATTCGCGGTTGGCCAGCAGTTTTTCATTGTCGGCCATTTCGCCAAGAGCGGTTTGCTTGTCATCCTCTGCCAACATATTGAGAACCTTGTGTCGCTCGAACACCATGCTGAAGATGTCGGGGACTTGGCCGAACCACAAAAACACACTCGTCGCAAGAAACGAAAGTTGTGTGCCCAGCTGAAACAGGCTTGTCGGGTTGAGTAGCAGCACGACGAAACCTGTTGCGGCAAAGGCGTTAATTTGCATACGACGCTGTCCCCGAAAAATCGAAAGGCACGCGACGAACACCAACAAGGTTGCGCGAATCGCCGATGGCCGCATGTCCGTCAGGCAAAGGTAAAACAAGAGCATCAGCGCGAGCACCACGGCGAAAGGTTTGCGCCGCAGCCCCAGCAATCGCAAGAGCACAATGAACCCGAGTGCAACCAAGCCGACATGCAAGCCCGAAATGGCGATGATGTGTGCAACGCCGCTTTCGAGCAGCAGTTGCGAAAGTTCCGGGTCGATTTCTTCGCGAACGCCGAGTATCATTGCCGCTGCAAATCCGGCGTGTTCCGGTTTCATGTATTGCGCAATATTTGCCCGTGCACTGTTCCGCAAGCTCTCAAGACATCGTGCAATCGATATCGAGCCTGACTTGAGTTTCGTCACGGAATCTCTGCCGTCAACACGCAGCACCGTCAGAATGCGCTGTTGCCGCAGTGCCGTGGCCTGATCGTAATCGCCGGGATTGTGCGGCTTATTGGGGTGTGATAACTTGCCGACGAGCCGCAATGAATCGCCGTAATGCACATCCGACAACTTCCCGACAACGGAAACCGAAATGCGCCCGTGTGCCGGTTCCCATTGTATGCCGTTGCGCACTTGAGTGACGCGAAGCGTCAACACGGTCATGTCCGATGCAGGGATCAAACGTCCGGCCATCTTCGGTGGTGCCGAAAACCAACGCGGTGAACTGATGACCGTACCCTCAAGAACGACAGGCGTCGGTTGGTCAAGCAGAAACAACCCCGGATCGTCCGGCGAATAGACGTTCCAGTATTGATGATGCCATAGTCCGCCAAACACAGCAATGAAACCAAGCAGTACCATCGTCGAGCGGAAGAGTCGCCGTTTTTCGATTTCCACGCCGCGTATGGGCACAGGCGGTTTGCTTTTCAAAGGACTCTGTTGCGATGCATGTCGGTAGTACCACATCCAAATACCGCCAAGAACGAAAAAAAGCGTTCCCCAAACAAACGCAGGAACACTTATCGTTTTGTCAACCACAATTCCAAGGCATAACGCCGCCAAACACACAGGCAACGGTTCCCGGGATGTCATGGTGAAATCTCTTTCATATCGCAAGGTGTCGTGTTGTTATTAAAAGGCTGGCGGTCGGTCATCAAACTGCTATGTGGTCAGTCCAAGTTTTCAACCACATCCGGCGATAAACCGGTCACTTTGGCAATCATGGCGGAATCGAGTCCTTCGTTTCTCATATTCCGGGCGATTTCGATTTTTTCCTCAGCCTTTCCTTGAGTTCGACCTTTGGCCTTTCCGTATAAGAATTGGGAACAGTACCAAAATAATTACGTCAAATTGTCAAGTGCATGAGTCATTCACTCACCACGAAGGACACGAAGAATATTTAAAAAACCTTCGTGTCCCTTCGTGCTCTTCGTGGTAAAAAGAGGTAGTTGTTTTGATACTGTTTCTTGATGTATTTTTGTATGAATTGGCTCTCCTCCACTCTATCTTACGTGGTTTCGGCGAAAATGCAAGTGAGAAATCAGAGACGCGACGGTAACGGAGA
>Ga0082212_10007672_pt1 | contig 14220 bp, 13 predicted proteins | sample TergutNt197P3_FD_71548 | JGI IMG/M metagenome (GOLD analysis project Ga0082212, IMG submission 71548) | Neocapritermes taracua P3 segment gut microbial communities from Petit-Saut dam, French Guiana - Nt197 P3 | ecosystem: Host-associated > Arthropoda: Insects > Digestive system > Gut ... | reverse complement strand
GAACATGCGCAAAACATCCATACTCGCCATTTTCACAGGATAGTTTATCCCATATTTGCCGATAAAGGGCGGCACAAGAGCCGGGTCTTCATCCAGGGAAATGCCGAGGATGGCCACCTTGTCCACAGGATAACGCCTGCGCAAGTTCACCAGGCCGGGGATTTCCTCCCGGCAGGGGGCACACCAGGTGGCAAAGAAATTCAATACCACGACCTTGCCCTTATGCTGGTCTATTTCGCGCAAAAGAAGCATGGCGCCCATGCCCGGACTTTCCGCAGCACCCGCGAGAGGAGGCATGCAGCAGAAACACAGGATACACAGCAGCACGAAACGTTTCATGATGTTTTCCACGCATCCGGCGCCAGGCTGTTTGCCAGGCGCACCGCTTCCACGGCATCCGCCGCATAGCCGTCCGCGCCTATGCCCTTGGCGTAGGCTTCGGTGAGCACCGCGCCCCCCACCATAACCCTGATGGGCAGGCCGCGTTTTTTCAACAACAGCACCGTATCCTCCATACGCACCATCGTGGTGGTCATCAGCGCCGAAAGCCCGATGATCGCAGCGTTGTGCCTGCACGCCGTTTCCACGATATCCTCCGCTTTTACGTCCTTGCCCGCATCCACCACCTCAAAGCCGTGGTTGGAAAGCAAGAGCGCTACAATATTCTTGCCTATGTCGTGGATGTCGCCCTCCACCGTGGCCAGCACGACGACCGGACGGGAGACCTTAGTCCGTTCCTGCTCCAGAAGGGGTTTGATCCGGGCGAACGCGCTCTGCATGGTCTCCGCCGAACGGATGAGCTGCGGCAGAAAATATTCCCGGCGCTCATAACGCGCGCCCACCTCAGAGATCGCGGGAATCAGCTTTTCCTGCACCAGCGCGAAGGGCGCGGCTCCATCCGCAAGCTCCGCCTCAAGCAAGGCGAGCACATTTTCCTTGTCGCCATTCAGCACAGCCGCATACAGGCTTGTCGCCACGGCCATTTTCCTCTCTCCGGAGGCAACAGCCGTTCCTGCCGACTGCGAAGTCCAATCGGCATAGCCGGCGATAAAGCGTTCGGCGTGGAGATCCCTGTTCAGCAACAAATCCGCGCAGTCCACCGCTTCCCGTATATGGCGGCTGCCCGGATTGGCAATGCAGGAAGAAAGCCCCGCCCCGGCGGCCATGGCGAGAAAGGCGGCATTCACCAGTTCTCTGGCCGGAAGTCCGAAGGAGACATTGGAAAGGCCGATGATTGTCGGCAAACCTTCACGCACGCACCAACGGATGGTTTCAAGGGATTGGCGCCCGGCTTCCGCCTTGGCGGATACGGCAAGCGCAAGCACATCCACCAGCAGCAGCCTGCGGGAAATGCCGAGCGCCTCGGCCTGAAGCAGCAGTTCCTCCAAAATGGCGATGCGTTCCGCAGCCATGACCGGCAGTTTTTTGCCGCGCAAGGGCAACAGGATAAAGGGCGCGCCCCAGTCGCGGCACAGCGCGCCGAGTTCTTCCATGCGGCCTGCTTCCCCGCTCACGGAGTTCACCAAAGGCGAACCCGGACAATACGGCAGCGCCCGCGCAATAGCCCGCGCGTTCGACGAATCAAGCGCAAGCGGAGTACCGTGGCGGGCTGTGAGACGCTGCACCAGTTCGGGCAGCACCTCCTCTTCGTTCACGAGCGGCGCGCCCACGTTTACATCCAGAAGCTGCGCTCCGGCATATACCTGTTCATCCGCGTACACGAGCGCCTGGGTAAATTCCCCGGCTTGCAACTGCGCGCTCAGGACTTTCTTGCCTGTGGGATTGATGCGTTCCCCGATGACGGCCAGCGGAGCTTTTCCGCCGATGGCAACAAGCCGGGTGCGCGTCGTGAGCGCAATGCCGGGGGCAAGGGGGGCTTCGGGCCGGCGGCGCTGTATGCCGCCAAGCCTGCGGCGCAGGGCTGCGATATGTTCCGGAGTGGTGCCGCAGCATCCCCCCAGAAGCTGCACGCCCGCCTCGGCAAAAGACGCTGTTTGCTCGGCGAAGGCGGCAGGCGGCAGGCGGAACACGGTCGTGCCGTCCACCAGTTCCGGCAGGCCGGCGTTTGGTTCGACCAGCACCGGAATATGGGAGCAGGCAAGCAATGCTTCCACCACAGCGCCCATGTGCTCCGGCCCTGTGCCGCAGTTCACGCCCAGGGCGTCCACTCCGAGATTAAGCATCGTCTGCGCGAAAATTGCCGGACTGGAACCGGTCAGGCTTACGCCCTGCTCAAAGGTCATGGACACAAGGACGGGCAGATCGCATTCCATCCGCACGGCAACCACAGCCGCGCGCGCTTCGGCCAGATCGATCTGGGTTTCTATAAAAATGCAATCCACCCCGCCTTGCACAAGGCCACGGACCTGCGCGCGAAACCCTTCCACAAGCTCACAGGGTTCCAGTTCACCCAAGGGCTTGACGAACGAACCGCTGGGGCCGATATTGCCCGCCACAAAAATCCGCCGCCCTGCTTCACGCGCCACGGAAACAGCCAGTTCCGCCATGATGCGGTTAAAACGCAGGGGCTCGATATCTCCCGGCAGTTTGAAGCGGTTGCCGCCGAACGTGGCCGCAACGATCATGTCCGCGCCGGCGCCGACATAGGCGGCGTGGATATTCTTCAAAACTTCAGGCTGCTCCATGCAAAAACGCTCAGGAGCCATGCCCGCGGGCATCCCTGCGGCCTGCAACATGGTGCCGGTTGCGCCGTCAAGCACAAAACATCGCCCTTCAGTCAGGGCGCGACGAAATTCGGACACAAATCACTCTCCCGCATGCCACAGCCGCGCGGTTGACGGGAACCGCCATGCCGCATACAAATGATATATTCCCGCAGCACATTCTCACTACTGAAAAATCTTGAAAAAAACAAATAGAAACTGTAGGCTCTTTCTTTTCACGGCATAGTATGAAAAAAGCGCAGCGCAGTTCGACGGAACCCTCCAAACCGCAGGCTCCGCCCGATAACAACATGGAGATCCTCGAGGAGGATGAGCAGGAAGTCCAAGATGTCGAGATGACGGACGACTATGGGAGCGACGTGCCCGTCATTGATGTGGGAGACGAGGAAGAAGTCCCCCCACAAAGCACAAGCCTGTCCATTCCCGCCAATGTCCGCGACAATCTGCACCTGTACCTGCGGGAGGTAAGCCGCTTTCCCCTGCTCAAGCCGGACGAGGAGCAGCGGCTTGCCAGGCGCGTACGGGAACACAACGACAGCGAAGCCGCCTTTCAGCTCATCTCCTCCCATTTGAGGCTGGTGGTCAAAATAGCCATGGATTTTCAACGGCGCTGGATGCAAAATGTTCTGGATCTCATCCAGGAGGGCAATGTGGGACTGATGCGCGCCGTCAACAAATTCGATCCCGACAAGGGCATCAAGTTCTCCTATTACGCCGCGTTCTGGATCAAGGCCTACATATTGAAGTTCATCATGGACAACTGGCGCATGGTCAAAATCGGCACTACGCAGACCCAGCGCAAGCTGTTCTACAACCTGAACCGGGAACGGCAAAAACTTATCAACGAGGGCTTTGACCCCGACGCGGCCATGCTCTCCGCCCGTCTGGGCGTCAGCGAAGAACAGGTGCTGGAGATGGAACAGCGCCTGACGGCGGCGGATGTTTCCCTGGACGCAAAAATCAACGACGATTCCAATGCCGCCACGCGCATGGACTTTCTGCCCGCCCTGGGACCAGGGCTTGAGGAGAAGCTGGCCTCCGAGCAGATCGCATCCCTGGTGCGGGCCAGCATCCAACACATCATGCCCAAACTTTCTGAAAAGGAAGTCTATATACTCAAAAAACGCTTGTTGAGCGATGAACCTGTAACCTTGCGCGAAATTGGCGAACGGTACAATATCACACGGGAACGGGTGCGCCAGTTGGAGACGCGCCTGCTGCAAAAGCTGAAACAGCACCTTTCTGTGGATGTCAGCGATTTCTCCGAACAATGGCTCCACTCCTGACGGATTGAACAAGGAACTTCCATGTCCCGTCCCAGCCTCGTGTTTCTTTGCGCCTTTGCTCTTGTCCATTCCCTGTTCGGCTGCGTCGGCTGCACCGCACGGGCCAGGGAAAACGGCGTCCCGCGGGAAATTGCATGGAAGCTCTCCCCCAGTGCGGAGATCAGCTACAACTACCTGCTGCTTGACCTCGGCATGCGCGGCAACAACGAGGAACATGTGCTGCAAGCCCTGGACAGGCTCGCCGTACTGGCGCCGAATGAACAGATCTTTCTGGACAGCGCGGTCTGGCTCGTGGCGCGCAAATCCGCACGCGCCGTCCCGATTCTGGAAAAAGCCCTGGCCGCCTATCCCGGCGACACGAATCTGAACCTGCTTATGGCCGAAGCGCTGCTCGAATACGGGCAGACGGAAAAAGCCGTCAGACTCATGCGTTCTTTCGCGGAAAAATACCCGGAAGTGACGGATGCCAAAATAGAACTGGCTCTGTTGCTTGTGAAGCTCAAACACTTCAAGGAGGCGGACGCGCTTTTTGCCGCGCTGCCGCAAAAAGACCGCAGCTATCTCGTTGATTATTATCACGCGCGGGCGCTGAACGGCTTGGGACGCCAGGACGACGCCCTGCGCCATTTGAACGCCGCGGTGCGGAAATCTCCCAAGCTCATTGAGGCGTGGGCCGAACTTGCGATGCTGTATGAAAAACGCAAGGATCGCAAAAATGCCCGGCGGGCGTATGAAGAACTTCTGCGGCTCTCCGAAGCCAATCCGGATCTGCTCCTACGGCTGGTAACCCTTTCATCAAGCCTGGGCGAAGCGGATCGTGCCCTGGAATACGTGCGTAAGGGGCCTGATACCCCGTCTTTTCTCTTCACCGCGGTGAGCATTTTCCTGGAAAACAGGCAATGGCAGGCTGCGCGGACCCTGCTGGACGAATTGCGCGGACGTCCCAATCCCCCGGAGGAAGTATATTTCTTCCTTGCGGGCATCGCCTTTGACGCAAACAACTCCCCGGAAGAAGCGCTTCGCTGGGTTGATCGCATCTCTCCCGGCAGTCAGGCGCATGCGCTCGCCATTCCGCTCAAAGTCCAGCTTCTGAGCGCCTTGGGCAAGAAGGATGAAGCCCTGGCCTTCCTGAAGCAGGAACGGGAAAAAAAGCCCGAGGATCAAAAACTTTTCCAGCTTGAAATCCGCCAACTTGCTGCCATAGACCGTCTGGACGCCGCGCTGGAACTGGCGGACGCCGGCATGCGCACATGGCCGGCCGATCTGGATATTGCCTTCCTGCACGCCTCGCTTCTGGATGAACGCGGCGATAAAAAGGCGGCGTTTGCCGCCATGGAAAAGATAAGCCAGACGGATCCCGGTCATTACCAGGCTCTCAACTATCTGGGCTATACGCTGGCGGACGAAAACCGTGATCTGCCCCGCGCCCTTGAACTTTTGACCAGAGCGGTTGAGCTGGCGCCCAATCTTGCCTATATACTGGATTCGCTCGCCTGGGCGCAATACAGGCTCGGCAAATTCGACGCCGCCTGGGAAAACATACGCAAAGTCGTCAGTATGGACAGCGCTGAAGACTCGACCATCTGGGAACATTACGGCGATATCGCCACCGCCCTCGGCAAATCCGAAGAAGCCCGCAAGGGATACGCCAAGGCGCTCGAACTCAAACCCAAAAACGCCGACAGCATCCGAGAAAGACTGTCAAAAATATGAAAAAGCTGCCGCGCTCTCTTATCCTGCTCTGCCTCGCGCCCGCCCTGCTCCTGCTCAACGCCTGCGCGGCGCGGCAGGGCGACAAGCCGCTCGAAGCCGCCGTCTCCCGGAACATCTGGAACAGCTACACACAATACGCCGCGAAAAGCGCCGAGGAACGCCGCCGGCCCTCGCGCGTGCAAGCCAGCTTGCGCTTTGGAGGCAATGACGACGGACGCCGGGTCATCGTGCTGCTCTGGGAAAACGGCGACGGCCCCATCCGTCTTGACGTGCGGGCCGGCGTAGGGGTGAGCGCCGCCAAGATTTTGCAGACCGACTCGCGTTTTCTTGTCTATTCCATGCAGGAAAACCGCGCCTATTATCATGACGGTCCGCAGCAAAGCCTGCTTGCCTACGGCCTGCCGCTTCCTTTCGGGCTGCGCGATCTCGCCGCCTTGCTGGCGGGCGACTATGGCGCGGTTTTCGGCCTCACGCCGCCAGACGACCCGCGTAGCGCGCGAGACGGCGGGATGCACTTCGCGCTTCCGAAAAAGGGAACTCCCGGCGGCGTGCTGGAATTGGATTCGCGTGGCCTGCCGATAAGCTGGAAAGAAGAACAGGGCGGCTGGCGGCTGGCCTTCACCCATGACGGCGACGAGGCCTTCCCGCGCCCGGAACAGATTGAAGCGCGCCATACAAACGGCAACTACGCCATCCTGCTGATCAAGGAACGTCAGCGTCCGGACAGGCCGTTTACGCCGGAGCAACTGGACCTGAAGCTGCCTCCCGATGCCCGGATGCTTCCCCTGCGCCAGATGAAACGCCTCTGATCACGCAACACGGAGCCCTCATGTCGAAGACCATCCACCTTGCCTCGGATCATGGCGGGTTCGCCCTGAAAAGCATTGTGAGCGAGCACCTTGCAAAACAGGGATACGCCGTGCAGGATCACGGCACAGGCAGCACGCAAAGCTGCGACTATCCCGTATTTGCGCAGGCGCTGTGCAAGGCGGTGCTGGCGCGCGGCGAGCTCGGCGTCCTCATCTGCGGTTCCGGACTCGGCATGTCCATGATGGCCAACCGCTTTCGCGGCATCCGCGCCGCGGTATGCGCCAACGAATGGCTTGCCGCTCTCTCGCGCCGGCATAACGACGCCAATGTGCTCTGCCTTGGCGAACGCGTGATCGGCGCCGGTCTTGCGCTCGCTATTGTGGATGCTTTTCTGCGCAACGAATTTGAAGGCGGCCGTCACCAGGGCCGCATAGCCATGTTGGACTGCAATCCGGACGCCTGACATGAAACTGTACAATTCCCTGACCCGCAAAAAAGAGGAGTTTGTCCCGCTGCGTCCCGGCCGGGTCCACATGTACGTCTGCGGCATCACTGCCTATGACCTCTGCCATGTCGGACATGCCCGGTCGGCGCTGGTCTTTGACGTGCTGGCGCGCTATCTGCGATCCAAGGGGCTTGCGCTTTTCTTCGCGCGCAACTTCACCGACGTGGACGACAAGATCATCAAGCGCGCGCACGACGACACGCGGGACTGGCGTGAAGTGGCCCAAACCTATATGCGCTGCTTCCACGAGGATATGGACCGGCTGGGCGTCTTGCGGGCCGACGCCGAACCGAAGGCAACGGACTACATTCGCGAAATGCAGGGGCTGTGCGAGGAACTCATCCGCCAGGACAAGGCGTATGCCACGCCTTCGGGCGACGTGTATTTCAGGGTGCGCGCCTTTCCGGAATACGGCAAACTCTCCGGCCGCAGCCTCGATGAACTCCAGGCCGGCGCCCGCGTGGCGCCCGGCGAGGAAAAAGCCGACCCCCTCGACTTCGCCCTATGGAAGGCCGCCAAAGCCGGTGAACCCTTCTGGGAAAGCCCCTGGGGCCAGGGACGTCCCGGCTGGCACATCGAATGTTCGGCCATGAGCGCCCCTTACCTGCCCCTGGATATCCACGGCGGGGGCCTTGACCTCATCTTTCCCCATCACGAAAACGAAATCGCCCAAAGCGAAGGCGCGGGCGTACAGCAAATGGCGCGTTTTTGGGTGCATAACGGCTTTGTGCAGGTGGACTCCGAAAAAATGTCGAAATCCCTCGGGAATTTTACGACCATCCGCGACATTCTGGAACATTATCTCCCGGAAACCCTGCGTTTCTTCCTGCTCGGCAAACACTATCGCAGCCCCGTGGACTACAGCTTCGACAGCATGGATGAAGCGGAAAAGGCGCAGAAACGCGTGTACCAGACTCTGGCGGAAACCCGTGCTCTCCTGGCCGGGAACGCCTGGAAACGCACTCCCTTCCCCGCCGAACCCGCCGCTGAGGCGAGGCAGATCGAGGCCGCCTTTGCGGAGGCGCTGGAAGACGACCTGAATACCGCCTCCGCCATCGGCCATGTCTTCGCCCTTGTGCGCGTAATGCGCCAGGTGCTTGAAAACGCGAAACTGCGATCCTCCGAAGGCGCGCGGGAACTCTTTATTGCCTTCCATCGCAATGTGGAAAGCTGGCGCGACATCCTGGGGCTTTTCGGCAGCGATGCCGGCAGCTTCCTTCAGGCCTTGCGCATGCAGCAGCTTGCGCGCAGGCGCATTGACCTGTCCGCTGTGGAGGCCCTGCTCGAAAAACGCGCGACAGCCAGGAACAACAAAGATTTTACCGCTTCCGACGCCCTGCGCGCCGAACTTGCCGCCCTGGGCGTCGAAGTGCGGGATACCCCGGAAGGACAGGTCTGGGACGTGGCTGGTTGACGGCGCACACAGCCCCTCTAACCTTTCAGACAATATAAAGAACATGTTAAAAAAAATTGGTTTACTGCTTCTTGTGCTGCTTAGTTTTAGTTGTGGTTGGTGGATGTCTGACAAGTACACAAGGTATTTCCGTTTTTGGCTATATGAACCTGAATACGCTGAATATATTGGCTGGGATAAAGATAAGCGAAGATTTATTTTCAAAATTGAAGATTCGATGCGACAGGGAATAGTGTATTGCTCATACGAAAACTTGGGCGTCAATGACGATACAGCACATATTTCTGACTCAATCCTGACGCTTAATCAAAAAAATATAGCCATATCCAAATATGCAAATATCAATGCAGTAAATGTTTATATATATGCCAGCCCGCCATTGCCATTGAACTTTATTTTGCCAGTATTGCTCGGAACACCTGGAAGCCGTCCAAATATAAGCTGGCTTCCATCTCCGCTCGATCTTCCCCTGAATGAGAATAACAAATGACTTTTAACCAGGGCTTGACGGTGGCTGATCCCAACCTGAATCGGGAGTTTCCCTGTAAAGGAGATCCTGGATGAGGCACTTTCCCCTAGCTCCGCAAGATGCACGCCGCTTTTTCCTCCGTGCCGGGCCGATGCTGCGGCACGTTGCAGCGCCTTTCATGCTCGTTTTCTGCCTCGCTGCACATCACGGATATGCTCAAGACCTCAGCGATCTCGAACGGCGGGCGGCACAGGGATTGCCCCATTATGGCTCTTCAATATAGATGGCGACACTCTCAAGACTATATTTAAACGCTTTCCTCTTTCAAAAAGAGATGTCGCCGCTGCGGTTGAGGCGAATGAGATCACCAGGGAGGAGCTTGAGGACATTATGCGTTCATTGCCAAAATAACACAAAAGAATGTATAGGGAGACAGACGAACCAGCAAAAGGAGGGAAAGAGCCTATGTCGTTATGCGCCTTTCTCCAGCCTTGCAGACAGGGCGTCTTGCAATACGCGCGACAAGCTCAAGCCGTCCTCCGCCACGCGAATGTCCATCCATTTCGGAATGCTGACAGTACGCCTGACAGCCTTTGTAGACCTTACATCAACTCTAATCAGATTAACAAATTCACATGTTTCTACGATGACATCCCTTATGTCTGACGCTTTCGGAATATCCATTTTTTTGTCAGAAAGATATTCAATCCATTGGGTAAGTGCCTTCTCAGCCATATAAATTGCTTGTGATAAACTGTCGCCTTGAGTCATGCAACCGGGCAAGTCAGGAAAAATTACAGTATAGCTGCCGTCGCCGTTGTCATGAAAAATAGCTGGATACACGTATTCCATATTATTAAGCTCCATTTTTTACCGGCCTGGCCTATTTCAGCCCAGCTTGCTTCAGTATCGCTTTTGCCAAGTGTTCTTTAATTTCGCGATGGTTTGGAATCTGCACCGGACGGCTGCCGTTTTTTTCATAAATTGCATGCCCGCCATCGTTTCTGACTTCTTGGTAGCCAGCTTTTCTAAGCAGTTTGACCATGTCGCGCCGCTTCATATAACCCCTTTGGCTTTTCAAATAGTACGTATTTTACGTAATGTCAACCGACTAACCCGGCGGTTTCATGAGTGCCTATTGGTTTCTGTAATGTGAGGTAGTTTCCTTAAAGCCCCAACTCGCTAACAGCCCGCCAGCCGCTCCGGGGAATCTTCCCCGGATTTTTTTATGCCTGCCTCAAGATTGTTCCCTTGGCGAAGCGAAAGCGCTAGAATAGAGGAGGCCGTAAGAATCGAAACTAAGCCACTACCGAACAGGGCGTTGAGTTGTCATCACGCCGATGAACGTGTATGTGTTCCTCAACAGGAAGCTTCCCGATGAATGACGAGCAAAAACTTGCCGCATTAGGCCCAGATAAAACACCTGACTTTTGCGTCAGGCTTGACTTTCCAAAGGGCACCCGAAACCCGCAACGCCTCTTGAAAAGCGCAGCGGATTACATTGATGCGCTGAATTCTTTGGATTCTATGCTCGTTGCATCTATTGATACGCAGATCAAACCCGTTTTTGTCCTGGAAGAAATCGAGGCAGGCTCCATCAAGCTCTGGCTCAAGCAAATCCTTGAGGCCGTCAACGACAACGCTCTTGAGAACCTGGACTGGAAGCCGGCTGTCGGGAAATACCTTGTCAAGGCAAAATACCTGCTGCTCAAACATCTTGAAGGGAGAACCGTTTTAGCCGGCAGAGAGGCAATGGAATCTCTGGCAAAAGAAATTTCCAATGCCGCGCATGAAACCGGAGTACTCAAACTCCCTGCCTACCGGGCGGCAAGCGCTGTTGCGTTGGCGCAGGAGGCCCGCAAAATAAGCGAATCATTAAACGCCCTAGAAAAAGGCGATTCCATTACTTTTCAGTCTGACGATGGTGATTCTGTGCTTACGCCGGAGTTTATTGTCACGCAGGAAGATATTACCAACCTGTTTGCTGGAGAAATAATCTCCAATGACCTTACCAGGATTCTCATGGTCAGACGGCCGGACTTTCTTGGTGAGGCCAAGTGGGATTTTAGGTACGAAAAAAGGCCTTTCTCCGCAAAAATAATCGACGAAGAATGGTTGAACGATTACCATGCCGGCAAGCTTGACATCCGGCCAGGCGACGCCTTGCGGGTGACCTTGCGGGAGACCGTGACCTACGATCATAGCGGAGAGGTCATACGAGAAGAACGAGAAATCCTTAAGGTGCTTGGCATCACTAAACCTGCCATACAAGGCTCATTATTGAGCCAATAAGCCCTGCCTCCACGCGCACGAAAACTTCCAGCATTCAAGCTGTGCGGCGGATCGGACTTGTTCTTCCACGGCTCGTTCAGATATTGCCCGCGTCGGTGAGTTGTCATATAGTCCTGCTCCGATGGAAGCCATAAAAAAAATCTCGCATGTTTGTATCTGCGCTCTGATGAGCCTCAGCCTTATACTGGGCGCGGCCTGGCCCGCGCATGCCTTTTTCTTCGGCGGCGTGGGCATCAAGGACGAGGTGGAAATGGGCCGCAAGTTCGACACGCTTATACGCTCACAACTGCCCATGATAGATGACCCGGAAGTGAGCATGTACGTGCGCGCCATCGTTGACAGGCTGCTTGCCGTGATGCCGCCCCAACCCTTCAAATACACCACCGGCGTCATCCGCAACAACACGCTCAACGCTTTTGCCGTGCCCGGCGGCTATGTCTACGTGTTTTCCGGGCTGATCATGAACTTTGATTCGGAAGCCGAACTGGCGGGTGTTCTGGCGCACGAGCTGGCCCATGTCACCCAGCGCCATGTGGCGTCGCGCATCGAGCGTGGACAGATGCTCACTCTGGGCGCGCTGCTGGCGGCCGTCGCCGGGGTGGCCCTGGGCGGAGGCGCCGGGGGCGCTGCCGTGATGGGGGCCATGACTGCCAGCCAGTCCCTCATGCTCAATTACAGCCGTATTGATGAAAATGAAGCCGACCATCAGGGTTTCCAGTATATAATCAGCGCAGGCTATGACCCTCAGGGGATGGTCAACGCTTTTCAGACGCTCCGCCGTAAAAGCTGGATTAGCGGTGGGGGGAATATCCCCACCTATCTTTCCACCCATCCGGATATCGGCGATCGCATCACCAACATTGCCGCGCGCATCAAGTCCCAACCACCGGGCATCCGCAGCAGCAAAGAAGACGACACGCGTTTCAGGCGGGTAAGGACCCTGCTGCTTGCCCGTTACGGAGATGTGGACGCCGCGCGGCAGACCTTTGCCAAAAGTCCGGCCAGGGATTGCCTGGCGCGCATGGGCGAAGCCCTTGTCTTTTCCCGTCAGAACAGGATTCCCGAGGCTGCCAAGGCTTTCGAGAATGCTTTGCAGTGCGGTCCGGACGACTCGCTCGTGCTGCGGGAGGCGGGCATTTTCCATTACAGCAGGGGCGACCAAAACCGGGCCGCTCCCCTATTGCTGCGCGCCATGGGCAAGGACCCCGGAGATTACATGGCGCGATTCTATTATGCGCGCCTCATGGACGAAACGGGCAAGCCGCAGGCCGCGCATCCCTATTACCGGGAAGTGCTGCGGCATATCCCTGATGACGCCGATGTGCATGAATTCTACGGCCGCTCGCTCGGCAAGGCGAACATGCTTTTTCCGGCCTATCTCCATCTTGCCTACGCAGCCATGTTCAGCAACAACAAAAAAAAGACGGAGCAATTCATGGGCCAGGCCAAGAGCGCCATACGCGGCCCTGCGGAACAGGCCCAGTTCGATCGCTTCAACGAGCGCTACAAGGAACGGAGCGAAATCTGGAAAGAGGTTTTGTGAGCTATGGAAACGCACGCGACAACAATACTGGCTGTAAAAACCGGCTCTGCAACGGCCATGGCCGGCGACGGCCAGGTGACGCTCGGCCAGGGACTGGTCGTGAAGCATACGGCCCGGAAAATCCGCCGCTTATATAACGACAAGGTGCTGGCCGGTTTTGCCGGAGCCACTGCGGATGCGTTTACGCTTTTCGAACGCTTTGAAGCCAAGCTCGACGAAGTGCGCGGCAACCTGCTGCGCGCCTCGGTGGAACTTGCCAAGGACTGGCGCAAGGACAGATACCTGCGCCGCCTTGAAGCCATGCTGTTGCTCGCGGATAAGGATCATCTGCTGCTGCTTTCCGGCACGGGCGACGTGATTGAACCGGACGACGGGCTGGCCGCCATCGGCAGCGGCGGTCCCTATGCTCTGGCCGCCGCGCGGGCGCTCACGCGCCACGCCTCGCTCGACGCCAGAAGCATCGTGCTCGAATCCATGAAAATCGCATCCGAACTGTGCGTGTACACGAACGACAAACTGGCGATCGAGGTTTTGGAATAATTTCATGCCCTCAACGACCCTACGCGCCAACTGCAAGGTCAATCTATCCCTGCGCATCACTGGCGTGTTGCCGAACGGCTACCACACGCTGGATTCCGTGTTCCTCCCCCTGCCGGAACCGCATGACCTGCTGCATATAACGCCAGGCGCGCATCCCGGCTTGACGTTGACCTGTTCCGAGCCCGCGCTTGATCCGAGCGACAACACCCTGACGCGCGCGTACGGGCTGTATGCCGAGGCAGCTTCCTTTGCCCCTCCGCTGGCGCTCACGCTGGAAAAAGGCATTCCCTCCGGCGCGGGACTGGGCGGCGGCAGTTCGGACGCGGCGGCTCTGTTGCAGTACCTGAATGCCAGGGCGCCGCAAACGCTTGACGCAAAAACGCTGGACGCCGTAGCCGTCCGTGTGGGAGCGGATGTGCCGTTCTTTTTGCAGGCTCGCCCCTGCCGCGTTCGAGGCATAGGCGATAGGCTTGAACCGTATCTGCCCGGACTGACGGGCCTCTGGCTCGTGCTTGTCTGCCCCGATGTAACAATTTCAACATCCTGGGCCTACGCGGCCTGGGATATGCCGCGTCCGTCCTCTCCATTTCATGACTTGACAAAGCGGGATGCTGAGGCTAAGGAATCAATCTTCCGTTTCCACTGCCTGAATGATTTGGAAGAGGTGGTTTTTCCGGCCTATCCGGAACTAGCGCGCATACGCCGGGAGTTTTTCCGGCAAGGCGCGGCAGCGGCCGTTATGAGCGGCAGCGGAGCGAGCCAGCTCGGCCTCTTTCGCGATCAGCACGTTGCGAGAAGCGCCGCTGTTTTTTTTCAGGCTAGGGGAATGCGGACGTATTGCCACGAGTTGTCATGTTGAACCTCAACGGGTTCAGGCATGCCGGGGCAAGCACTGGGGTGTCGCCAAGCTGGTAAGGCAACGGGTTTTGGTCCCGTCATCCGAGGGTTCGAATCCTTCCGCCCC
>Ga0082212_10007671_pt1 | contig 14222 bp, 11 predicted proteins | sample TergutNt197P3_FD_71548 | JGI IMG/M metagenome (GOLD analysis project Ga0082212, IMG submission 71548) | Neocapritermes taracua P3 segment gut microbial communities from Petit-Saut dam, French Guiana - Nt197 P3 | ecosystem: Host-associated > Arthropoda: Insects > Digestive system > Gut ... | reverse complement strand
TGTGGTAGACGAAAACAGCATCGATTATGAGTTAATAGTAATTGCTGAAATTATTAAATTACCGGCTAAACCTGTCGCCTATGATCTGGAATTGGGGAAATCCTCTCTTACAATCGAAAACGGCGGTTTTATTTCAATCAATGATTATGACCCTCAAATAACGTACTCTGTTCGCGTATCAGGCGGTGACTTTGTGGGGCTTGATTGTGAAGAAGATGAGTTTTATATCGATTCTTTTGGTTATTTGAAAACCAAGTATAGGAATCCGTGTTTTTCCTATGCGTGGGACGGTGGCAGCAAGCTGACCATTTCGTTCTATAGAGTAAGATGATGGCACATTTTGTCATTTTTTAAACTTCCTTAACCTGTACTGCAAGTTCTGCCTTGGGAGGCCGAGCTGGTGCGCGGCCTTTGAGATGTTGCCGCCGTTGATTGAGAGGGCATCGAGGACTATCTTCTTTTCAATAGCGTCCAGGTATTCGATCAGCGAAACGCCGTTTAGGCTTTTCAGGCCGTAGGCGTGGTCAAAGCCAAGGGCTTTTTCAGGGATGTCGAGGGACTGCCCGGACAGTACGTGTTCGACGCTGGACAGGGCGACGGCAGACATGATGATGTTTTCAAGTTCCCTGGCGTTGCCTGGGAATTCGTATGCAAGGAGCCTGCTTTTGGCGTCGTCTGACAGCATCCATACCTGTTTGTCGAATTTCTGGTTGTACTTGTCCAGAAAGCTCTCTGCCAGGACGAGGATGTCGTCGGGGCGCTCGCGAAGGGGCGGGATCGAGACCTCTATTATCTTCAGCCGGTAGTACAAGTCCTTTCGGAGCCTCCCGTTTGCCATAAGCGCGACAGGGTCCTCGTTGATCGTGGCGATGACCCTCACGTCGAGAGGGATGTCCTTGGTGCCGCCGATCCTCCGGATGTACCTTTCTTGAAGCACCCTGAGAAGCTTGCTTTGGAGGGCGAAAGGCATTGCGCTTATTTCGTCGAGGAGCAGGGTGCCGCCGTTTGCCTGCTCAAAGAGGCCCGGCCGGTCGAGGGCGCCGGTGAACCCGCCCTTTGAAGTTCCGAAGAGAATGCCTTCAAGGAGGCTTTCAGGGATTGCGGCGCAGTTTTGCGCAAGGAAAGGCTGAGCCTTCCTGTCGGAGCCAAAGTGTATGCTCTGGGCAAACAGCTCTTTTCCCGTCCCGGTTTCGCCGCAAATCAGCACAGAAGCAGAGCTTGCCGCTGCCCGGTGGGCTTTTTGCAGCACTTCGGTGAAATTCTTGCTTCTGCCCACGATGTCGCTGAAAACGTATTTTTTGATGGTTGCCCCAGGCATTGCGCGAGGGGCAGAATACCCTTGCTTGAGCTCCAGGATAGTGTTTGACAATGCTTTTGTTTCGGTCACGTCTTTTGCGATTTCAATAGCCGCGATCAGGTTTTGGTTGTAATCAAGGACGGGGATGGTCGAGTTGACCGTGGATATCTCCCTGCCGTTTTTGTTCAAGTAGGTTTGGGGCTGGCGCTCTGTTGCCAAGCGGTGCTTCAAGGCGCGGGTAAGCGTGCTTTCGTCCTCGGGGATGTTTGCGAACACCTCCCTGAAAGGCTTTCCGATAACTTCCTCCCGCTTGGTTTTTTCAAGCGCGGACATCGCTTCGTTGTATATGATCGATATGCCGTCTGCGTTGACGATGTGTACGCCTTCCTGCACCACCCGGCACAGCTCTTGGAGCAGTTTCTGATATTGTTTTGCAAGCACTTTCGCACCTCGGCTGTTCAGCAAAAATGAATTAAACGACTATGTTGATGATATCAGATATCAAATAGCAGCGCAAGGCTTTTGTACCCTCTTGCGCAAAATATTTTGCACATGCGATTTTCCGATTTGAAAAAAATGCAGCACAAATATTCAAAGACAGAAGTCGAGGAGCTTGTCGAATTGCTGAAAAGCACGATGTACACCCAGCTACCTTTATTTGATTTCAACGGCAACCCGGCAGTTTACCTCAAAAATGTCACGCAGCTGAACATGAGTGCAGTAAAGCTGCTTGCTGCGCAGCAAACCGTTAAAGAGGCCTACGGGATAAAAGCGATGGGCGAAGAAATCTATTCTTCGCTTGAGATAGAGAACATTTTGTCGACCCGCGACAGCATCAGGAAGATACTGGGCGGCCGCGCACCGGCTGGCGAGGCTGAAAAAAGGGTTTACGGCATGAAACTGGGGGTGGAGTTCATTTCAGACACCAGGAACAAAATTACGGAAGACAATCTAAACAGACTCTACAACATGGCCGCAGGGGACTTCGTTGATGACGAAAACAAACTGCCCAAACACATGGAAGAATTGGTGAGTTTCATAAATTCAGAAAGCGAGATGGACGATCTTGCCAAAGCAGCCGCGATCCATTTCTATGTTGCATATGTCCATCCGTATTTTGACGGCAACGGCAGGACAGCAAGGCTGCTGCATTTGTGGTACTTGGTCCAACGGGGTTTCCCATCGGCCCTGTTTGTGCCGTTTTCAAGCTACATCCACAGGACGCGGGAAAACTACCACAAGGCGTTTTCGCTGGTTGAGCAAAATGCGGGCATTAGCGGGGTTACGGACATCACGCCGTTTCTTTCGTACTTTGCCACGCATGTTTACAACAAAATCGAGACAACTGAGCTCGGTAATGATATAATGGGATTGTTCAAAGGTGCTTTGTCAGAAGGGAGAGTAACTGAAAAAGAGCACGAGCTGTGGAATTTTGTCTTCGCGGCTTACGGGAGAGGCGAGTTTTCGACAAAACAGCTAGAAAGGGATTTTCAAAACGCGGCATATGCCACGATCAGGGGGTTTGTGCTCAAATTCGAAGCAATGGGCTTGATGACGGGCCAGAAATACAGCAACAAAACCAAATACCGCATCAGTTAGTTTTCGAAGATATTACAAGGAGGCAGCCATGAACGGGCAATTAAGCAAAATCGTGATAAGGGGTTTCAAGTCTATCAAGGGGTGCGAATTGGATTTGAAAAACATAAACGTACTCGTGGGTGCAAACGGCGCAGGCAAGTCTAACTTCATTTCCATTTTTGAAATGTTAGGAAAGGTTCTCGCCCGAGAATTGTCTTTCTATGTTCAGCGCAAAGGCATCAACCCTCTTTTATACAATGGCAAAGAAGTAACGGACAGCATCTTTGCCAAGTTTGATTACGGTGCCCTCGTATATTCTTTTGATTTGGAATGGACAGAGCAAGACAGCCTATACTTTCGCGATGAGCAATTGACAATGGAAGGGAAAACTATTTTAGGGGAAGGTGGTTTTAGCGAGTCAAGAGCAATAAACGCTATACGAAATGCCAAAGTTCATGAGGCAATCCCAAAAGGCGTTCTGATACCAAATTGGCGCGTGTACCAATTCCACAACACAAGCCCGTCTTCACGCATCAAGGCCGAAAACAATATAGCTGATTGTGAAACCCTATTGCATGACGCTTCCAACCTTGCGGCTTTTTTATACCGCCTGCAAGAAAACTACCCTGATGAATACAAAAAAACCCTCAGAGCGGTTCACCGCATTGCGCCGTATTTTAAGGATTTTGACTTGAAGCCGAAAGAGCAGAACAACGAACAAATTGTTTTAAGGTGGAAACAGAAAGATTATGACGGCGTACTCATGCCTTCGCAGTTGTCTGACGGGACATTGCGATTTATTTGCCTCGCAACATTGCTTTTACAGCCGGAGGAATTGCAACCGTCAATAATCGTGATAGATGAACCTGAACTGGGGCTTCATCCTTATGCGATGACTATTTTTGCGGAGCTAGTAAAGAAAACAGCATCAAAAAAACAAGTGATTTTGGCAACTCAATCCACAGAACTGCTTGACCACTTTGAAGCTGAAGATGTAATCGTTGTAGACAGAACCGAAAACGGTTCAGAGTTTAATCGGCTTGATGCAGAGAAACTGGCGGCATGGTTGGATAAGTTGACGGCTTGGGCAAAGGAGGGTACACAGCCATGAACACGCCTATTCATGATTTTCTGATCAAGCATGCAAGCAAAAAAACAATATCCTTTCACATGCCGGGGCACAAGGGCGCCGCGATTTACAAAAGGTTTGGCTACGACGAGTTCCTCGAAAGCTTCATGGACTGCGACGTGACGGAGATACCGGGCGCGGACAACCTCTTTCAGGCCGAGGGCATCATCAGAGAGGCACAGGCCAGGTACGCAGCGCTGTACGGGGCGAAGAAGTCGTACCTTCTTGTAAACGGGACCAGCGGAGGGCTCATAGCGGCAATAGCGGCTTCCGTGCCAAAGGGGAAAAAGCTGATAATGGCGAGGAATTCCCACAAGTCGGTGTTCAACGCCCTGACGCTGGCTGACATCAGGCCGGTTTACGCATACCCAGAAATCATCCCAGGGTACGGCATTTCCGGGCCGGTCCCGCCGGAACAGATAGGCGAGCTGCTGGCCGCAGAGCCGGACGCAGAGGCGGTCATCCTCCCAAGCCCCAACTATTACGGCGTTTGCAGCGATGTTGAAAAAATAGCAGAGATTACCCACAAGCACGGCAAAACGCTGATAATCGACGAGGCCCACGGAGCGCACCTGACGTTTTTCAACAAATACGGCATAAAAAGCCTGCCAAAGTCCGCAGGGAATTCCGGTGCGGACATAGTGGTTACCAGCATCCACAAGACTCTGGCGTCCTTGACCCAGAGCGCGGTGCTGAACATCAATTCGGGCAAGGTCGACAGCTACTTGGTCGAAGACAAGCTGCAGTGCATCGAAAGCACCAGCCCCTCGTACATATTGATGGCGTCCCTTGACATAAACGCTTCGATTATTGAAGAGCACGGAAAACGGCTTTTCACGGAATGGGCAGAAAACCTCGACTTTTTCTACGAAAACGCTAGGGAAATAGAAAACCTTTCGGTGATAAGCGGTGAAGGCATGGACAGGACCAAGCTGAATTTCAGTTTGGGGCACCTCGGCGTATCAGGCGGCGAACTCGAAAAAGAACTGGCTGAAAGGCACGGGATCATCATCGAGCTTTATGCAGGCAACCTTGTCATGTGCATGACTGGCATAGGGAACACCAGGGGCCACATGGTGAAGCTCTTGCATGCGCTTGATGAAATCGCAGCAAAAAACAAAAATAGGGAAGGCGCCGAGGCGGGCGGCACAACGCACGATGCTGAAACGCCGGCTGTAAAGCGGGCAGAATTGTTCGAAATACCAAAGAACAAGAAGAAAGTGCCGCTGGCAGAGGCGGCGGGGCTGATATGCGCCGCTTCGATCATCCCGTACCCGCCCGGCATCCCTTTGGTCTGCCCGGGCGAAAAACTGGATGCTGAGGCTGTAGGCCAAATCATCAAGCTAAGGGAGGACGGGGAGAAGGTGATCGGCGTCGACGAACAAGGCAGGGTGCTGGCCGGCGCTTAGCTACACAGAGAAAAAAACACTGTTAATGCAAAATAATATGCACTTAGGTGCATATTATTTTGCATTAACTAAACTCATTTCGTCAACATTCCAGTATGCGAAGGCGCCAAAATTGCAGAATTTACAAAAACATTCGGCCGGGTTCCCGGAAAAGAGAGCAGTGCAAGACAATGGCACAATAATTGCTTATTACAATTATGCAAGTAAAACTCTAAATTAGCAAAGGAGAGAAAAGGATGGAAAATGTAAAAGTTATTATTTGGGGCCTAGGCGCCATGGGCAGCGGAATGGCCGATTTGCTATTGAAGAAAAAGGGCGTTGACATAGTCGGCGCAGCAGGAAGGGGAGCCAAAATAGGCAAATCCATGTACGACTACATGGCAACGGAAAGGGGCGACAGGCCAGACGTCATAATAGGCGAACCGGCAGACGTCATTAAAGAAGGCGCTGCAGACGTGGTGCTCTGCTGCACGGATTCTTTTACAAAGGAAGCGTTTGAACGCCTGAAGTTTGTCCTCGAACAGAAAATCAACGTAGTGTCCTGTGCAGAAGAGATGGCGTACCCAAAGGCGCAGTCTCCTGAAGAAGCGAAGAAGCTGGACGAAATAGCCAAGGCAAACGGAGTTTCGATACTGGGGACAGGCATCAACCCGGGCCTCATCATGGACCTCCTCGTAGTAATAATGACAGGCTGCTGCGCAGAAGTCGAGCACATCGTTTCAAGGAGGGTCAACAGCCTTTCGCCCTTCGGCCCTGCGGTAATGAAGGAGCAAGGGATCGGCATCTCCAAGGAAGAATTCCTTGACGGGGTAAAAACCGGGAAACTGTCGGGGCACGTCGGGTTCCACGAATCCATCAACATGATAGCAGACGCCATAGGCTGGAAGGTGGACAAAGTCACCCAGTCCATGGAGCCCATCATGACCGACGTGGAAAGGGTCGCCCCATACAAGACCGCAACTCCGGGGCAGACAGCTGGCTGCGCCATGAAAGGGTTTGGCTACATAGACGGCGAACTCAAGATTGAAATGGACCACCCACAGCAGATCGAACCGGAACAGGTAGGCGTCCAAACCGGCGACTACGTAATCATCAAGGGCACGCCGAACGTCAATATGATCAACTCGCCGGAGGTGCCGGGGGGCATCGGGACCATCGCCATGTGCGTAAACATGATCCCCCACGTGATCAACGCCAGGCCAGGCCTTTGGACGATGATAGACCTGCCTGTGCCAAGAGCCATCATGGGCGACATGAGGGACCTCATCTGCCCTGACGCCAAAATCGTAAAATAGGATAGGAGATGCGAACATGGTAAAAAAAGGCGAGTGGGTGCGAATCCACAAGATAATCCTGAAGCCTGAAGAACGGGCGCCTCAAGTGCCTGACGACACAAAGAAAGTCCCGCTTGAAATGTGGGTCAAAGGGCACCTCGACGCAGACGCCGAAATCGGCAGCGAAGTAAGCATCACCACAGTGACGGGCAGGAAGGAAACAGGGACCCTCACAGAAGTGAACCCGTATTACGACCACAGCTTCGGCAAATTCGTGCCTGAATTCCTGGCGATAGACAAGCAAGTCAGGGGAATCCTGTTCGGAGGTGATGAATAATGGCAAAAGCAAACGATTACACGTCCGTAATGGGGCGCAAACCCGAGGTCATGCTGAAGTCCGTCGGGATTGACTACTCGAAATTTGAAAGCGGAAGCCTGGCCTTCGACTACGAGAGGATGATGCGCGAAACCGGGTACACCCTCAAAGAAATGCAGGACATCCAGCTGGAAGTCAACGTCGGGAACACCCCGGTCATGGAGCTGAAAAACTTAACAGAGCTGGCGAGGAAATGCGCCCCCGCCGGCAAAGGCGCAAGGATTTTCATAAAATCAGAAGAATGCAACCCATCAGGCAGCTTCAAGGCGAGGAGGGCGTCAAACGCTGTTTACCACGCCAAGAAACTGGGGTACAAAGGCGTGATATCCGCCACCAGCGGCAACTACGGGGCAGCGGTGGCGTCCCAGGCCGCAATTGCAGGGCTCAAGTGCATCGTAGTGCAGGAATGCTACGACTCAAAAGGCTTAGGGCAGCCCGAAATCATCGAGAAAGCCAGGAAATGCGAAGCACTGGGCGCAGAAGTCGTCCAGCTCTCCGTCGGCCCGGAACTGTTTTACAAGTTCCTGCTCCTATTAGAAGAAACAGGGTATTTCAACGCGTCGCTTTACACGCCCTTCGGAATCGGAGGCGTCGAAACGCTGGGGTACGAAATATCGATGCAGTTCAGGGAAAAATACGGCAAAGACCCGGACGTAGTGGTGTGCACAAACGCCGGCGGCGGTAACCTCACCGGCACGGCAAGGGGCCTCAAAAAGGCAGAGGCGCACAATACTGAAGTGATCGGGGCTTCGGTGGACCTTGGGGGCCTGCACATGGCCTCTGACGGCGACTTCAACCGCAAGTCCTTCACGACGGGGCACACCGGCTTTGGCGTGCCGTTCTCGTCCTGGCCTGACAGGTCCGACGTTCCGCGATCTGCCGCAAGGCCCCTGCGCTACATGGACAGGTACGTGACGATCACCCAAGGCGACGTCTTCTACATGACGGAATGCGTCGCGACGCTGGAGGGCATCGAAAACGGCCCGGCAGGGAACACGGCCCTTGCGGCGGCATTCGCCATTGCGCAGGAATACGACAAGGACAAAATGATCATAGTCCAGGAAACCGAGTACACAGGTGCGGGCAAGCATATTCAGCCACAGCTTTCCTTTGCAAGGGGCAACGGCATTGAAGTGAAGTTTGGCGACCCAAAAGACCAGGTTCCAGGCAAGAACATCATCCTCCCCTCGCACCCGTCGCTGATAAGGGTCACTGACATCGACCTCGACCACATGAGGAAATCATTGATAAAGACCGCGCTCAAGACGTACAACGTTGAAACGCCCACAGAAGAGGACATCGCATTTTTAGCCGAAGAAACAAAAACAAACGTGGATTACGTGAAAAACGTGCTCAAGGAACTGTAGGGGAGGCGAAACACAATGAAGAGAGACGACGACTTTGCGGACCGCCGCAAACACATCGCAAACCTCACGGACGAAGAGCTTTATGCAAGGTTTTGGGAGCTGACCGAAAAAGTGGTCGATCCGCTTCTTGAGCTGGGGCGAAAGAACACGACTCCGTCCGTAGAGCGGGCAGTCCTCCTGAGAATGGGGATATCGTCCCTTGAGACAAAACCCATAGTGGAAGGCTGCATCGACAGGGGGCTCATGGGGAAAGGGGCAGGCCACGTTGTGTACAAGCTGGCCGACGCCAAGAAAATATCCATAAAAGAAGCGGGGACGCTGCTGGCAGAAGGAAAATGCTGGGACGAAGCCGTAAATCTATTTAGAGGAGGGAAATAAGATGAGCGACATCATACTGAAACACAATGAAAAACTGGACGTCGAGAACATCTTAAAGGACCTCGACAAATACAGGCCCAAAAGGCGCGGCTGGACATGGCGGACCCCGGCGCCAGGCCTTTCGATGGGGCCGTTCACTTACAAAGACGCAGCCGAACCGCTCAAGAACGGCATAGGCGTTCCGTCCTCCAAGTACTTTGACGGCATAGACCCGCAGCCCCAGCCTGTGATAACGACGGAAATCGCGTCAGGCAGGTTTGAAGACGACATCCGGAGGATGAGGATGACCGCATGGCACGGCGCGGATCACATCATGGTAATCAGGACCGCCGGGCAGTCCCACATGGACGGCCTGATCGAAGGCACCCCCCAAGGCGTGGGCGGAGTCGCCATCACCAGAAAACAGGTGAGGGCGCAGAGAAAGGCCCTTGACATCATAGAAGAGGAAGTCGGAAGGCCGATCAACTACCATTCCTACGTGTCCGGGGTCGCTGGGCCGGATGTTGCAGTCATGTTTGCAGAGGAAGGCATCAACGGAGCCCACCAGGACCCGCAGTACAACGTGCTCTACAGGAACATTAACTGCGTAAGGTCTTTTGTGGACGCGTGCGAATCCAAGAAAGTCATGGCATGGGCTGAAATCGCCCAGATAGACGGGGCCCACAACGCCAACGCCACAGCCAGGGAAGCCTGGAAGGTGATGCCGGAGCTGATCGTACAGCATGCAATAAACTCGCTGTTTTCAGAGAAGGTGGGGATAAAGCCTGGGAACATCTGCCTTTCCACTGTGCCGCCGACGGCGCCGCCGGCGCCCTGCGTGTACATGGACCTCCCATATGCCGTTGCCCTAAGGGACTTTTGCGACAGGTACAGGATGAGGGCCCAGATGAACACCAAGTACATGGAAGCCTCCGCTAGGGAAGCAACCGTGACCCATGTCCTGAACATGCTTATTTCCAAGCTGACGAGGGCCGACATCCAGTCGACCATAACACCGGACGAGGGCAGGAACGTCCCCTGGCACATCTACAACATAGAAGCATGCGACACAGCGAAGCAGACCCTGATCGGCCTTGACGGCCTAATGGAGATGGTGGAGCTGAAAAAGGACGGCCCGCTTAGGGAACAAGCTAGGGAAATAAAGGAAAGAGCCTGCCTGTTCATGGAGGAAATCATTGAAACAGGTGGGTATTTCAACGCTGTGCAGGAAGGGTTCTTCGTGGATTCCGCAATGTACCCTGAAAGGAACGGCGACGGGATCGCCCGCAAAATCGAAGGAGGCGTAGGCTACGGCTTCATTTACGAGAGGGACGAGGACTACATGGCACCGGTAACAGCCCACTTCGGCTACAACAACGTGGCGCAGTACGGCGGGGATCCGGAAAACCCGTCGGCCCTCATAGGCGGCTGCACTTTCGAAGACCCGGACAAGATAGTCTTCATCGACGAGCTGGACGAAGTGGACAACGTGAACGTAAGGATGGCAGAGAATGAAAAATACAGGAAGACGAGCCTGATCAAGCCCGAAATGGAATGGGCGGCAGACGGCGTCGTCATGCTGAACATGTTCATCCCGGCAAACAAGAGGACGGCAGAAGTCATCGCGGTCGAAATCGGGAAAGAGCTGGGCCTCGAAAGCCCTGAAGTGATCAACCGCGAGATAATGCAGGAAGCGGAAGGCACTAGGGTGGAGATCAAGGGCAAAGTCGGCTTTGACATCGACGTGTCCAAGCTGGTGATCCCGCCTGAGCCGGTTTACCTGTCCGACGACGAGATCAGGGAGGACGTCAAGGCGCATCCCTTGAAGGTCGTCTGCGGCACTGTCGGCGAAGACGAACACTCAGTGGGCCTGCGTGAAATCATCGACATCAAGCACGGCGGCATTGAACGGTTTGGCATCGAAGTCCACTACCTGGGCACCTCCGTGTCCATTGAAAAACTGGTTGACGCAGCAATAGAGCTTGATGCAGAGGTGATACTTGCCTCGACAATAATTTCCCACGACAACATCCACTACAAGAACATGAAGCGCATTCACGACCTTGCGGTGGAAAAAGGCATCAGGGACAAGGTCATAATCTGCGCCGGCGGGACCCAAGTGGTTCCGGACGAAGCAGCAAAGACTGGAATCGACGCCGGGTTCGGCAGGGGCAGCCATGGCATAGACGTGGCCACGTTCATCGTCCAGAAACGCCGCCAGAAACGCGGCTGAGATTAAAGAAAACGCCAAATCAAGGGGCTGCCTCAAAAATGAGAACCGGGGCAGCCCCGGTTTTCGACTTTGTCAACGGCTTGCCATAAACTTTGGCGGGTTTTCGCGTCCTTTTTGACAGTTGCAAGGCGGCATTCCTCGTAATCCGATGGGTTGAACGCCTCGCCTGTCGAAATCATGTGGTAGATGCAAGTCAGCATCATCCTCGCGATGGCTATGATCGCTTTTTTGTGCCCTCGCCGCTTCTTCAGCTTCTGGTACTTGGCGGCGAAATAGGGCTCGCGTGTGCTTTTTACCGCTGCGAGCGCGCATTGGACGAGCAGCGGCTTGAGGTACTGCCCGGCTTTCGAAATGCGCACGGACTTTTTCTTTCCTGCGCTCTCGTTGTTCGCAGGCGCCAGCCCGGCCCATGAGGTGAAATGCTTCGCGGATTCGAACACTGACATGTCAGCGCCGGTTTCAGCGAGGATCATAGTTGCTGAAAGCTGCGAGACGCCGGGCAGGTTCGCGCTGAGGTGCTCCACCAAGTGCCAGTGCGGCTGGATGCGGGTGAAAAGCTCAGCTTCCGCCCTCACGGCTGCGTTGTCGAGGTAGTCCATGTGGGCACGGGCCTCGTTCATTTTGAAGCGCTGGTCGGGTTCGATCCGGCAGCCGCGCACCGATTCGAGGATAAGCCCGGTTTTCTTCTTGGCCGTCTTGTGGATGAGCTTTGAGGCGTGCGCCTCGTCGAAAACGTCCGACGTCAGGACGTGCCCCATGATGTCCGTGGCGGTTTTGCCGAAAGGGTCTGAAAGCACGCTTGCCAGCCCGATGTTGGAAACCGTCATGCAGTTCTGGTAGCGGCACTTCTCCGCAGTCCGGGTTGCGACGAGCTTGAACCGGTACAGGGAGATCTCGCGCAGGGCCCGGATGTCCTTTGGTGGGATGAACGAGGCCCGGACCATGTCGTGCTTGAAGAGGCCGGCGATCCATTTGGAGTCTTTCTTGTCCGTCTTTTTGCCCTTGATGGCGCGTACGTACTTGGGGTGGGTGAGCACGACGCCGACCCCGTCCGCTTCAAGGGTGTTGAACACCGGAATCCAGTACTTGCCAGTGGATTCCATGCAGGCGTGGAAGCAGCTGCGGCTTTTGAGCCACTCGCTGAAGCGGGCCAAGTCTGCGTTGATTGTGGAAAATGTCTTGGTTTCGTAAGTTGTGACGTTGTCTTTGCCGGTTGCGGCAACGGTCGCGACGATCACGCTTTTGTGGACGTCGACGCCGCAGCAGATGGGATGGACGATTTTCATTTGAAGCCACCTCCGTCCGTAAAATAGAAACAGCGGCATTGACTGCCGCCCAAGCTGTAAAACTATGACTTTGTTTTGCAAAGATAAGTGTACGGGCTCAATGTCCCACTCGTTTGTGCTTGAATAGGCGGCGGCACATATAAATATGCGGGCTGAAGCTCATGGCTTGCCGCCACTCAGCGCCCCGTGCTCTATTGTTTGCCGCTGTTCCTGTTACATTCTACCACATCCAGGGCGTTGCGGGAACGTAATAATAAAACTTTTGTGCCGCTGCTGCGCGGCGGAAATGAAGTTTCCCATTGCATTTTTTGGACGTGATTTAGCCCATGGTGATGAGGGTGTCCATTCTGTAGAGCAAAAGTGAAGATCAAACTTTCTAGTGCGATGTTGCTCAGAGCAGAGTGTATTTATTCCCGCGACTGGAGCGATTCCTACACGGAAACAGTACCACCATGCGACTCCTGATTTTTGCTTTTTCACCGGCAGCCTTTTTGGCAGAATACAGCGATATTCGAAAACTATGGCGAAAAATTCATTCTTCAATATTCGCTGATCGTAACCATCCGATCAATGGTCATGCTTTGCTGACGGTGCCGAGCGGCCTGTAAATGTTGCCTGTTGATTGATATATTTGGGGTGTCGGACCATTAGCCAACAAACATCCGATGTGAAACGCCAATCCTGTCGGCCCGGCATAGAAAAGCTTGATATCTTGAACGCCAACTACCTCTTTCATTTTTCCCTGCAGGTATTTCATGATTGCAGGGATGTGCTGCTCTGTGATGTTTCCAAGCCGCGAACCATCGTTGCCGAAGTCCCCCGCAACATCCCAAAGATGAACAACCTCATTCCGTGAAAGATCCGCATAGAAGGGCAAATCTTTTTGGTTATGTGCTGTTTTTCGCATATCATCTGCGGAACTCTTTTCAAGGGCGCTTATGAATACATAGTGACTTTCTTTTGTACAGGTTGGCAAATGCGTCGTTGGGAGGCGATACCACCCGTCTGGTGCATTTTTCGCCGCTTTTGTCAGAGCAATTGTGACTTTTGCAGGTAGGTCATTGATATTTATCCAGTAATCGCATTGCTTGTCGATACGTTCAATAAACTCATCCAGTTTTTTCTTTTGTGCTTGTGCTGTTTCACGTTTTTCTTCAGTGACCTCAGCTTTTTTCCTGTCTTGAATAAAGGTCAAAACAGGGATACCTTTGCTTACGGCATAGTCGTATTCAAGTTCAGTGAAACTTTTCCCATTGAGTTCGGAACCGTATCGAAATCCTATTAGAAGAACATAAAAGTCAGAAATATCTATGGTTTTTTCAATGACATCCCATGAAGTGGCTGGGGCAGCACCAAACATTTCCATGCCAACTGGTATATAGTCGGCTCTTAGTAGCGTGTCAAGCACGGCTTTTCGCTCATCTCTTAGGTCTTCATATGTTGAACCAAGAAAAACCTGATGCCTCTTAATCAGTGTCGAATTCATTCCAGTATCCTCCTTACATGTTGAAAGTGAGTAAATTACATTACATGTGCCGAATTCTCAAAAAGATCGGCTGTTTGTGGCTATTGTGATGATGAAAACATTGTCAAACAATGAGCATGTGTATAATATATCAAATATAATGTATAATATCAACATATTTTTGAACAAAATACTCCAGAAAATAAACGTTTTATTTATATGGAACGAGAACTTAGATTGTCGGTCGATCTTGCGCCAATTGCTGAAGATCACAGAAATTTGACGATAACCGTCTAGTCAAGGTTGCCCTGCAAGACGGAGTCATTATCAATGTATTCGGCTGCAGTACTGCCGCAAAGACTAGGCGGAAATCCAAGCGAGGGGTATACATTTTGCGAACGCGGCACACCATAAATTTTAGTAGAAACAATGTACGCCTAACACTGACTAA
>Ga0082212_10007670_pt1 | contig 14222 bp, 12 predicted proteins | sample TergutNt197P3_FD_71548 | JGI IMG/M metagenome (GOLD analysis project Ga0082212, IMG submission 71548) | Neocapritermes taracua P3 segment gut microbial communities from Petit-Saut dam, French Guiana - Nt197 P3 | ecosystem: Host-associated > Arthropoda: Insects > Digestive system > Gut ... | reverse complement strand
CGTATAACAAAATTAACAAGGCGATGGTTATTAAGCACGTTGAGCATATTAAAAAACTTGATGATGACGGTCAATTAGTAACCTGTGGGGCAACGAAAGGCTATCCCGGCGTTGCGGGAATGGTCGTTTTTAATGCTGAAAGCCATGAAGCGGCAGAAGCATTTTGCAAATCCGAACCATTCGTTGCTGAGGGTTATGCAACGTATAAACTGTTTTCTTTACGAGTTGGCAGCAAAGAAAACAATTATTTATTATAACGGGGAAAAAGCATTATCTCGAATAACGGAACACGAAAAAAGGCTTGCCGTTTTTTATGAGCAAGCCCTTTTTTCGTCTGTCGTCCGTATTTGCGGCACATTAAGCGTCAAGCGGTTTTCTTCGCTTCACTCTGTATCAGGCGTAATATCTTACATGGAACCCAAAACTGAAAACCCGGGCCGGCGGGTGCAGCTTCCGCAATCGTCGCTGTTACAGTCAGTACTTTTCGTTTCATTTTGTTTATCTGCCTGAAAGATCATCTTCCGTTATCGAATTTTAAGCTGATGTCCAGCGGGCGCACGTCGTTTGTCAGCGCTCCTATCGAAATCACGTCAACACCTGTCGCGGCGACTTTTTTTAAATTTTTCTCCCCCATATTTCCGGAGGCCTCCGTAACGGCCCGTCCGGCAATGAGCTTGACCGCCTGCGCCGTTAGTTTTGTTGTCATATTGTCGAGCATAATGATATCCGCTCCCGCCTTGAGCGCTTCGGCCACCTGCTCCAAAGTCTCCGTTTCAACTTCGATTTTGAATGTGTGCGGCGCGTTTTGTCTGGCCGATCGCACAGCGGCGGCAATGCTCCCCGCAGCCGCGATATGATTGTCTTTAATAAGGATCCCGTCCGCAAGATTAAATCTGTGGTTGCTGCCTCCGCCGGTCCTGACAGCGTATTTTTCAAAAACCCGCATGAGCGGAGTCGATTTGCGGGTGTCCGTAATACGGGCTTTCGCTCCTTTCAGCTCCGCCACCGCTTTAGCAGTGCGAGTGGATATGCCGGACAACCGCTGCATTATATTAAGAGCAACGCGCTCCCCCGCGAGTATACTGCGCGAAGGTCCTTCGATACGCGCGATGACCTCTCCTTTTTTGACCGAATCTCCGTCCTTTATTTCTGAAATGAAACGAATCGACGGGTCGAGCAGAAAAAAAACTCTCGCGGCTATATTAATGCCGCATATCACCCCCGACTCTTTAGCTGTAAACCGGCCTATTGAGTTACCGCTTTCCGGTATGCAGCTTTGCGAGGTAATGTCGCCTGTCCCGATGTCTTCTTTAAGCGCGGCCCTGATAAAGTCGTCTGTTGTCGCGAAATCCACGTCACATTCCTCCTTTTTATTCCTCCGAATAATGCACCCCAACGCTGCCGGAGCGCTTTACGGCGGCTGTCAGCACGGCCTCGGCTACCGTCGCCATATTAAGCGTCTCCATATGCTCTCTGTCGTCGGAATATGATTCCTCCAATTCGGTTTTTATCTGTGTCATTCGCCGGAGCGCTGTTTTCATATTCTCTTTTTTGCGTAAAACAAAACAATTATCATCCATTAGTTTTTTTATCTCGCGTCTCAGCGCCGGTAAGTTTTCGGCGCGCAACGTCCTTATGCCGGTCTCCGGCATTAAGGCGCGCGAGGGTCTTATATACGCCAGTCTTTCGGTTATGCTGCACGCCGAACGCCTGCCGAACACCAAGCACTCAAGCATGGAATTGGACGCCAGCCTGTTCGCTCCGTGCACTCCGGTCGACGCGGCTTCCCCGCAGGCATACAGCCCCGGTATGCAGGTATTCGCGTTTAAGTCCGTTTCTATCCCTCCGATAAGATAATGCTGCGCGGGACACACGGGTATCCAACACTGCGATATATCTATCCCCCTGCTCAGACATTCGTTGAATATCGTCGGAAAGCGGCGCTGCAAATACTCGCGGTCGCGCGATGTTATGTCTATAAACATTCGGTCGGCGCCCGTTTTTGCCATTTCGCGCACGATAGCGCGTGAAACTATGTCCCTCGGCGCCAATTCCGCGAGCTCATGCCGGCCCAGCATAAATCGCTCTCCGGCGGCGTTTTTCAGCAATCCGCCTTCGCCTCTTACCGCCTCCGATACTAAGAATACCCTGTCCTCCGGGTTGTCGGATTTCAGTCCTGTCGGATGGAATTGAATGAATTCAAGGTCTTTGGTCACAGCCCCGGCGCGCATGGCCGCCGCAATGCCGTCTCCGGTCGCAACCGAAGGGTTTGTGCTTTTGCCGTATATCTGCCCGATGCCGCCCGTGGCTATCACAACATTCGGACAGTCTATTATAATGAAAGCCCCGAGAGGCCCCAAAATGACGGCGCCCGCAACGGAGCCGTCGTCTCCCGTGAGCAGATCCGCAAAAAAACTGTGACTCATAAAAGCCACGTTTCTCCTTGCGGCGACAAGCCGGGCCAATGCTTTGACCGTTTCACGCCCGGTCGCGTCGCCTCCGGCGTGGACAATACGGTTTTTGCGGTGGCCTCCCTCTCTGGTGATCTGAAAGTCTCCGTCGTCATTTTGGTCAAAGGGGACTTTCATATCGACAAGAGCGCGGATATCCGAAGGCCCCTCCTCAACGAGTATGCTGACGGCTTCTTTGTCGCAAAGGCCGGCGCCCGCCAAAAACGTGTCGTCAAAATGCAGGCTCGGCGCGTCATCCCCGGAAACGGCGGCCGCTATCCCGCCCTGCGCGAGCCATGAATTTGAGATCTCCACGCTCTCTTTGGTGAGGATGCAGCAATTATATTTCTCGTCGATATTGAGAGCCGTATAGAGTCCGGCTATACCTGAGCCAATTATAAGAACGTCAAAAGCAAGTCTTTGAGTTATTTCGATATCGCCGTTAAACACGTATCTCATATCACTGCCCTCATACGCTTTTATGTCCATGCCTCGGCAAACGCCGTGAATGATTTGATTCTGCCGGTTTTCGGTATGAATAATATCATACCAACCTGCGGGACGGTTTTCAATACAAAGTTACTCAAATCGTTAAATCGTTAATTTCCGAAAAATAATATTTCCGTCCGCTGCGGCGAGGCCCTTGACACGCCGGAGTCCGGGATATATTCTGATACAGTTATCATATGAAACACGGAGGTTATTATATGCCGCTGACAAAAGAACGCAAGGACCGGTTGACCGAGCTTTGCCGAAAGTTTCGAGCTGACGTTTTGACCGCCATCTCAGGGATAGGGTCCGGCCATCCGGGCGGGAGCCTGTCCGTTTGCGAAATACTGACGCTGCTGTATCAGGAACGAATGAACATCAACGCTTCAGCTCCCGGCGATCCCGACCGCGACCGGCTGATACTCTGCAAAGGGCACGCGGCGCCTATGCTCTACCGCAACCTCATAGAAAAAGGCTTTCTTCCGGCTGACGCCATGGGTTCGCTGCGGCGAATCGACAGTTTGCTGCAAGGGCATCCGTCAATGCATACGCCGGGAATCGAAATGCCCTCCGGCCCTCTCGGCATAGGGCTTTCCGCCGCGCAGGGCATTGCCATGGGCTTGAAGCTGAACGGCTCAAAGGCCCGGGTCTTTGCGATACTGGGAGACGGCGAGCTGAACGAAGGAGCGGTTTGGGAAGCTGCGACTTCCGCGCCGAAATTCGAACTGAATAATCTGACGGCCGTTGTTGACCGGAACAAGATCCAGCTCGACGGACCGACAGACGAGATCATGCCTCTGCGAAATCTGACCGAAAAATGGCGCTCCTTCGGCTGGAACGTCCTTGAGTGCGACGGTCACGATCTTTCTCTCTTGGACAAAGCCTTCGACGCCGCGGAAAAATATATTTACGGGCCCACCGTAATAATCGCCGACACGGTCAAGGGGCGCGGCGTATCGTTTATGGAAGGCAAGTCCGAATGGCACGGCAAGGCGGTTTCCGCCGAAGAACTTGATGCGGCTCTGAAAGAATTAAATGCAGCGGGAGGTGCGGATCAATGCCGAAAGCAATAAGAGACGTCTACGGGGAAGCGCTCGCCGAGCTCGGCGCCGTCAATCCCGATATCGTAGTCCTCGACGCCGATTTGTCCGGCTCTACAAAAAGCTCGATCTTTAAAAAAGCTCATCCGGAAAGATTTTTTAACATGGGCATTGCGGAGAGCAATATGGTCGCCGCGGCCGCCGGTCTTTCCGTTACGGGAAAGATCCCTTTTGTCAACACGTTTTCGGTCTTTCTCACGACCTTGGGGCTCATTGCCGCCCGCTCGCAAATATGCTACGGAAACCTGAACGTTAAATTCGGCGGAGCATACAGCGGCATGTCCGACGCTTTTGACGGCTCTTCTCATCACGCGACCGAAGATATCGCGGTGATGCGCAGTCTGCCCGGCATGACCGTTATCGTTCCGTCCGACGCCGCCTCAACGCTTTGGGCGACAAAATTCGCGGCGGAGCATAAAGGTCCCGTCTATCTGCGGCTGTCCCGCGAAGCCTTTCCCGACATATACGACGTCGCCGCGAAGTTTGAAGCCGGAAAAGGCGCTGTCGTAAAAGACGGCAAAGACGTATCGGTCATCGCCTGCGGGCTTATGGTCAGCAAAGCGCTCGAAGCCGCAGCCGTCATGGAAGCCCGCGGCGTAAGCGTTCGTGTTATCGACATGTATTCGATAAAGCCCATCGACGAGGAACTCATAATGAAATGCGCCGCCGAGACAGGCGCCGTCGTAACGGCCGAAGAACACAACATTTACGGCGGTTTGGGCGGAGCGGTGTCGGAAATATTGGCCCGCGGCGGCGCCGGAGCGCCGACGGAATTCGTCGGCATCAGGGACAGATTTACCGAATCCGGCCCCTACCCGCTGCTTCTGTCCAAGTACGGCGTCGACGCCGGCGGCGTTGTTTCCGGAATCGAAAAGGTTTTGGCGAGAAAAAAATAAGCGTTTATGTTCGCCTTAAAACAGCTTATGCCGGCTTGATCAAGCCGGCATAAGTCTTTTATTCGCTCAAATCGGATATGAGAAAGGTCATAAGCTCAACTTTACCCGGGTTTTCAGTTTCGGATATCCTGTCCGCATGCCGCGTGACCGCGCGCTCAAACAGGTTCCGCACGTCGCGGCCGTTGCCGAAGTTTTCGCCTCTTTGTTCATAGAGTTTCGCAAATATCTCGTCGATCCGGGTTTTTGTTTCGCCTTCCATGGCGTAGCCGTTTTTTTCGCATATATTCCGGAACATTTCCGCAAGCTCGGGTCCCGTATAGTCCCGGAAAAAGAAATATTTGCAAAACCGCGATTCCAATCCGGGGTTTGAGTTTATGAATTTTTCCATCGGGCCTTTGTAACCGGCGACGATCACCGCCAGATCCGAGCGGTTGTCTTCCATGGCCTTCAGCAGTATCTCCGTCGCCTCCCGGCCGAAGTCGTTTTCCCCTCCGCCCGCCAATGAATAGGCTTCGTCGATGAAAAGAACGCCTCCGAGCGCGGATTTTATCACCTCGCCCGTTTTCAGCGCCGTCTGCCCCACAAAACCGGCGACGAGTCCCGATCTGTCGACCTCCACAAGCTGCCCTTTCGACAGAACTCCGACAGCGGCGTACAATTCGGCCAAAAGCCGGGCCACAGTGGTTTTTCCGGTACCGGGATTGCCCGTGAAAACAAGATGCAAAGACATGGGAGGTACCGGCAGCCCGTTTTCCTCGCGCAAGCGCCGGACCCTCATCAGATTGATAAGGCTTTTAACGTCTTTCTTAACTTCATCGAGCCCTATGAGCGCGTCCAGCTCTGCCAAAAGCTCATCCGCGTCCCGGGCTTTATTTTCGGCTATGTCTGCCGCGACCGGGACCGGCGCCTGCCGGTTTTCGTTTGCCTGTGTTTGCTTTGTCTGCGGATATTTGTCTTTAAACGACGGCTCGGAATTTGTGACGAAATCCGACGCGCGCAGCGCGGGCTTGGATTTTTTTACTCCTGCCGCGTCACAGATCGCGCCCAGCTTGTCTGCGCAGCTTGTGATGTATCCGGCCTCTTCAAAGCTGACGTCGTCGTTGACGGCGGCAAGGTACAGCAATATATTCGTAAGCATGCGGATAAACACCCGCGAAGCGTCTTTTCCGCTTTTTACGTCGTCTTCCGCAAGCCGCCAAAAAAACAGCGGAGGCAGAAAATCTTCGCTTTCGCAAATAATACCCGTCAATTCCCAGAGCAGAGTACCCGGAGAACTTTTGCCTTTGGAATACAACTCGTTTGCGGCGTCGGCATGCTCTTGAGTCACCGAACCGCTGCGGCTCCACAACTGACCCGCGCAGCGCCGGACGAAACCGTCAAGTTCGGCGGCGAGGCTCCGGTCGGAAAGCTTATAAAAAGCCTCCGTGTTGGCAATGTATATTTTATGTAACTCATCAGGCGAACGCTTCCACGGCGTCGGCAAATCCGTCACTTCCCGATAAAACGTTTGAATATACGCTCAGAAATTTTTCAGGTTTTGATCATCTTATCATTCCGGCCGCATAAAACACAAGATGTTTATAAAGGATTTGAATATTCGGCGCGATATGGTACAATATGAAAATAAAAAAAATCATTACTTGGGAGGCGCATGAAAAAATGGCAAAAAAGCAGTTTAAAGCTGAATCAAAGAGGCTGCTTAATCTGATGATCAATTCCATCTATACCCACAAGGAAATATTCCTCCGCGAGATCATTTCGAACGCATCCGACGCTATCGATAAACTGTGTTACATCTCATTGACGGACGATAAAGTAGGTCTGTCCCGCTCAGACTTCAGGATACTGATCAAGGCCGATAAGGAAAACGGTACGCTGACCGTCTCCGATAACGGCATTGGCATGACCGCCGAAGAGCTTGAGAGCAATCTCGGAATCATTGCCAGAAGCGGGTCGTCGGATTTTAAAAAAGAAACGGACGAAAAAGCCCCGGATGCGGATATAGACATCATCGGTCAGTTCGGAGTCGGTTTTTATTCGGCTTTTATGGTCTCTGACAAGGTGACGGTCATAACCAAAGCCTACGGAGCCGCGGCCGGATATAAATGGGAGAGCTCCGGGGCCGACGGGTACACGATAACGGAGTATGAAAAGGATTTTGTCGGCACGGATGTAATCATGCATTTGAAGCCCGACGCCGACGGCGAGACTTACGGCGATTATCTTGAAAGCTTCCGGATCAAGCAGCTCGTTAAAAAATACTCCGACTATATCCGTCACCCCATAATAACCGACGTCGAAAAATCCGAAACGCGCGAAACCGGCGAAAAAGACGAAAAAGGAAACCCGAAAACGGAGTTTTACACCGTCTCGGAAGAACAGACGGTAAACAGCATGATACCTCTCTGGCACAGGAGCAAGACGGAAGCGACGGACGAGGAATGCATCTCGTTTTACAAGGAACAATTCCGCGACTTTGAAGACCCGGTCTGCGTGATCCGCGTCAATGCTGAGGGCGCCGTTTCATACAAGGCCATGCTCTTTATACCCGAAAAAGCCCCGTACGACTATTTCACGCGTGAATACGAAGCGGGATTGCGGCTCTACTGCGGTGGCGTCATGATAATGGAGAAATGCGCCGACCTTATCCCTGACTGCTTCCGTTTCGTGCGCGGCGTCACGGATTCCCCCGATCTGTCGCTCAACATATCGCGTGAAATGCTGCAGCACGACCGCCAGCTGAAGGTAATTGCAAACAGCCTTGAAAAGAAAATCAAATCGGAACTCTTAAAGCTCATGGAAAATGAACCGGACAAATACGAGTCTTTTTACAAAAACTTCGGCATCCAGCTGAAATACGGAGTCGTATCAGAATTCGGCGCGAAAAAAGAACTTTTAAAAGACCTTATCATGTTCAATTCATCCAAGGAAAACGAGCTTATCCCGCTTTCCGAATACGTTAAAAAAATGCCCGAAGAACAAAAATTCATATACTATGTCTGCGCCGAATCCGTGCGGCACGCCGAGAAACTCCCGCAGACCGAACAGGTCAGAGAGCGCGGCTATGAGATTTTGTATCTGACCGAGGATGTGGACGAATTTGTCATTCAGACCTTAAACAACTATGAAAGCAAAGCGTTTTGCAACATCTCCGTCGACGATCTCGGCTTGGAGACCGAAGACGAAAAGAAAGAATCGGAAGAAAAAGAAAAGGAAGCGGCGGGACTCCTCGATTTTGTCAAAGAAAGTCTCGGCGACGAAGTTTCCGTCGTGCGGCTCTCCAGAAAACTGAAAAACCGTCCCGTGTACCTTGCGACGGAGGGCGGTGTCACGCTCGAGATGGAAAAATATTTCAAATCACTCCCGGGCGACCGATCCGATGAGATCAAAGCGACCAGAGTGCTTGAAATAAACGGAGACCACTCCGCGTTCCGGTCTCTTAAAGCCGCCTATGAAAACGATAAAGAAAAAGCGGCAAAACTCTCTAAAATACTGCTCTCGCAGGCACAGCTGATAGCCGGACTGTCTTTGGACGACCCGTCCGAATACACCGAAATCGTTTGCTCTTTGTTTTAGCCGAAGCTGATCTTAGGCGGTGACCCGTTTTGCCGGGATACCTTAAAGAAGTAAACATAAAATCCGATCTGCCAACCTCGAGCGAAGCCGTTAAAAGGGTGACCTATAACATCCGAAACGGCAAAGCTTGGGGTTGCGGCGCTGTGAAAATAATACACGGCTACGGTTCGTCGGGCAAAGGGGGCAAAATACGCACAGAAGTCCGCCGGTATCTCGCGGAACAAAAACAAAAGGGCCTGATCACAGACCTTATACCCGGCGAGGAGTTTTCCATATTCGGCAAAGCGACACTTGACGCGTTCGGTTTTTGCGACGAGCTTCGCAGGGATAAAGACCTTGAGCGAAGCAACAACGGCGTGACTATCGTGGTCTTATAGCCTCGTGGCGGCGGCTAACGGGCCCTGCGCGTTTCAGCCGGCGGCTCCGAGCAAGCCGCGAATACAGAGCCGCGCCCGCAATAAATATACTTTACAAATTTACCGGCCCGTGCTATATTATTTAAACGTTAATTCTCGCGGACGGCAACGCGGGCGTTGCTTAATGGTAAAGCTCCGGCCTTCCAAGCCGGCGACGTGGGTTCGATTCCCATCGCCCGCTCCAAACAGTAAACCCGGTTTTTGAAAAATACTCAAAAACGGGTTTACCTTTTTTATTCCTCCGCTGGATCATCTTAAAAAGGAGCATCTCCCGTGCCGGCAATCAACGCAGAAACTGTGAGCGGAACCTTTTTTGCCGATACGGATGATTACAGCTTTACTTTTTTACGAAGCTGTAATGATACGCCTCTTTTTTCCGCTGTTTCTTCAAACAAACGAATAGCGGCGGCGGCTTTCATTTTCAACGGCATTTCCAAATCAGTCGCATCGCCCATCCGCGCCATGACAGCTTTTACATCCTGCAGATCCAACAGATTGACCGCTGTACAGTAAAAACTCTTTCGCCGTCCGTCGTCATAATTTTTCAGAAGTTCCTCTAATATTACGACTTTTTCGTTCAGTTCATTTTCGTATATTTCCATTCCGATTTCTTTCGCTTTATTCAAATCGCGTAATTGATTTTTGTGTGTGATAAAAGAGTCGGACAAGTCAGCGCCGTTATATTTTTTACACGGATATTCCTCACACAAAAAACAGTATTCAATACCTCTTCGCTGACAGCATGATAATAATCCGCAGGTGGGATGCACCGCCCCAAACCCAGCGCCCGAACACCCCGGGCATTTCGATTTTCCGTTTGTATGACAGCGGGGACATAATCCGCAGTTTAACCCGCAGGCAGAAAACAAAGGGTATTTTCTGATTTTGTATTCCATATTTTCAACTCCTCAGTGTCTTTACTATACCATATTCACAATTAAAACTCCGAAAACTGAGCGGGCTTCCCCCTCCGTATCAAAAAGTGATTTTAACGTCTGCAAAAACATACACTATCAGCGCAAAAGCGGCAATCGTCAATACCGCGAACAATATGCCGGTCAAAAGGGATCTTGTCATTCCTTTTTCCCATCTTTTCGACAAATTCATTACCGCTTCCGCTTCTTTCAGATTTTGCGTTACGCCGGTGACCGGCAATGACGACTGCCCGGCTCGCAATTCGGCTCTGCAATTATCGCAATCCGCAAGGTGCTCATCTATCGCCGCTTTACTGTCGTTGCTGCAAACGCCGTCAAAGTAAAGCGGCAACAGATCCTTTATTATTTCGCATGGCATTTTCATTTTATACCCTCCTGTAATCTTTTTTTCGCCCTGTAATAAACCAACCTCGCCCAACTGTCGGTTTTACCGAACAATTCGCCGATCAGGGAAAACGGCAATTCTCCGAAAACCCGTAAAGTGAAAACTTCCTTGTAAGGTTCGTCAAGATCGTGAAGCAAAACATGTAATCGCGTTACGGCGTCTTTATCGAAGTATTCCGTTTCAGTATCTGTTGCCGCGTAAAGATCCGTTTCAGCGCTTGAAGCATTTCGCTTTCGCTTTTTGTACTGTGAAAAATATGTGTTCTTCGCAATTTGACAAAGCCACACATATATTTTGCATGTTCCGTTGAACTCATTTATTTTTTGTATCGCCTTAAAAAATGTTTCCTGCGTCACTTCTTCCGCAACGGCCTCATCACGGCATAAAGATAAAACATATTTGTATACGTCGAGAAAAAACTCCGTATAAACCCGCTCCAAATCAAACGCCACTCTGCCGCCTCCCTGTCGTTTCGCATATAAGACTTCGCTCCGCTCAAAGCGTTTCATAACTTTTTGTTTTTTCTTCTCACGCACTCCGGTCTTTTTGCTCTTTCGGATATTTTGTTATCAGGTATTCTGCAAAAAAGCAAGGTATTTGATAACAAAATACTTTAAATACAGCAAAACGGCAAGAGTGTCGGAAATTTTATTCTTTACAAATTTACCGTCCTGTGCTATATTATTTTAGCGTTAATTCAAGCGGGCATTGATGCGGACGCTGCTTAACGGCAAAGCGTTTCCGCGTGAGCGCAAAGACTCATACGCGCCGGTAGCTCAGTCGGACAGAGCAACTGCCTTCTAAGCAGTAGGCCGGGGGTTCGAGTCCCTCCCGGCGTGCCAAAGTTTTTTTTACGGTGGATATAGCTCAGCCGGTTAGAGCATCGGATTGTGGTTCCGAGGGTCGAGGGTTCGAATCCCTTTATCCACCCCATATAAGGGACCGGCCGTTCGGACGGTCCCTTGCGATTTATTCCTCCGTCCCGCCCGATGGGATGTAGCCAAGCGGTAAGGCACGGGACTTTGACTCCCGCATTCGCAGGTTCGATCCCTGCCATCCCAGCCAACCGGCCGGCCCGGTCGACGGCGGGGGCGCATGCCTGCTCCCCGTCAAAGATGACCTGTTAGCTCAGGCGGCAGAGCACCTGCCTTTTAAGCAGGGTGTCCGGAGTTCGAGTCTCCGACAGGTCACCAAAAATCCTCAAGCCGCAACGGTTTGAGGATTTAGTACATAAGTAATACTATCCGGTATTGCAGGCATATTATGAAAACTGTGAGGAGAACTTGAAAATGAAAAGAATATTGTGTTCGGTATCGGCATTGGCTTTGATTTTTGCGCTTTTTGCCGCCTGCGGAGGCGGGAATAATGCCCCTTCATCCACTCAACCGCCCGCAGCCGCCCCCACGCAAACCGTTGCCCCGGCTACTCCGCCGCCGCCGCCGCCGGAAGCTGAAGGATGGGATTTTTCAAATGCGACAAAGGTAAATCTTCAATTTGCCATGTTTATTCCCGAGGCTGACCCCATGACGGGCTTCACATGCAAATACCTTGATACGATAAAGGAGTATACCGAGGGAACAGTTGACTATACCCTTTTTGCCGGGCAAACCTTGTGCGCAGCCCCGGAACAGCTTGACGCCGTGAGAAGCGGCTTAGCCGACGTTTCATTTTGTAACGCGGCAAATCATGCGGGTGAACTGCCCTTGACAAACATACTTGAGTACCCCGGCATACCTTACGCAAACAACATCGCAAGTTCATACGCAATACAAGAGTGGCACGACACTCTTAAGCTTGACGAACTGAAAGATTTCAGGCTGCTCTTCGCGAGCGGGCAGGGAAACGGCAGTTTTGTCACCACCGTTCCTTTAAGGACAGTCGATGATTTTAAAGGCGTGCAAATGAGAACAAGCGCGGCCTTGGTCCCGATTCTTGAAGCCTACGGCATGATACCGACCGCTATGGCTATAGGCGAAGCTTATGAGGCGATCAGGACCGGCGTCGTGCAGGGCGCCACTTGTCAAGTTCCTGCCGGCTATTCATTCAGGTTCCATGAAGTCGGAAAGTATTGCACATTGGACCCCTATTTTATCAGTTCGTATGTAATGATTATGAACAAGGACGTATGGGATTCCCTTACTCCCGATCAGCAGGAAGCCGTTCAAGCCGCCACGGAAGTTGCTTTTATCGAATATATAGCCCCCGCAAGACAGGCTGAAGTACCGGGCGTTCTTGTTGAGTTTGAGGCGGCCGGAGTCGAAATCTTCATATTCGATGATGAAAACACGGCTAAAATGGGAGAGTTGAACGCTCCGCTGCAGAGCAAGTACGCCTCCGGCGTCCGGGGCGGGAACGAAGCGCTCGCGCTCATCAGGGAACTGGCGGCGAAGTGGAACGCGATATACCCCGAGCAGTGATCCTAATCGTGATGTGTCCGCCCCGGAGACATCACGAAACGCCCGGAACCGTTTAGGTTCCGAGCGTTTTCACTCTGGTGGGGGAAGGTGGATTCGAACCACCGAAGTCACTGACAACAGATTTACAGTCTGCCCCCTTTGGCCGCTCGGGAATTCCCCCATATTTGTTTATCGTGGAGCTGGTGGACGGATTTGAACCCCCGACCTGCTGATTACAAATCAGCTGCTCTGCCGACTGAGCTACACCAGCGAAAGATTAAAAGCATGTCCGGCCTTTCGCCGGCGACGTTAATAATAGCAAACCGCCATAGCTTTGTCAACAGCAAACAGCAAAACCTGTGCACGGGTATTATGACGGGAGAGCGAAATGAAAAATACTTCCGTAAAAAGCGTTAAGGCGATATCTGTCATCTTATCAATACTGTTGTTTAACTGCGCCTGCGCCCCCAAACCCGAGGCGCCTCCTCCCGCCACCGACCCGTACGCGGGTCAAGTGCTTGTGTCTGACGGAAGGGGAAACCGCGTTTGGGTCCCTCTGTATGAGGACATACCGGCGCACCCTCTTTCAAGCGCTGATTTTCACTCGGGAGACGGTAATACCGTCGAATACACCGGCAACAAAGCCGTTATATCGACGGGAATAGACGTGTCTTTTTACCAAGGCGATATCGATTGGGAAAAAGCGGCATCCGACGGCGTACAATTCGCGATCATACGCGCCGGATACAGAGGCTGGTCAAAAGGAGACATTTTTGAGGACGAGACTTTTGAGAGGAACATCGAGGGAGCGGCAACCGCGGGGATAGCGGTCGGCGTTTATTTCTTCTCTCAAGCGATAAACACCGCCGAAGCCCAAGAAGAGGCGGAATTTGTATTAATGCTTTTGAACAGCCGGAAAATCGACTTGCCCGTAATGTTTGATTGGGAGAGGGTCGAAACGGGGGCACGAACGGACGGTCTTTCCGGCCGGGAACTGACAGACTGCTGCATTGCGTTTTGCAATGTCATATCGGAAGCGGGTTATGAGCCGGGAGTATATTTCTACCGTGACTTGGGATATAACACATATGAGCTTGACAGGCTGAACAGTCTTGTGTTTTGGGTGGGGGCTATAAGCGATCACCCGGATTTTTATTACAGGCACAGTATCTGGCAGTACTCGATAACGGGACGCGTGGCGGGTATTGAGGGCAATGTCGATTTGAATATACGTTTCATTAAAATGATAGGCTCAGGATAAATTACAGCGCCCCTATGTTCTCCTCCAATATTTCAAGCTGTCGTAAAAGCTCCTCCGGCAGCCTGTCGCCGAATTTCGAATAAAACTCCCTGATCTCCCCGCATTCCGACTCCCATAAGGATTTGTCCGCGGATAAAAGCATATCAAGTTCTGCGGATGAAATATCCAGTCCGCTTATGTTGATATCCGAGATTTTGGGTATGTAGCCCAAAGGAGATACATCGGCTTCAACCTCATCAAAACAACGGGCCAATATCCACTCCAGCACACGAATATTTTCTCCGTAGCCGGGCCAAATGAAACTGCCGTCGTCATTTT
>Ga0082212_10007669_pt1 | contig 14222 bp, 16 predicted proteins | sample TergutNt197P3_FD_71548 | JGI IMG/M metagenome (GOLD analysis project Ga0082212, IMG submission 71548) | Neocapritermes taracua P3 segment gut microbial communities from Petit-Saut dam, French Guiana - Nt197 P3 | ecosystem: Host-associated > Arthropoda: Insects > Digestive system > Gut ... | reverse complement strand
CATCTTGAGAAAGTGGAAATAATACTAGACTTGGCATTTAAAAACCGAAAAACCCTCCGATATCGAGAATTCTATAACGTAAATTAGGGATTCGTAGCACCATTGTGCAAGTAAGGATTTTTTTAAAAAGAAGGCTGCGCTTGGGCAGCCTTCTCCATATAAGCTATTATTAAGCCTTAAACATTCATAAATGAAGCACAGAGGGCTTCAATGCGTTGTTGGCGAGCTTCGCCTTCTAGATCAGGGAAAAACTCAGCTACGTATCTTTCGACTAATGAATAGATATCTCTTTCTTTCATAAACCCTCCTTAGTAAGTAGCGTTCTCAAACACATATTTGTTTACTGCGCGCAACACATCTGGATCTGCGTCACCAGGAGCGATAAGGGACATTCTTGAGCCCCAAACAAATCCGCCGCCTGGCGCTGCGCCATCGATAACTTTTTTGGCTTCTTCGATGCATGCATCAATATTTCCAGATCTAAGCACTCCACTAGAGAGGGCGCAATGGATTGTGAACTTGTTGCCAAATCTCTTCTTGAACAGCTCGACCTCAGGCGGGTCGATGATTCCAATCATGCTTTTTGCAGGCAAATCTTGGATAATGTCATATACGTGCTCCCATGGCCCTTCAAAGTTGGACAGGAATCTTGAGCCTGCGGCAAAAGTAGTTTCAACTGATTTGCGGTAGAACGGCCAATAGAGCATCTCAAACAATGGCGCTGGCAGGAATTTAGCGAGATGGTGCATGTCGGCTACCCATGGGAACGGCTCCATCGTGTCTGGTTTCGGGAATTGGCGCTCGGCATATGGATACATTGCTTCAAGAGCTGCCAGAACCTTTTCTGGACGGCGTCTAAGGTCAGTCATTGTCGGGGCAAATCCACGAACATAGTCAAAGAACTGGTCGATTGGATGGCTCATGTTGCGTCCGGTTACGCGTGGCAAACCAGTTTTTTCTGTGATATGGTTTTCGACATATTGCTTTGATCTGACTTCGCCTGGTTTTTGGAAAATCCTGACCATTGATTTGTAGACTTCTTCCTCGTCATCTACTTGGAACGCATCCAATTTTCTGACAGCGATTTTGTTGGCTATAAAACGGAAAGGATCGGCTATGAATTCATCATACTCATCAGCTTCCATGCTGGAGCTCTCGCCATGTTGCGGGGTTACGCCATTCGGAGATATAAAGCTTTGGTGGCTTCCCAATTCCATATGGAGTTTAATTGAATGGCTGACACCTACGCTTCTGAATCCATCATAATAAAAGTCCTGGTTTGCTCTCAAATAAGCGTCTGCTTCTTTGTCATAATCCTCAACCAGCTCGCTGTATGTGTAGCCAGCATAAGAAATCGCCCAAAAAGTAGCTGGGCTGATCAGCGGGACTCGATCAGGTTCCTGCAAGTCCACTGTTGTTTTGAAACGGTTGACTCTTTCGTCATACAGTTTTTTTAGATCTTCGGTCATTTTACCTCCTCAGTCGTGAGCTGTTTGCATAGCAGCCCACAGATGTGCATTTTTTTGGAACTTGGCAATACTCCTTGTGTCGAACAGGCGATTGCCATGGTTGCAACGCTTCAAGCGCCATTTGCTAAATTGAATGCAGGCTAAACGAAGCATAATTATATGGCGCCTAAAGATACTAATAGTGCCTGAAAGCTCATTCATGCACTATTACTTAGAATATATTAAATACGCAAATTGTTCAATACTAATTGGACAAATTATTATTTTGCATGCATTTTACCAGTAAAAAAAGCCAAAGCATAAGATTATTTTCTGTTTGATGCAATAAGATCGTTTGTTGCGAACAAACATTGCAAGCAGTGCGATATACTTGCTTTCTAGCAAAAGCCAAGTGAGAGTTGTATTGTAGCTAACTTCATAGCAACTTTGGCAAAGCAAGGCAAGAACCCAAGCTCTGGAAATGAATTATAAAGACTGGCGCAAAATCCAAAAAATTAGATTCGCCCTATTGTTTACGCTAATAGCAGCTTCTTTTTGAGGATGGATATCTCATAATCACTGCAAACCTAAAGCGCAGCCACCCACCTGGCTTTCAGCAACTCACAGCGAAAAAACTATTCATGAAGCATTTCCTGTCTTGCATTGTAGCGCTCTTCAGCGTCTTAGGCTGGCTGCAAGTTTTATATAAGTGGCATAACCTGGCAGCAAAGAAATCCCACAGTGGAAACAACTTCAAAGCGGGCTGTCTTCCCGCACAATACCTGGTGTTTGTCTCTAAACAGTACAAACGCCTGCGCTTATTGGATTATGACAACATTTTTTGAAATTTTCATTCAAATATGCATTGCAATTGTTTTCCCTATGGTTAATATAGAGTTGTTGTTTGTTATAGACAAATTGACATTGCGCCAAGCAAATTATGAATTATTCGATTGTGATTATTCTTTTGCAGGAATAAACAAGGTAGGCATAGAAATTTTTTATTCACTAAGAACCAAGCTATCTTGCTGCAATAGAAAAACTATTATCATTTCTGCGCATGTAGTAGAGTTCTTTTTTCCCTTCAGTTCAACCTAATTAATTACTCAAGAACAATATAGGATCGATACAGTCAAAAACGCCAATTCAAGACATGGTATCATAGATAAATTTGTTATCATATATTGACAAACAAATATGATTTATACACGCTGTATTAAGTGAGTATAGCAGTATTTCTCAGCCTGCGAGCGGCTATTCATCTAAAGGCGCCAGTATTTTATCATAAAACCAAGTCCGTTATGGTTTCGCTTGTTTCAAGAACCCGCAGTTTGGCCTTCTGAGGCTTGAAGCAAGCTTGAATCGAAATCTATACACATACCCTGATTGGCTCTTGCTGGCTGCGTTGCCCAATTATTTTGACTCCTGCGGATTCCCCTCCTGTCTGCAGCTTTGTGGTTTGTGGTTAAGCGCCCTGGCTTGCAGGGACAGCGGCACACAAACCTTTGGATAGCTTTGCGAAGAGGAACTGGCTCTTTCTTGTCGGGATGCTTGCGCCATTTATGCGTACGCAGTGTTGAGGAGAACCTGCCGCATGGAAAAAGAAACCACATGGCGTGGCTTGAGGCGGGAGTATCCTTGCCAGGAATGAATATTTTTCACAACAAGGAAGTATATAACATGCCTATAAGCTATATAAACGCTTTAAAAAGTGTGTCTGTTGAGGTAGGCGCGAGAAGCGACCTGGATCGGGGTTTTTCGCTGTATAAATTTAACCCTGACATTAAAATGCGCATTAGTTATAGAAAAGAAGAATACCATGAGTGGCATCCGTCAAATTACCATAAGACATGTTTCATTTTCGACCAATTATATGTCAACGAAATACTCACCTTCTCCTGTGGAAATTATAACGATGAGGCAGTAGCTGCCAACAGACACAAGAAAATGCTGTCCATTGTGCTTGAGCTCGTTAGTGAAAGTGGAAAAGACGCAATTTTTATCGACCAGGTAGGAAACGAGATATTTTTTTATACAGATGGTGTCTTCTACTTTGGGCAACGCAGTTTTGACATGTACACGGTCAAATACCCAGATAGATACCAAGGCATACTTGGCCAATTCCAATGTGTCGCCTTCAGCGGAAAGCAATTGAGATAAGTGTTGAAATCTTTTTTAAATATTCTGAAAAAAAAGTGTTGGCTTTCGAGGAAGCGACACTTTTTTTTCATGAACATATCTTCATCCGGCCTCGTTAAAAACCGGTTGCCTGAACTTGGTTTCGCGATACCATTATTATTCACAAATGGCTGTTTATCCATGCCAACCTTCAAACACAGCCAAAAAACTTCGGTTTCTTTATTACAAGGGTTCTACTGCACTATTTGTTGCTTATTCACTATTAAAATTTTTCTGGATTTGCAAAGCTCCAACCGGCTCTTCCAATTGAGTTTCGGTTATCTGGTTAATTTCACAAAAATGGTTGAATAAATCCAACGCAAATTCCCGATCAGGCGCATCGGCTTTAATATTGGCAATATCACGCAATATTTGCGCAGCTTGGATATTTTTTATATATCTGTGCAAACCAGAGCTCCATACCGGATTTTCTGGTTTACTCGCATTCGCATGGTAATTCCAAAATAGTATTGACTGCGCTTCAGATGGTGAAAGCACTAGCTTGTAACTCGAATTTGTGCTGACATAGCCTTCTTCATGGCTGTCGCCGACAAATGCATTGTCGACTAAAAATACTGCAAATATGAACCTGGACTTCTCTGGACTGCCAGGATTGCGGGTGGTCAAGATACAGAGGCTATTGGTTTGGACTTTTGTCAGTTTCATTGTCCGGCCTTTGTTATCGCCATTTTGGATAATGCCAGCATATGCTTTCCAATCTGCAAGCATCCGGCTTTCATAACAGACAAAACTCGATGCCTCTAGCTGCTCTCTCGTTATTTGATTGTTATGATACTGGAAACAAGGGCAATCATTTGACTTGCACCATGTCCTGCGATCAACTTCGATATTGTTTTTTATAGTTTCGTCAGTGCATACTCCACTAAAACCGATTAGTCCTTCTGACTGGCCTCCGTCGCAATAATTGCATTTGAATGCAATGTTTTCACGTTGATTTGTTTTCGGAGCGGACGATTTAGTTTTAGTGTTGGCGACCAATATGCTGTTTTGCAGCTCAAGTTCCCTCTTCCTCTCATTTTCTATCCGGATCATCTCTTCAAGTTTTTGGACCTCTTGGATCTCTTGAAGCAATCCGGTAATAGTTTTTGAGACTTCTGGGTCTGTGGCTACTAAAAAACCATCAAAAGCATCAGGAAAAATAAACCTCTTTTCGCCAATTGAAAAGGTGATGTCTAAATACTTCTCATCATTCTGGATAACAACCCCATTTCCGTACAAAGAGTGGACTACTTCAATGTTCGCCAAGTTCATCTGTTTTATCTTGTTTTGTATCGCTGCTCTATCATTATCATACGGAATACCATTTTCTAGCATAAATAACCTCACACTAATCAATTACACCCTATACAAATTCGGATGTATAAACAACTATCACTTCCAATTATCCAATCCTCAAAGCTTTAATTAAATAGAACAGTTAACAAGCCAAAGATTGATAGTATATACCGAAATAAATGCAGATAACAAATGGATAACAATATTTCTGCTTTTCTTGTTTTCATATTGGGCCAGAGTATTAATGCAACCTACCGGAGTAGATTTTTCATATTTCCGAAACTTCTGGCGATTTGCCAAAACATTATGGATATCCATCATTTACATTATACCGCAAAAAAATAAAAAATGTAATCCTGCAGGCAACACCATCAATTATTTTTTTGTTTATTTAAATAGCATATTGAAAACTATTGATTTGCCTGGAATTGCACGACAATTAGGAAGTTGGTTCCGTAATGATTTTTTTTTGGCATGGGACAGCAAACGGAATGCCCAAGAAGAGGCAAACATGCTGCAGGTAGGCTCCACGACGACATTGGCAGCTATATCGAGCTTTTTTGAGAATGGCTGGGTTTCCTTGCTAAAATCCGTTTTCCCTGTATTTCTGCTCAACTGTGGAGAAGCCATAGATGGCATGCGCTAAAACTGTGGCGAAAGAACCTGCCTTATGTAAAATTTTGCGGTGGCAAGATAGTTTATCATAGGCTCGAATCAAGCTAAGAGGCATGCTGCATCAAGTAAATCCGCAGGACAAGCAATATGTTGGCAAACAGCAACAAAGGCAAGGCTGCCACAAACTTTTTATTCTTGATTTTGTGGTGAAAAACCTTCATTCCAAGCAATGCTCCAAGAGCTCCCATGCATGCTGCTGTAAAGAGCAAGGCCCACTCGCTGATTCTAGGCATCTTTTTTACCGCCATGAGCTTGTCAAAGCCATAGAGCAAGAATACTGCGGCATTCCAACATATCAGGATTTCATATTGGTTCATTTATGTGGCTCCATGGTTTGTTTTTGCAGAAACAATGTCTAATACCCTAATATGGCACGAAGGTTCAATGTGTTCAATATTTCTGGCATGTTAAGAGTATTCCCTAAAAAAAAAGGATTGGCTATTGAAGTTGCATGATAGCAAAAATAACCTGGCAGTGTTTCACCTATTTTTATTAAAAAATTGGAGTTTGATGGATACTCATTGAAATTGTAGCCAAGATTGGTGGCTAAACAATGACTTTCGATTGCTGTTGACTCTACTAAACAAATGAAATGTGCGTTTATATTTCATGAAGATGAAGACAGCGCTAATGCCCATTGGAACCGAAGTGTTGGAAGCAGATCCTATTGCCAACACCTATGTGCTTCGTATCCAACGTCTACTCCAAAAATGCTGGAAACCCTTGGGTGAAAACAATACACTTCAAGTCAAGAAAGCTGCTTTTATACTCCATGATGCTCTCATCTGTGTATTCTTTCAAATAGACAACAATACGGTTTTCTTTTCCGCCACTATTGGCAATGCCATATACGCTGTCTTCTATTGCTGGCGTACCTTCGCTTAAAAAGAAGCTTTCGAGAATGTCCTTCGTCTCAGCCAATTCCCTGTAGCTGTATTTGCATGGCTCATACCTGACATTGCCGCCCAGTGTTATTTGCGCCACATGCTCCTTTATCGCTGCCAGCCGCTCGCTCCTTGCTAAAAGACTGTATTAGCCTAGTGTGGCTGGCTTGGGCGCTAGGCTTGAGGTAAGGACGTTTTTCCCCGCCAGAGAGTATTAGGCTGTTCACATTCAGCAAAATGGCAATGAAAAAGGGCGCAAGCAACTCAAGAGCCGGCACCAATCCTAGTGGAGTGTTTTTGCGTTTTATAAAACTCTTTCTTCAATTGATTATTCCCTAGATCGCCTATAGCCACAGCTGTTACTTTTCCTCAACCTGTTTCCTAAGCGATCAATCCTACATTCACGAGAAATATATCTATCATATGAAAAATATGTATCCTAATTGGAAGAAACCTCGCCGCCAAACAGGAAAAAGAGGCACAAAGGTCTTTATAAAGCAAGGAAAATGAGCCATATCTACCTGCAGACACGGCTCATTTTCCATAGCATTTACGGCTGGGCGCAATTTCTTCTTTGTATCTTTGTATTTTTCCAAACCTTGCACAACTGCGGCAAGGCTGGCCATCTTTTCCCGTTCGATGGCCAGCTTGATACTTTCCTCTGGAGCCGTGTGCATCCCAGACTCCCTCCTTGCCTGCTCCATCTCCCTCTCCTACTCTGTCAAGAAGCAGGCGAAGTCGACCTTTTACGATGCGTAATTGTCAAAATACCCTTGAATCAGTACCACAGGCGTCCCTTTATCTCCAGAGCCGCTTATTAAATCACACAAACTGCCTAGCAGATCAGTATATCTTCTTGGGGTGGTGCCAAGAGATCCGCCGCTTTTTGTTTTAATCGCTTCGACTACGGCTTCATACTGCTCGGATTTCGGCACTCCGGCAAGTTTGTCATCCAACAAAAATTTCAGTTTAAGTTCGTTTGGCGTTCCTTCAAGCCCAGCTGTAAACGCAGGAGAGACTACCGGGTCAGCAAGCTCCCATATTTTTCCAACGGGGTCTTTAAAAGCGCCATCTCCATAAACCATAACCTCAATTTGTTTGCCAGTAGCTTTCTTAAGCTTTGCAGATATTTCATCTATCAGTTTGTCGCAGTCTCTTGGAAACAACTTCAATGTGTCACCAGGGTTTGAGTTGGCGCCAAGAAGCCCATATTTTTCGTTGTATCCGCTGCCATTTACCGGTTTTGACAAAACGTCGTCAAGCCCATAAACAATCTCCGCCCCTGCTTCTAGCAGCAAGCGTTTTGAAGTAAAACGCGTGTGGATATCACAGCATAGGACATTTTTCGTATAATCCAGTATAGACCGCACATCATTAGCGAAAATAATCTCAATATTCTCACCAAATGATTTGTAAAATTCCACATAATCTATTCCAGTAAAAATATGCTTGTTGTCATATCCAAATTTCTTGCGGTATGTTTTCTCATCTAGCACGTCGGAATAGGGATTGACATCAGACAAGCTTAGTAGCTCGTCGTCAAAAAGACTGTTTCCTACTTCGTCTGACGGGTAGGACAACATCAAATATAGTTTGTCGCAACCTTTAACAATGCCGCTAAGGTGGTTGCCAAATCGATTCCTCGAAAAGATTGGAAAAACTGCGCCAACAACCCCACTGGGAAATTTCGCGCGAATATCTTCTGCGATCTGGTCACTGGTTGCGTAATTATTTTGGGCGCGGGCGACTACTGCCTCTGTAACCCCAACAACGTCTTTGTCGTTTAGTGTAAAGTTTTCTTCTTTTGCGGCAGCGAGAACGCAATCAACTACTATCTGAGCCAAATCGTCCCCTCTATTTATCATAGGAGTGCGTATGCCGCGTGCGAGTGTGCCTGTCATTCGCATAATTATGCCCTGCCTTTCGTGATATAATCTGTTATTGTCTTTATTCCAGAAACACATTATATTATAATGCAAAAGAACATCATAAGTAATATTAATCTTTTTAATGGTATCCATAAGGAGAAATGATGGCATGGATATTGACCTCGAACTATTCAGAGTTTTCCGCGAGGTAGCCAAGATCGGAAGTATTTCTAAAGCCGCGAAAAAGCTGTTTGTCTCACAATCTGCAGTTTCCCAGGCAATAATACAGTTGGAAAATAAAATCGGAGGCAAGCTGTTTGACCGCAGCGTTCGTGGAGTAAATTTGACAGTTGAAGGCGATGTTTTATTCTCCCACATTGACGATGCTATTCTGCTTATTGAAAATGCCCAGAAAAAATTTGCTGAGATGATGGAACTTGATTCAGGCATCATAAAAATAGGGGCGTCAGATACTATATGCAGCCTGTTCTTGATTCCCATCCTAGAAAAATTCAACAACAAACACCCTAATATCCGGATTTCGGTGACAAATCGCATTACACAAGAATCAATTGAGCTGCTAAAGCGTGCGGCAGTCGACATTGCTTTTGTAAACCTCCCAATTGAAGAAGACGATCTGCTTGACATAATGCCTGTTAAAACAATACATGACTGCTTTGTTGTCGGCGGCCAATACAAGGATTTGGCAGATAAAACAATGGAGTTAGGCGATTTGAGAAATTATCCAGTTTTAATGCTCGAAAAGGCGAGCAACACCAGAAACCAAATGGATATATTCCTGATGAACAAAGGAGTTGAAGTCCAACCTACAATAGAGCTTGGCAGCCTTTCACTATTATCCGGATTTGCCAAAATTGGACTTGGGATAGCTGCAACAATAAGAGAAGACGCACAAGACTTGCTAGACCAGCACGAATTACGTGAACTAAAATTCAATGAAAAACTGCCAAGCAGGCATATTGGATTGGTAAGAATGAGGAATGTTAATCTATCTTTTGCGGCAAAAGCATTTATCGAAGAAATGGATTATAATCTCAAAATATGAGCGCTGGCCAATATCATACTTTGTTTTGTAGAATTTTTATTAAGATAAACCAGCCACACAACAACATTCTACGCAGCCTGCTGGTTCATGCGAGGCTCAAATGGGAAGCCTTGTCAAGGCTCCAGGAAAACTCTGCACTGGCATTGTCGCCCGGATACCGGATTGCCAAGCCAAATTGTGCACGCAACTCTTTTCCCATATCCTTGCCCTTTGCCAGCTCGTCTACCAATTTGCCCAGCCGCCGCACATTTTGCACAACTGGATCTTCAATTTCTTCAACGCTAACACCGCATACCACACCTGTGATTTTGTCCGCATTTGCATTGATCTGTGGAGAACCAGCAAAAAATGACTCGAAATCTTCACCCTCTCCAAGTTGATCATTCATGCCACGCTCATCATAGCCAGTCAACCAAAAAATGACAGCATCAACATCATTTTTTGTCCGTCCTTTTTTCTCCACGTTTTGAATGTACAACGGAACAACTTTTGAGAATTGCATTTTACGGAGCCGATCGCCACTTGCTTGTTCCTTTGAGTTTGGCGTATTGGTTATCTTAACCGTGCGAAGCTCAATAAACCTCTTGATATCTTGAAGCATTTTCACTCTAAACCTCAACAGCAAGAGATTTTCCAGCATGCCCTAGTCTGGTGTTGTTAAACAAATCCCGAGTATACTCGCTGCAACTAGGCAGTAATAATTCTACATCATTGATTTCTTTCAAACCAACGGGAATGAGCGCAGAAAAATATCCTTGCTTTGGATAGAGTGTACATAGAGCTTTGCCGCTTTTTTTGTACTTGACATTCCAGCCCTCCCAGTTGCCACCATCCAACAAACAGGCGCTATACGCTGCCTTTGGTTTTGATTTATGAGTCTGTTGCAAATAATTTTCTAAATTATCCCACAAAGAAGAGCTAACAAATTCAGTGATTTGCTGACTTGCCGGCTCGTCGTTCTTGTCAAAAAGGCTCACTTGGTTTATAAGCGCTATCGCCACCTCCTGCTTAATCATAAACTAACACCCAAGGGAATGAAGTGCAATACTGGTGCAATATATTGGTACAGCACATACAATATGCTAATGTGTATATAAAGATTCTGAAGGAGGTGATTATATGAGTGCTGATACTGTTAATTTAAGCATCCGTATGGATAAGGAACTGAAAGAACAAGCTGAAAGCTTATTTTCCGAATTGGGGATGAATATGACCACTGCTATCACCATTTTTGTGCGCCAATCGGTGCGGCAGGGAAAAATCCCATTTGAAATTACACTGAATAAGCCAAACCTCGAAACATTGGCAGCCTTGCGTGAAATTGAAGATATACGCGATGCAGCTATTCCAAAGCGGTCCATGTCTGTCGCTGAATTTGATGAAATGGGTGAGTAAATGAGTACACAGGTTTATTAGACTCTACTAAAGAAGGATTTTAAGCGATGCATCAAACGGGGTGCCACAAAGGCTAGCGCAAAGACATTTACACAGTTTGGCACACCCTCCCCTGCCGACAGGGCAGAATACTAAATCGGCTGCAGCAGGAGAGGGTCAGTATTGGAGTTTAAGAGACTCCCGCCACCAGTTAAAACAAGAAAAATGTGCTATCATGCCCGCCACTGAAATGAAATAGAACTTGGCGAGGCATTGGATGCTCTTAAGAGAGACGAACCTAACACCATTTTCGAAATGCTGAAGATAGAGGATGTTCCACAGCATTTAAAAGCCGCAAAGCATACACCATCTTCAAGTGTGTTTGTGTGCTTAATCAGAAATTGAACTCATTCTCCCAGTCAAAGCTGCCTGACTGTTCTGTGCTATTGGGCCAGTGGCAACACCATTCCGGCACACCCGGCGTTTCCACCCGGTCAAGGCTTGGCGTGTATGGCTTGATATCGAGCAGTGGCGAACCGTCGTCAGCGTCAATATATGCAATCTGGATAACGCCTTTTTCGTAGTCGCTACGAATGACCTGCACAGTAGACAGCGCAATGGGATTCGGGCGGACAGGAGACCTTGTGGCAAATATCCCCATTATGTCCGGCGCGCTCTTATATGGTTTCAGGGTTTCGAGTGTGCTCCTTGCTTCCTCGCTGTCAAAGCGGCTAAACCACCAGATAGCATTAAGATGGCTGAATCCGTCTAATGCCCGCAATGCTGGGATGTACTTTTGGCCAACCTTAAGATACATCCCATCCTTTTTGACACTAATCCTTCCGATTGGGTTTACTGTAAAACGCTGCATGATGTTTTCCTCCGAATTATTTTGATTTAATAAAACCTTTTTGAGGCTTCGATGAAACCAGTATGAACCCTCACATCATGTTAGAGTCAATAGCTTATTTTCAAGCGGGATTTGGATTTCCGTCAAGTATTTATCATGGTTTTCCTCATTCCAAGGTCCACGGTGGACGATTTGCCTGCTCTGCCCCGACATCCTGTACTGGTTATGCTCTTGAAGCCAACCCGCAAAGGAAAGATAAGCTCCTGCAATGTTTTCAAAAGATCCGTAAACCATAGTGGACGCCATGATATGTATTTCTTCAGTATGGCGGAATACGAAATCATCTGAGTTCTCGCCGAAACTGTGAACGGGCGCACAGATTTCGATGTCCACGTCCTTTTCTTTGTAGTCTGTGTCATGATAAATTGTAAACGTATCATTCGAAACAGCGATTCCTTTTTCATCTGCATAAGCCGACATTTCTTTCCAAAGCAGGCCTTCAGCGTAATAATCAGGCACAACCCGCCTTAATGACAACACTTGGAAGCTTGGAATGGATTTGATAGAGACGTTATAGTTTATCGCCATCTTGTTTTGCCGGATGTCTTTTCTAGCTTGTTCAATTCTTGCAAGCTTTTCCTGCCCTGCTCTAATAGAATCCTCAATTTTAAGGCGTTTATCGTCAAGAAGGCTAACAATGCTCGTTTCCCACTGGTGAAGGGCAACAGCAATTTCGGAAACATTGCAGCCCAAATCGCGCAGAAATATTATCCTGTTCAAGGCGGGGATTTGCTCTGCAGAATACAGCCGGTAATTTGTGAACATATCGATTTGTGCTGGTTTTAGCAATCCTGTTTCGTCGTAGTACCGGAGCATACGGATGGAAACTTGCGTCAGTTTTGAAAACTCTCCGATTTTGAACACAATCAGTCACCGCCTTTGCTTTAAAACATCCTCTGGGGTTATTTACAATAGGTTTGTTTTCCTTATTCTGTTATCTCAAACCTACTATATCTGGCCAAATCTAACCACAGGCTGGCACCGTGTTACCCACGGCGTTGTTTTTTAAATTAATCGCGGCGTTTAAATCCCTGTCATGCCTTTCGCCGCACTTGGGGCACGCCCATTCGCGCATAGACAAGGTCTAACCAGAATATTTGTATCCGCAATTGGAGCAGGTTTTGCTGGATGGATACAACCTGCCAGCGACAACTTCACGCTCCCCTTTCATTCTGGATTTATACTCAAGCTGCCGGCGGAACTCGAAGAAACTCATGTCGAGGACAGCGCGGGCTAGCTTGCGGTTCTTGGCCATGCCCGACATATTCAAGTTTTCTATGCCTATTGTCCTGTAGTTTTCTGTGATCATTGATGTCAGCTTGTGTGTTTGCCATTGAGAATATTCGCTATCCTTGCATGCAGGCGCGATAGCTTCATCTGGGCTTTTTTAAAATTCTGCGATATCTTCTGTTTAGAGCCTTCTTTGCGGGAAAGCGACTGGATGAGGCAGCGCAAGCGGGACAAGAGCGCTTTATTCGCCCCTGGGACTTTTGTCCCATCCTACAGCATCGCCAAATCCTCGACGCCCAAGTCCACATCCAAAACTTGGCTTTCGCTGTTGCGCATTGGCCCAGGGCCAGGCAGCTCCACATGTATTGAGACAAACCATCTCCCGGCTTTCCTGCTTACTGCCGCCTCCAGTATCTTTCATCGAATCCCAGCTCCTCTGCCATCCTCACATAGCCCAAATTCGGTATGCGAATACTATTGCTAATTGGTCATTTGAGATAGAAAAGCTGTCATGCACGCCTTTCTTCTTCAGCTTGTGGAACCCGGCGCGTTTGGCAAAGAAGTTTTGAAGGCATTTTCATGCGAGTCTTTTATTGCAGCTGGGGAGCGCACTTGGTGACTTCGGGCATCCAGGGAAACTGCTCCCTTTTATTGCATTCAATTCTTTGCGGAGTTCGGCCTCGCTAACCTTGAGTTGACTTGGCCGTACTGCTCCTTTGCTCTTGACAATGCCCAGTTGTAAGCGAAACGGGCGACTCCGCAAGCCTTGGGGAAATATGTTTGCTGCCCATTGTTTGGATCCAGCTGTCTATGGGATAAAACTATGCTTCCACCTCCTCTGCAGCTTTCTACATATCTTCAAGCAGCCTCTGGTTTTTGTGGCTTCGCGAGCTGTACAAATGTGCGGAAAATACAGCAACAATCTCTAACACGTCTTTTGCCAAATCCTCCTCAAACAGCGTGTCTCCGCTTTGGTTCACGATTGCGGCTTCTACTTGTTTAGCTTCGCAAATCTTAGCGAAGTCTTTGTTGTATGACAACCGCAATTCTAGAATCCGCTGCCAGCACAAATCGTCCACATCACACAGTTATATTATTACTGTTGCTTTGCCAAGATTTCTTGCTGCAACACCTATGCCTATTAGACATACCCATTCATGCATGTGTCTCTCTAAGAGGCTGTTTAATATGTCCATAAATGTCGATAAATGGTATAATAACGCTAAAAAGGCTGTTTACCATTATATGAGAAATAAATATCCAAGCGACATAACTAGAGACCAATTCGAGATT
>Ga0082212_10007668_pt1 | contig 14223 bp, 10 predicted proteins | sample TergutNt197P3_FD_71548 | JGI IMG/M metagenome (GOLD analysis project Ga0082212, IMG submission 71548) | Neocapritermes taracua P3 segment gut microbial communities from Petit-Saut dam, French Guiana - Nt197 P3 | ecosystem: Host-associated > Arthropoda: Insects > Digestive system > Gut ... | reverse complement strand
CGCATGAGTTTGTGCGCAGTTGCCGGACTCCTTTTTAAAGACATGATGCTGACATCTAAAACGCTTTTGATATACTCCAGCGGCGTCTCCAGGGCGAAATCATCATCAATGCCAAGAATGGACGGCCATCCCCCGCGACAACACCACCTGGCAATATCCGCCGTTTCTGTCTTTCGGCGGTTGGACCTGAAATCGCCATTAAAGATATTTGCCAGGCTTACCGAACCGTTTGAATCTCCGGTTTCGAAAAGAGACATAGATCTCATTTGAAGCCGGGCAATGCGCCCGGTTCCGCTATGATGTATCGAATCTGATTTTGGCTTTGAAGATCCCGTAAGAATGAATAAGCCCTTGCTGTTTCCCTGTTCATCAACACGCCGCCGCGCGGCATCCCAGATTTCAGGAACCTCCTGCCATTCGTCGATGAGGTGAGGAGATTTGCCTTCAAATACCAATGAAGCATCTATTTTCGCCGCTGAAAGCGTTGCCGGATCGTCAAGCCTGTCCACGCTTCGCGCATGTGCCAGGCCTGTCCAGGTTTTGCCGCACCATTTCGGGCCGATAATCTCAACGCAGCCAAACGATCCAAGGAGTTTTTCAAGCCTTGTGTCCAGAACCCTTGGCAGATACCCTTCCGGTCTTAGGGTACCCGCGTTTTTTCGATCAGCCAATTCGCACCCCCGTAACTGTATAGTCACGTTTTGTATTATACACCCTTGTCGCTTTATGTTTTACACCGATTGTGTCTCATTGATTTATGAGGGCGTAGCCAAGGCAGCTAATGTAGAAACAGGGAAATCGCCAGACTGGGAGCGCGGGCGTCTCGCCTGCGAAAAGTAGCGAATTTTTCAAATGTTTCACATATTCTCATTATCTGTCAATTTAGCTGCGATAATAGGCTTTTTATGCACACGTTGCTTTCCGCAGGCGAGACGCCCGCGCTCCCGTGTCCGGCCCACGCGGCACGATAAAATCATTGCATGTATATGATCAGCGTGATCTATAATTGTATTTCGTTTAAACAAAACTGTAATCCGCATTATAACCTTGTCATGAAAGGGATGTAATTTCGGGGAAACGTTATGAAAATAAATAATGGCAAAACAACTGTACGGACGATGCTTTCAATTCCATTTATCATTGCGTTTGCGTTATTGTTTGCGCCGATAATGGCGCAGGCGCAGACGGCAGGCAATTTTAACGCCTTGCAAACCGCGATAAACAGCTTCAGCGTCGCAGCGAACGATATGGTTATAACCGTTACGGCGGGGTTTTCAATTACATCAGGTTTGTACATCCCCGCGAATATAAACGGTAAAACCCTGACCATAAAAAGCGCGAACGCGTCAAACCCGGTAACGCTGAGGCGCGGCAATAGCGGCAATCTGTTCACGGTAAACGACGAAGCAAAGCTGGTTTTTGAAAATATTATCATAGACGGTGATAAGGATTTTTACCCGTGGAACCTATCGGGTGCGCTCGTGTTTGTCGACGGCGAGTTCATTATGAACGATGGCGCGGTTTTGAAAAATAACAACAACCGCGGCGTGTATATAAACAAAGGTGTATTTACAATGATCGGCGGTGAAATCATCGGCAATTCCGCCCGGAACGGCGGCGGCGTGTATCAATCCGGCGGCATATTTACAATGATCGGCGGTGAAATCAGCGGAAATGACGCGATCACGGGCGGCGGCGTGTATGTAGACACCTATGCTGACGACTGGTTTGTCGAATTGGGCGCCATATTTACCATGAACGGCGGCAAAATCAGCGGCAATGTCGCATTGGACGATGAAAAAGAGTTCGGAAATGGCGGCGGCGTGTTTGTGGAAGACCTGTGTTTGTTCACCATGCATGACGGCGAAATCAGAGGCAACACCGCCATAAACGGCGGCGGCGTATTTTTATCTGCCGGAGAATTTTTATTATTCAGTCCGTTCACGAAGCTCGGCGGTGAGATTATTGATAATGCTGCTATTAAAGGCGGCGGCGTTTACGTGTCAAGCAACAGCATATTCGACATTGGCGGAGAATCGGTTATCAGCGGCAACACCGCCATTAAAGGCGGCGGCGTGTATGTTGACGGTTTTTTTAACATGACGGGCGGAAAAATCGCCGGCAATTACGGCGACTGTCGGATTGAAGATTGGGGATGGACTTTTGACTCGTACGGCGGAGGCATATATGTATCCGGAAGCGGCGAGTTTGACATGAACCGTGGTGAAATCAGCGGTAATCGCGCCATGGAAGGCGGCGGCGTTTATGTATCGTACGGCGGCATCTTCGATCTCGGCGGGGAAGCGGTTATCAGCGGAAATACGGCATACAATACCGGCGGTGGCGTGTTTGCAGGCGGATCGTTAACGATGACCGGCGGGAAAATCAGCGGCAATACCGCAACCGACTCGCTTTTTATGCCCGGCGTCGGCGGCGTTTCTGTAGCCGGAGGAATACTCACCCTTGGCGGCAAAGCGGTTATCAGCGACAACACGTTCGGTAATGTTTATCTTATGTATGGCGCTTATATTACGCTCGGCACAGGCAGCGACGCGCCGGCAAATGGCATGAAAATCGGCGTCCAGACGGAAAGTCCCGACGGTGTTATCGTTTATCACGGCGCGAGCGCAGGCGTTGAGCGATACTTCCGCGCCGACGAACCCGGTTATATTGTTATTTTTGATGATGGTAAATTAGTGATTGACGAAGGGGAATACGACGAAGGACCATTATCGCAAGAAGAGATAAATAGATATAGAACCGCGACGGAAGATATGGTCATGACAGTTGTGCTGGATTCTTACATTGCCGCCGGTTTAACCATACCCGCGAACGAAAACGGCGCGACCCTTACCATAAGGGGCTTCAGCGCAGAAAATCCGGTTACCATAACGCGCGATTTTGCAGGCGCAATGTTTACAGTGGAGGACGGCGCGAAGCTGATTTTTGAAGACATTATAGTCGATGGCAACAAGGATGAATATCCGGACAACCCTGGCGCGCTTGTGCTTATTAAAAGCGGCGGCGGGTTCACTATGAAAGACGGAGCGGTTTTGAGGGATAACATCGGCGGCGGCGTGTCTGTATCGTACGAAGGCGCATTCACCATGCTCGGCGGCGAAATCGCGGGAAATAGCGCCTACGTCGGCGGCGGCGTGTTAAATTACGGCGAGTTTACGATGACCGGCGGTAAAATCACCGGCAATAGCGCCGAATACGGCGGCGTGTTTACAGATGGCGGTTCGATTACAATGCTCGGCGGGGAAATCAGCGGCAATAACGCCGACCACCACGGCGTATATATAGGCCTCGTCAATGGATTTACTCTCGGCGGTACAGCGGTTATAAAAAACAATATGCCCAACAATGTTGAGCTTATAGAAAGCCGGTATATTGAGCTTGGCATAGGCGAAAACGCGCCCGCGCCGGGTATGGAAATATGGGTTACAAAAGCAGGCAACAACGGCGTGATAGTCGCTTACGGAGCAAGCGCGCAGGACGCGGCGCACTTCTTTGCGGATGAAAGCGGTAAAGATGTCGTGTGCGACGTCGGCCAACTGCGGATAGATGTAAAAGCCGCGTTTATCTTCGGCGACGTGAGCGGAGATGGTGTTGTCGATGAGTTAGACGTTGTATTACTGGAGAGGTATTTAGCCCGCTGGCCCATATCAATCAATGAAGCTTCCGCTGACGTAAACAGCGACGGAGTTATCGATGAAATGGACATTGTGGTTCTGGAGAGGTATTTAGCCCGCTGGCCCGGGTATGAAACCCTTCCTATAAAGCCGTCTCCGTCGCCGGCAATAGCCATGTCGTCTTCGTTATTATTATCGGAAAATGACGAGGTGACGCTTATCGACGGTACGCCGTCTGCATCGGTAAAGAAGCTGAACGGTAACATGAACGAACTGACTATGAAGGTAACGGAAAGATTTTCAGATGGTTCGACAAATACGATCACGAACATAATTTCGATAAACAACAACGCGGCGGGATATTACCAGGTTGGTCGGTATGTAGTTTATGTGGAGACGAAAGGGAGCGATCAAATCCGCCAGTGCTATATAGTGGAGTAGTAAATTACTAACATCTGTGCCCGCTTCATGTTCCAGTTACCACAACGATGGTTTTCGGCGAACCGCCGACAGGCGGCTCCCATGATTTTATTTGTGTCCCCATGTCATTGTCTTCACATACATAGGATTTGAATAATAATTACAAGAGACTTGCGAAGAAGGAAGCGGTTGGTTAAATTGTTAAGGTTTGCCTGGCTGTAAAGGGGCAGGTAAATCTGTTGTAAGCGGGTTGCCAATAAACCGTTCAAAGCTGAAAGGAAACAAATGGCTGAAGGTCTTGTGCTTGTTATCGACGATGAAAAAGATCTGCTCGAACTTGTGCGCTATAACCTTGAAAAGGAAGGTTACAGGATAAAGACGGCGGAAGACGGCGAAGCCGGACTTGAAGCGGCAAAGCGCGAATTGCCGGACATTGTTATCGTTGACCTCATGCTGCCGGGAATTGATGGATTGGACGTGTGCCGCCGTCTACGCGCCGACGAGCGTACAGCCCGGACGCCGATCATCATGCTGACCGCAAAATCCGCGGAAACCGATCGCGTCGTAGGGCTGGAAATGGGCGCGGATGATTACATCACCAAGCCTTTTAGTCCAAGAGAACTGGCGGCCAGAATAAAGGCCGTTCTCAGGCGCGTTTCGCTGCGGCAGGAGCCGGCGCAGCAATCGCGGGTCATCCGCCGGGGCAGCCTGACAATCAACCTTGACAGGTATGGCGTTCGCTGCGGCGAAGAAGACATCGACCTGACGGCGACTGAATTCCGGTTGCTGCAAACGCTTGCCAGACATCCAGGGCGGGTTTATTCGCGTTCGGAACTCATTGAAGGCGCGCTCGGCAAGGAAATCGCCGTTGTTGACCGAACCATCGACGTGCATATAACCAGCCTGCGACGTAAACTCGGAGATTACGGCAAATATATTGAAACTGTGCGGGGCTTCGGCTACCGCCTTGAGGAACAAACGGATTAACCTCGACATTTCCTATGGATGAAAAAGACCGGATAATACAAAAACTAAACATGGAAATTGCGGATATGAAGTCCGCGACCAGTCAATATGAACTGGCCGAACAGAATATGCGCAACGCCCGTACCAGGCTGGACTCACAGCTTGATATGTTTTCGCGCATACATTTTTTCGCTCAACTGGCTTTCCAGGCGCGTTCGCTGAAAGAGCTGCATGAAAATATCGCGGAAGGAATAATTGTTGTTTTTCAACTGGAGATCGGGGCGGTCTTTACCCTTAGCCCCTCAGGCGACAGCCTGGTCTATAAATGCGGTTGCAATCTGGACGAATGCGAACCTCTGTCTTTCTCACAGGAATGGATTGCCCGTCCGGAGTTGTCGGATTTTAAGCAGCTCGGAGTAGCCTGGGAATCTCCTGTTACGGATTCGCCGTTTCAGGCGCTGGATTTGGCGCATGCGATATACATGCCGATTTTCAGCAGTGAAAGAAAGCTTGAAGGAATTATCCTGGGAGGCATAACAAACGCCTCCAGGGATTTCTATGATTTCTCACCGCGGGAAATGCTGGCTTCCTTTATAGGTTACGGCCGGATGATGAATGGAATTTTAAACAATATCATCTCCATCAAGGAAGCGACAGACGCCGGCATGGCGAAAACCCGGTTTTTATCCAACCTGAGCCATGAAATCCGCACTCCCATGAATGCCATCATTGGCATGGTGCAAATCGCCGAGCGCAGCCGGAATGCCGACGAGATAAAAAAATGCCTTGACCAGATAAATGTTTCTTCCAGACACCTGCTTGGTTTACTCAATGATGTCCTGGATATCTCAAAAATCGAGGAAGGCAAGCTCGTCATGTCCGATGATTCGTTTAACCTTAAAGACGCCTTGGAATCGCTTCTGACCAGCATACGGCAAACGGCGTTGGATAAGAAACAGGAATTAATCGTTAATTACAACGTTCCGGACCCTGGTTCGTTTGTCGGAGATTCTCTCAGGCTGTCGCAGGTGCTTATCAACCTTTTATCCAACGCGATTAAATTTACCGGCGAAAACGGCAGCGTAAAACTGGATATCGACGAGCTTTCGCGGGATAATGAAAAAGTCCTGGTACGTTTTTCCGTTACGGATACCGGCATAGGCATATCCGAGAGTTTTATAGAACGATTGTTCGATCCGTTTGAACAATCCGACAGCAGCATTTCGCGCCGGTATGGCGGAACCGGCCTGGGATTGGCCATCAGTCAGCGTATTGTGGAGCTTATGGGCGGCCAGATTCAGGTGGAAAGCAAACACGACAAGGGTTCGCGGTTTTCCTTTTCCGTCTGGCTGAAGATCGATAAAAACGCGAATTCTACCGACCGGACGGCTGACGCAGGGCAAGGCGATGAAACGTTTGATTTTTCCGGGCGCAGGATACTTGTTGTAGACGATGTGGAAGTTAACCGGGACATCATATACGCTTTTCTGGAGAGTACGGGCGTACAACTGGAGAGCGCTTCAAATGGACAGGAAGCCGTCGATATGTTTACAGCCTCGCCTGCAGGCTATTATGATATGGCGCTCATGGATGTCCAGATGCCGGTTATGGACGGCTGCACGGCTGCCGGGAGGATACGATCCCTGAATCGGCCGGACGCAAAAACGCTTATAATATTTGCCTTGACCGCCAATGCGTTTAAGGAGGACATAGAGCAGGTCTTCGCGGCCGGCATGAACGGCCATATAGCGAAACCTGTTGAATACGAATTAACGTTACATGCCATTAAACAGGCATTGTCTAATTAAGGATAAATAAGAAATATGACAAATGAAAATGACGGCAAGGACGTTGTTGCCATGAACCAGGTGCGCGACCTGCTTTTCGGCACGCAGTTGCGAGATATCGAAAACCGTTTCCAGCGACAGGAAGCCAAATTCCAGCGTGAGGTTAATGACGCGCGGGAGGCATTGAAAGTGCGCCTGGATTCGCTTGAGAATTTCATGCGCAGCGAAGCGGCTTCACTGGTTCATCGTATCAATACCGAGGCTGCCGAGCGCGATGCCGCGCTGAAGTCCGAACAGAGGGAACGCGTTGAAGCCTTCAATACGACGGCCGGCAATATTGCCGCGGCCGAGGAAGCGTTTGATCGCCGCCTTGCCGCGCTTTCCGGGACGCTCGATAACGCCGAGCAGGAAATCCGAAAACTGCTGCTGTCCGAAACAAACATCCTGAGCAGCAAGATCGATGAAAAATACGAAGCCGCGTTAAAGGTGATTTCCGAGACGGCGGCGCAGATTCGCCAGGATATGGTTCACCGATCCGTGCTGTCAAACATGTTTACGGAAATGGCGGTTAAATTAAGCAGCCAGTGGCCGGAAGACCTTGTTGATGTCACTATTGACGAAAACCGGCATGATAATTCCGATAATTCGCAGGACAATCAGCAGCATGAAGGATTCAACTGATGCCCGAAGAACAACTGCCTGAAGAAGAAATGCGGCGGCTTCGTTCGCTGCTGCTTCAGACGGAGATCGACAAAATCAGCGAACTTGAGCACAGGCTCAATGACCAGGCGTCAAGGGCGCAGGAAATAAGCGATGTCCTTGCCGAAGCCGTCGTCATGCGCTCAAGCCAGGACAATATGCTCAACAGGGCTTTTGAGCCTATTGTCGAAACTTCGCTCAAGGCATCCTTAAAGAAGAATCCAACTAATTTTATCAACGTTCTTTTTCCCCTGATAGGCTCGACCATACGCCGTTCAATTTCGGAGTCTTTAAACTCCATGCTCGGCAGCTTCAGTAAAAGCCTTGAACAGTCTCTATCGCTGAAGGGCATCAAGTGGCGTCTTGAGGCGCTCCGCTCCGGCAAACCGTTCAGCGAAATTGTCATGCTTCACACCATGGTTTACAGCGTGGATCAGATTTTTCTTATCCACAGCGAAACCGGGCTTGTTCTTTGTCACATGGTTCATGACGGCGTAACAAGTAAAGACGCGGACCTTATATCAGGCATGCTGACCGCGGTTCAGGATTTTGCCCGCGATGCTTTTAGCAGCGACAGCGACAGCAGTTCGCTTAATTCGCTTAAAATGGATGAATATACGATTTATATCGTCCGGGGGCCTATGGCCTATCTCGCATGCATGGTTCGCGGTACGCCGCCGGGGGATTTTCTTGATAAGCTGAATGAAACCCTGGAACTGATTATGGCGGAATGCGTCGATCTGTTTGAGGATTTCCGGGGGGATTCCGCTCCATTTGCGATTTCTGAAAAATATCTTCGGGACTGCCTGATACAAAAGTTCGTGGATGAAAAAAAGCCCGCTCCGGTATGGGCGAAAAGGTTTGCAATCGGCGTGGGCGTTTGCCTTGTGATTCTTTTAATCGCGCAGCAATACCATTCTTATAAAATGAGCAAAGGAGTGGATTTTTTACGCAACGAACCGGGACTGCTTGTTGTCGATGTAAAGAGTTCCTGGGGTTTCAGCCCGTGGAAGGTGGTTTGTCTTCATGATGAACTGGCGCGTCCGCTTTCCCGGGTGCTGGGCGAGAACGGCTACGAACCGGATGATATCAACATTCAAAGCATACCTTTTGTTTCCTACGAACCGGATGTCGTCAGACAGAGGGTGATAAGAAAAATTATGCCGCCGGATGATGTTACCGTAATTCACAAGGACGGCGTTCTTATTTTGTCGGGCACGGCGGATATGAACTGGATTCTCCAGGCGCGGCAAACAATCATGGCAACGCCCGGCGTACTTAGCGTGGATACTTCCGGGCTTTATGATCCGCGCGTGGCCGAACTGACAGACCTGATCCAGGCTGTCGAAACGGCGGTCATCCGCTTTCCTATCGGAGGCGACACGCCTATCGCGTCGGATCAACCCGTGCTGAACAAGGTTATAGCCGACCTGGTATCACTTGAGCGCCTGGCTAATATAATGGGACTGGCCGTCAACCTGACGATTTACGGACAGGCGGACGCTACAGGTTCCGAGAGCCGTAATTATGAAATAAGTCAGTCGCGGGCGAGGATGATTGCATCCAAACTTTTTGCCAGGCAGATTAATATTCCAACCGCGATTTATGGCATCGGCGCCGATCTGACACAGGGAGAAGACGGAAAAAGCGCGGCTGGAGACAATCCGGACAGGCGGAAAATCGACCTGAGAGTGCGTCTGGTGAAGATTGCCGAATCCGACCTGCTGCCGATGCTGGAAAAACAATAGCCCTGATATTCAATATTTTCACTATTGTTGTATAATGAATTAGTTAAAGTAAAAAAACTATATATCGTAAACCGGATTTCAGGATACGTTTCGTAATAATGATAAGTAAAAAAATCTGCATGCTGGGTTCACTATCCGTCGGTAAAACTTCGCTTGTCGAGCAATATGTCAACTCCATATTTTCCGACAAATATTTATCTACAGTAGGCGTTAAAATCAGCAAAAAGAGCGTCAATATTGATGGCACGGACACGTCGCTCGTCCTCTGGGACATGGAAGGCAAGGATGATTATACGGAAATCAATATGCTTTACCTTCGCGGAGCCATGGGATTTTTCGTTGTTGCCGATCTGACCCGTCTTGATACGTTTGACACGGCGCTCAAGCTCAGGAAGATCGTCCTTGATATGTTGCGTCAGGATATCCCAAACATGCTGCTTCTGAATAAAAGCGACCTGCCCGATTGGGAAGTGGATAACGAGCGTGTGGAAGAAGCCCGCGCTTCAGGAATAAAAATTATGTATACCAGCGCCAAAATGGGGAAGGCTGTGGATGAAGCTTTTGAAACGCTGGCGCGTGACATGTTGACAAGGACTTAAATGGACGACAGGGAATTCCTTTATTCGATACTGAAAAATATTGATATAGCCGTTTTGAAGCGGATTGATGCTGGAAATTATATCCTTATAGGCGAGGTTCCACGTTTTTACCAGGAATTATACCCGGATGATGAAAACGGGCCGTGTTCCGCGCCATGGAAGTATTCGGACATGCTGGCCTTTTTTCTTGAGGATGCCGAGCTTTTCTTTTCGAAGGAGAAAGAAGGACGATATACTTCGTCTTTCTGGCAGGAAGCGGGCGTAGACGGAGACGAGGCGCTTCTTGCGCAGGCGCTTGTCACGGCCAGGGGGAAGGCGATAGTTGTGCGCCGTTTCCGTGAGGAATACGTCGAGCGCGTCAAGATTCTGCAGAAGGCAAGAGAAAACCTCCTCGAGAACAAGGAACTCAAGCACGATCTGGAGCGTTACAAGCATATCTCGCAGTATGACGGCTTGACGTCTCTCCTCAATCATGCCAGCATCGTTGAAATTCTCACTTCTGAAATCGAAAAAACCAGAAAAACGGGCAAGTATCTGTCACTTCTTATGATGGATATCGATAATTTCAAGCAGGTCAACGACACACACGGTCATCTTGCCGGCGACGCGGTGCTGGAGTCCCTTGGCGGCATATTGCAATCACACCTTCGCGGCGGTGATTTCGCAGCGAGGTACGGCGGCGAGGAATTCGCCATCCTGGCGACAAACACCACGCAGAACCAGGCTTTCCGCATGGCGGAAAATTTGCGTAAACGAATCGAGAGTTATGTTTTTCCGGTAATCAAACAAGCCACCGTCAGTATTGGCTGCACGACATATTTGCCGCCGGAAGATATCAATGATTTCATTCAGCGGGCTGATTTTGCCCTATACGACGCCAAGCACGACAACAAAAACAACGTAAAAATCCGGTGACCCGGGAGCGTAACCTGGGAGCGCTCCCAGGGCTGGAACTTTTTTGTCGCGCGCCCCACGGAAGGACTATGCATTTAAGCCCGGATTCCGAAGTTAAACGGCGTTCAAACGCCCTGAAAGGGCGTAGCATAACAGCCCAGGGCAAAGGCGCAACGCGCCGACGCCCTGGGCAAGGGAATAAAAACATACAGCCGCCCTGTAAGGGCAAGGCAATATGGCACAGTGGTTTATGATCGTTTGTAGTCGTTTAACTCCTGTGAAACCTCCGTTGGAACCTGAACCGGTTTCGTGTCGTGTTGGCGACACTTGTGTCGTGGATGACTTCGGAATCCGGGTTTAGTCAGCCTTTCAGGCGCATCAGAACGGCTTTTAAAAGGATGGAAATTTTTTCTTTCCGGCTAAGCCGGATTCTCTTTTTAAAAACGTCAAACCCGCCTTCAACAATGCGTTCGAGAAGGCGGTTGTAGACCTCCATCATGATCCATAGGGACGGGCGGCTTTCGGGCGTTACCAGCGGCAGGAGTTTTCGTGCCTCGCCGAAATAAAAACGTGCCCGTTCCGCCTCGAAGCGCATCAACGCCAGAAAATTTTCATTAACAACGCCGTTCTTTAAATTATCTTCCGTGTATTTGAACCTGCGCAGGTCTTCCAAAGGAATATATATGCGCCCGCGTTCGGCATCTTCACGCACGTCGCGCAAAATGTTGGTAAGCTGAAATGCGACGCCGCATTGTTCGGCCAGTTTTTCCGCCTGCTCTTTGTGCTCATCGCCGAAACCGAATATCCGCAAACAGACCAGCCCGACGGCCGATGCCACCCGGAAGCAGTATTTGTAGAGGTCTTCAAAAGTCTCGTAGCGATCCGCGCCCAGGTCCATTTCCGTACCGTCGATAATCCAGTGAAAATATTGCGCGGGAATGGAATATTTTTGCAATGTGTCCCGAAAAGCAGGCAGAATTATCGCAGTTATGGCGTCCTCCCGCGAAACTTCTTCATCTGCGCCGCCCTTCATCATGCCGGACGCTTCTTCAAGCAGGGCGCGCCAGCGGCGCAATCCCTCCCGTTTGTTTTCGATTGATTCATCGCTGTCTGAAACGTCGTCGCAGAATCGCATGAATGCGTAAACTGCGTAAAAGGCAAGTCTCTGTTCTTTAGACAACACAAGAAACGCGCGGGAGAAATTGCTGCCGCTTTGTTTTACGGCGTCAGCGGCAAATTTGTACGATGCAGCCAAATCCATAATCACGGAATGATCGCTATTTTCAGGTCATCTGAGCCGTTTATCAGCCGCTCCAGTACGCTCGCGAGCGAAGCAAGACGCTCGCGGCCCGTAATCAGGCTTTTGGCGTCAAAGCGTCCGCGGCGGATTGCGTCGAGCGCCTCGCGGATATGTCTCGGCGTGTGATGAAAGCTCGCCTTGACGGTGATTTCCGAATAGTGAATGAGCGTGCTGTCCAGCGGAATATGCGTACCTGAAGGACAGCCGCCGAATAAATTGATGATTCCGCCGCGGCGAATCATTTTCATCGCCTGCTGCCACGTTTCCTTGAGCCCTACGGCTTCAATAACCACATCGGCGCCGCGATTCCCGTCGGTAAGATTACGCACCTCCTCCACAGCGTTCGAGTTCGTTGAATCGAGGACATGATCCGCGCCTAATAATTTCGCCGCGTTGAGCTGATACTCGCCCTTGCCAAGGGCAATGACGCGCGCGCCAATCGATTTCATAGTCTGGACAAACATAAGTCCTATCGGCCCCGTACCTATGAGCGCCACAGTGTCGCCTTCCTCGATGCCCGTTTGTTCAACCGCCCTCAGCACACAGGCCAGAGGCTCAACCATCGCCGCTTCCTCAAAACTGACGCTGTCCGGAATAATCAGAAGATTCTGCCGGACGATTGGTTCAGGGATCCTGATAAACTCGGCGTAAGCGCCATTAATAAAATGCAGGTTTTCGCACAGATTAGCCCTTTGCTTACGACAGAAAAAACATTCGTTACAGGGACCTGAGTTTGCCGAAACCACGCGCATACCGGGCGCAAAACTTTCCACTCCCTTGCCGACCTCTTCCACAATTCCTGAAAGCTCATGTCCAAAAACAGACGGCGGCGTAATCATGCGCGCGTGAAACCCCTGACGGTAGGTTTTAAGATCCGTACCGCAGGTAAGCGCCGCCTTTATCCGCACCAGGACTTCGCCTTTCCCTATGCGGGGAATCGGCGTCTGTTCAATGCGGACATCGCTTTTTCCGTACAAAACAGCCGCGGTCATGGTCTTCTTTTCGCTGCCTGCCTTCATAAGTTCTTTCATGGCTGTATCACAACCTTTAACGAATTGGCCGAAGGGTTCGAAGCGAGACGAATCCCTTCAAGCAGATATTCCAGACCGAGCCTGTGGCTGATAAGGCGCGCCACGTTTACCTTGCCGGAAAAAATCAGTTCAGCCGTTTTATCCTGAAGCTCCACCGAAGCGCTATAGCTTCCAATAAGCTTCTTTTCCTCCATGCAGATCGCCGCGACATCCACAGGAATCTTTTCGCCAGGCACAGTCTGCGCGAACAGCATCACGCGTCCGCCGCGGCGCACCACGCGCTGGGCGTCGCCGACAGCCTCCGGATTGGCCGCCGCAATAATGGCAAGATCGGCGCCGCGGCCGGAGGTCATTTTTGCGACTTCGGCGGCAACGTCGTTTTTTTGAGGGTTAAACACTACGGCAGCGCCCAGTTCCATGGCTATGTCAAGCCGGGCATCCAGAAAATCCAGTCCGATGACGCGCGCTCCCGCGACAGCCGCCGCCTGGGTAAGCATGAGTCCCACAGGCCCCTGACCATATATAACGACCGTTTCACCCGGCTTTAGATCAGCCGTTTCCAGCGCCTTGACACAGGTATTCAGAGGCTCCAGGAAACTGGCTTCTTCATATGAAACATGATCCGGAATCGTAACGGTTCCCGATTCTACGATCCAGTCCATTACCCGGATAAACTCTGCGAAGCCGCCGCCGGCCGGTTCAAATCCCGCTGTAGTTCCGGTACGCCGATAGAATTCGCACTGCGAAAACAGTTTCTTTTCGCAGTAAAAACATTTTCCGCAGGGGATGTGATGATGCGCGACCACCCGGTCTCCGACTTTAAATCCAGTGACGCGCGCGCCGGTTTTGGCAACCACTCCGGCCATTTCGTGCCCGAAGACCCGCGGCGGCGGAACAAGCCCGTATTCAATTTTCTTGAGGTCCGTGCCGCAGACGCCGCATGCGTAAACGCGCACCAATATTTCCCCGTCTCCTATTTCCGGAATCGGAATCTGTTCCACGGATATTTGCGACGGCCCGCGATAGACCGCGGCCCGCATCATTCCGCCTTGCAGTTTTCGCAGTATTTCTTCCATGTCCACTTTATCCGGTTGTTTCAATTTCGCACCATCCCGGAAGGTAAAAAAATCACACGGTCGCCGGC
>Ga0082212_10007667_pt1 | contig 14224 bp, 9 predicted proteins | sample TergutNt197P3_FD_71548 | JGI IMG/M metagenome (GOLD analysis project Ga0082212, IMG submission 71548) | Neocapritermes taracua P3 segment gut microbial communities from Petit-Saut dam, French Guiana - Nt197 P3 | ecosystem: Host-associated > Arthropoda: Insects > Digestive system > Gut ... | reverse complement strand
GCGATAGCCCTGTTATAATTTATATACAGATTGCTTTATGGGAGGCGAGATAATGTTTATGTCGATGGAAGAAATCCACAAAAATTTTGATGGCGAATTGGTATACGCGATTGACTGCAAGGAAGATGCCGGAGGTGCTTTCTTAGGCGGCAAGGTAGTCCTGCACAGCCGCAACCGTGACGATGTTGTACGCGCTATGGGCGATTATGATGAGAAGGTTGACACATTGACCCTTTTTCGATACGCAGGCGAAGTTCCGGAAGGGGTAAGTATTTTATTATGAATGAAATATCCTTTGACATGATTGGCGGCACTCCTGTCGTTTACGTGAAAATTTGGAGCCCCAAAAAAAACATTTACAGGTCAATGTTTCTTACTCTTGACACTGGAGCCGCTATAACTACAATCTCCAAAGACATTCTCCATATTTTGGGCTATGACACAGAATCAAGCGTTAAAAACCGCATAACAACTGCAAGCGGAGTTGAATATGTATCCAAAATTACGCTTGAAAAGCTCATGATTGCAGAATTTGAGCTTACCAATGTAAAAACATACGCGCATACATTTCCACAAGAAAGTTTTTCAGATGGCGTAATTGGGATCAACGTGCTTTCGAATTTCAATATGTTCATCTCATTCCAACGTAAAATTCTTCAGCTTACTCCTATTGACTGACACAATTATCGAAAAGCCTCCCGTGCCCGCTTCGAAAAACAGGCACGGGATTATGCATAGCGGTTATTTTGTGTAGTGGATGAAAAGGTCGAGCAGATCGAGCATGTCAATTACTCCGTCCTCATTGACGTCGCACATGCTCGCAGTGACTCCTTTGCCACGCGAGTCATTGACCTTGACCAGAGTGCCCCAGTTCGGGCTGTCAGCGTCAAAACCGCAGTAAAGCAGCATGATGCCAAGGTCGAGGGCGTCGACTTTATTGTCCCTGTTGAGGTCGTATTTCGAGAAGGTCCTCTGGTCTATGTTCGTTGCGGCTTCGCTTACGCCGACTATGACATCGAGGTATTTTGTTACCTCCCCGTCAAGTCCTACAGCTTTAAGGCCGATTAGCTTCATTGCCGTGTCGCCCACTGCTCTTGGCGCAAAGACGAATTTGGCGATTTCTTCCGTTTCCCATGAACTGAGCCCTTGCGAATCCCCTGCCGGCAAGCCGAGGGTTACAGTGCCCTTCCACGCATTGCCGCCTGCGAACTTCCACGCGACACCGTCAATCACCTCAAACCCAGAAAGCCCAAGGACGCCTTTTCCAGCCAGCATGTTGCCGTCCACTTCAAATTCCAGTTCTACGGACAGCACGTTCTTGGCACCGTGTACAGACAGTGTGAAGCAAACATCGCCGTCGATGTCGCTTTCGTCTTCGGCGCTGAGGATGAACAAGTTCTCACCGGGTATGTTTGCCCAATTGTCAAAAGCAGAGCTGATCATGCGGATGCCCGTCAGAATCGATATCTGCGAAACCCTGTTGCTCGCCTGCTGCGTCGTTTCCCCTGGGTACTCAAGGAATGCAAAGCCCCTCGTCGCTTGCTGCGTTGCGGAGTAAGTGTTGCCAAAGTAGATTGAAGCCAAGTTGATCACTGCCACTTTGTCTGTTTCCATTATAATTTTAATGTTGCGCATCATCGTCCAGATGTCAGGCCCACGCTCCTGGACCCTGTTCACGTTGTCCGGGTACGGCGTGTTCACGTTCGTGAGGAAGGCGCTGTCCACAGCGTCCGCGTCGATGTGCAGGTACAGCACGTCCACTTGGTCCGCCAGTTCTTTCAGTTTGCTTCGGAACAATGCCTCGTCGCCGAGCTCAGCGCTGGTAAGCACGATGGTCCCCGCCTCTTCCATGTTGAGCATCTCGCCGAAGGGCACTTCCTTGCCGTTGATTACGTCGACTCCCGAGTCAAGGTCGCGGCCCGCACCGTGCATGGAAGCGTCAAAGGGCTTCATCCCTTCGCCAGCGGCAGCTTCCCACCATCCCTGTTCAAGCCCTATTATGGGCGCTAGGTCCATGCCGCCCATAGAGCCGGAAAAAGTCGAATGCCGCGTGTTGACGTCGCCGTGGGCGTCAAGGTAAATAATGCCGATCTTTGCATCGTTGCCGTAGGCTTGGCGGAGGCCCGCTGCAGTTCCCACGGCATGCACACAGTTGGAGCCGACGACGAATACCCCTTTGCCTTCTGTCACCCCGTCGCGCACCTCGCCCGCAATCTCCCTTGCCAGCGCTATGTAGTTCGGGGTTCCCGGATATTTTGCGGCAGCTGCAGCCTCGGTCAGCCGCAGTTCGGCTATTTCGAACGGAACCTTCGCTTTTCCGTATATCCCTGCCTGATGGTAGTCATCAAGCTCCCGGGGCCTAACTATGTAATCAGTCCTGAGGGTGTCGGTGCCGGGGCGCACCGTGCCTCGAAGGGCTTCAGGGTACGTTCCGTTGTTCACTAGGTTTCTGCCGATAAAACCGGCGCCGGCGCTTGTCAAAAGCTCCACCACCTTTAGCCCTTCCATGTTGCCGTCAGGATCAGTGATAACAGGCGCTGAAGGGACAGCGGCGCCTGCCGGAGCGACCATGTATCCCCAATTTTCAAAGGCAGAGCTGATCATGCGGATGCCTGTCATAATTGATATCTGAGAGGCCCTGTTGCTCGCCTGCTGCGTCGTCTCCCCAGGATACGAAAGGAACGTGAAGCCCCGGGTCGCATGCTGCGCTGCTGTGTAAGTGTTGCCAAAATAGATTGACGCCAAGTTGATTACAGCTACCTTTTCGGTTTCCATAATAATTTTTATGTTGCGCATCATTGTCCAGATATCAGGTCCGCGCTCCTGAACCCTGTTCACGTTGTCAGGGTACGGGGTGTTCACGTTGGTGAGGAACGCACTGTCCACTGCGTCTGCGTCAATGTGCAGGTACAGCACGTCCACCTGGTCTGCCAGCTCCTTCAGCTTGCTCCTGAACGTTGCCTCGTCGCCCATCTCGGCACTGGTCAAAATGATAGTCCCAGCCTCTTTCATGTTGAGTATTTCCCCGAAGGGCGCTTCTTTTCCGTCGATTACGTCGACTCCCGAATCAAGGTCGCGGCCCGCGCCGTGCAAGGACGCGTCAAAGGGTTTCATCCCCTCGCCTGCGGCAGCTTCCCACCATCCCTGTTCAAGCCCTATTATGGGTGCCAAATCCATGCCGCCCATCGAACCCGAAAAAGTCGAATGCCTAGTGTTGACGTCGCCATGGGCGTCCAAGTAAATGATGCCGATCTTAGCGTCGTTGCCGTAGGCCTGGCGCATGCCTGCGGCTGTTCCGACAGCATGCACGCAGTTTGAGCCGACGACGAAAATCCCGTTGCCGCCTTCAAGCCCGTCACGCACCTCGCCCGCTATCTCCCTAGCCAAGGCTATGTAGTTCGGGGTTCCCGGATGCTTTACGGCAGCTTGAGCCTCTGTCAGGCGCAATTCTGCGATGTCGACAGGAACGCCCGCTGTTTCGTAAACCCCCGCCAAATGATAGTCGTCGAGCTCACGGGGCGTAACTATGTAGTCCGTCCTGAGAGTGTCGGTGCCGGGGCGCACCGTGCCCCGAAGCGCCTCAGGGTACGTTCCGTTGGCTACGAGGTTTCGACCGATAAATCCGGCGCCGGCACTGGTCAGAAGCTCCACCACCTTGAGCCCCGCCAGCTTTGTGGGCTCGTCATTGGCTGCGGCAGCGCTGCCGGTGTTTGCATACGCCGCAGGGCAAGCCAACGCAACAATCAATGCAACGGCTAAAAAAACGTTTAGCTTTCTGTTCTTGTTAAATCCCTTCAAAGTATTTAACCTCCTTATTTGTATTGCCGCTTTTATTCTGGAGTTGTGGTTCTCTTTTTTCAGCCTCGTTGCTTTCGCGCAAAGTGGTTAAGCGGCTCCATTGTTGTGCGGGAGCGCCGCATTGCACCATCACCCCTCCCTGAAGCCAGTTATTCTTTCTGCCCATACTATACATCTTGTGGTTGGGTTAGTCAAGCAAAACCCTATAATGTGTATCGATCATTAAAACCCCCGCCCGGCGGAATGCCGGGCGGGGGTTTTCTTGTGCAGCGGGGTTAGCCCCGCTTTTCTATTCGTTCAAGCTAGTTGATTAGATTGAGGCTCTTGATGTTTGAGCCGTTGCCTTTGATGTCGTAAACAAGAGCAAACCCTGCGAGGTAATGGTCGGCAGGGAATGTGTAAACGCCGTCCAAGTTCGCGTTGTTGCCGTCCAAGAGGATTGTGAACTGCTTGGTTTCAAACGCACCGTCGGAGAAACCTATGGTTGCGTTGAACGTCAGTGCCCAAACCCTGCTGTTTTTCGACGTTTCCACCATGCTGACAAAGGCTTTTGTGCTGGTCGTCCCGGTAAGTATCCTGCGAAGCACCTCAATGGTGGTATTGCTGCCTGTCACGTTGAGCCCAGACCACACGTAGCCTTCATACTGCTCGTCTGTGACAAAACCGCCCGCTGTCCCCGGCACGTAGTACGGCAAGGCGCTTGCGCCCCAGTTGTATGCAACGTCAGTAGTGCCGGTGCGGAACCTGTCTGTTGCCGGAATAAGGGTGTAGTTGTCTATCGCCCAAAGATTCACCTCAACGACCTCGCCAACAGGCACATCAGCCAAAACGCCTTCGATTACGGCTTTGAAATCGCCGTTGGCATTGACGTCCGCACGGACAGAAGGATTGTCGCCGACTTTGATCCAAACTGCATTGAAGCTCTGGTTGACGTATGGGTTGATGCCTAGCCTTTCGTTGATCGGGAACTTGAGGCCGCGGGCCTGCGCACTGGCCGCCCACTCGTCATAGACGTTACCTGTAACAATCACGTTGCCGCCGCCCGCATAAGAAGTGACCATAGCAGGCGCTTCAAAATTCAGCACCGGCGGCGTGTTGTCGATGTCGAAGGGAAGGTTGATGTAGTCGCGTACGTTGACGTTCGTCTGGGTTGTGGAAGTCGGTATGACGCTCAGGACGTATGCGCCTTCGGTGTAGGCAGTGCCGCCCAGTGCAGTTTGTGCGCTGCGGTCAAGCATATAGCGCGGGGCAGGCTCGCCGTGGTAGAATGGGAGCGTGCTGTAGGTGAACGCGTTCAAGTTGGCTGTTACACTTGCGCCCAAGCTTCCATCAGCATTGGCCCTTGAAATGCGGAGGGTGCTGGTCGTGGTCTGATGGCGCTCCATGTTTACGCCGAGCATTCCGGACGCGCGGTTTTGCCTTAGCGTGGTGTTTGTGGCGATGACCGGGCGGTACACTTCTAGCTCGTGTATCCCCGCCGGGTTCACTGGCCTGTTGCCTGTAGCTCCGCCGCCAAGGGTGTAGTAGCCAGTGTCGCCAAGGACGTACGAGAATGGCAGGTGCGCGACCTCTTTATCGCCGAGGTATACGTAGACAAGCCCTTCATAGAGCTCATAAGGCACGTCTGCTGCGATTTCCGTGTCCAAGTTGAACGTTACGTCGAAATCAACTGTCGAGTTGGCCAAAACAGCAACAGTTTTGGGCAATGTCAAGAAAGCTGCACCGTCAGGGTTTTTCCTGAATTTGTATGAAAGGCTGTACACCCTGTCCGTATCGCTGGCGTTTTTCAGGTGAGCGGCAAGGGTCTTCGGCTCGTACAGAGCCAAGCTGTCATGCGAACCGAAACTGAAGTCAGCCGCGTCGCAGCTGCGGAACACGTTGTTTGCCCAAGATGTTTTGGCTGTGTTGTAATTGTTGGCGTTGTTCGGGTGGTTCACGTTGGGGCCGGTCGTCGGCACCTTGTCGTACGTAACGGAAACCACAGTGTCGGCGAATACTGCGGCATACACGTCGATGAACCCTGCTCCTGTCGTATGCACGCTCTCGTACTCGTTGGCGATCCAGACTGCGTTGTTCATCAAGCGCGCCCTGATCTCCCTGCGGTCCCAAGTGCGGACGCCGTCGTTCTGAGCCATGTCGTACCCGATCATGATCGCAACGGCGCCGGCTGTGTGCGGGGCGGCCATGGAGCAGCCCGTCTTGCGGCCGGTGGGCTCGCGCTGCACGAGGGTCGCGTTTGCGGGGACGGTGTTCGCTATAAGCTGCGCGGTCGTTATGCCTGCGTTAACGGAACCCGGTGCGTTGGTCCAAGAATACGGAAGCTGGGTCGATGAAAGGACGTTCGTCCCGTGAGCCATCATGTGCGGGAGTATCGTATGGCTAATGGATACGGGGCCTCTCCCCGAGCTGTTGTTGGCACCGAGGCGAACCGGTTCCCCTTCAACGTCGAAGCCGTCTATTCGCGCATTGCCTATTGCAAAGACCAGCGGCGATGCGTCCGGCGTGTCGCCTGTGTAGTACCACGGGCCTGTATTGTTCGCGGCGTTTGTCCAGATCAGCCACGGGTTCTGCAGCAGCGCGTTGTTGTACGCCACCGTCTCCAAGCTCAAGGGGCTGTTGTAGTTGTTTGCGCCCTGCGACATGGTGCAGATGTCCGGTTTGTCGATCAGCGCCATCTCCACGGCGGCGATCCTATCGCCAACGCGGTAGTGGAAATTGAGGGCTTCAGGAGCGAGGCCCAAGATGCCCTGCGAGGTGCCCGTGTCGCGGCCCAGCACCGTACCGGTCACGTGCGTGCCGTGGTCGGTGGACGACGTAGAAGCCGCCCTCGGGTCGTAGCGGTACCAGTTGGTGTTGCCTGTCGGGAAGGAACGCCCGTAGAAGAAGCCGCCGATGTTGTGGGCTTCAGTCAGCTGCGGGTTGTCCGGCGTCCTTTCCAGCTGCCCTTCATAAGTTATGAACGCGTCAGCCAAAGACGGGTGACGCGGGTCGAAACCGCCATCCACAACGCACACGACCACACCTTTGCCTTTGTGGCCCAATTCGTGCATCTTGTTGACGTTCATGAGGGCACGGCCTTCCCGGTTGCCTGCCGGGTCGTTGGTCGCATCGTCCCTGCAGGCGACCTCGTCAACCTCTTCGTCAACGCCCGGATCGCGAGCTTCGGAAATCGGGTAGACGGCGCGGACGCTGTCAAGCGCAGCAAGTTCGTACACCATGTCTGCCGGCACCGTGACGCTCACTCCGTTCAATGCTAGTCGGTACTCAAAATCGATGGAAAAGGGAACATCGCCGCCGATGATCATCGGTGCCTCGTCAAAGACGAACTCGTCAACTATTGGCTCGTCTGCGCCGAAAAGCTCCGCTGCTTCATCGCGGAAGTCTTCGTGTTCGGCCTCTACAATTGCTTCAGCAACCGCATCAGGCAGTTCGGGGTCAACAATCACCTGAATGGGAGCGGGAAGGCTGTCGAACAGTACGATGACGGAAACATAGGATCCGTCGTCGGGAAGTTCGTTGTCGCCGTCAAACCCGAATACGCCTGAGAGTTCCTGCTCGGCCAAAACATAGCCCAACGCTTCTGTTTCGTCAATGTCGATAATCCCTAGGTCAAATTCGGGCTCTGCTGCTGTTTCATTGCTGTTCGTGTCCGGTGCAAACAATCCATCGCTCGATAGCGCAAATACGCCTGATGTAAACACCAGGCCGAACACGAGAGCAAAACACAAGAGTTTTTTCGTTTTTTTCATTTTTCCATTACCTCCAAAAATACTATTTAACCCATTGCCGCTTTTCTTCTGGAGTTGTGGTTCTCCGCCGTCCTTCGTCTTGGACGTTTTTCAGCCGCGCTGCTTTCGTGCAGCGTGGTCAAACGGCTCAGTGCTTGACATTGAGCGGCGTATCACCTCCTTCGTCGTTGTTTTGTTTGATTATTGTAATATCAACTAGCTCGACGTTGATTATCAATCTGGTTGCATGTTAACATAAAGAGTCTATTTTGTCAAGACATATTTTAAATATTTTGATATATGAGTTTATTCTGAAATATATTGCTGCCGGGAGATCAGCGACTTGCGCCCGGGAAATCAGCGACATTTTATATAAAAAAAGCGACATTCCTTTGAAACTATGCTATAATCCTATTACAAGGGAGGCTAGACAAGCATGCAATTGATTAAAAGAAACGTTGACGCAATTGTTAAGGACACCATGAAAGACACGCCCGTGACGGTTATACAGGGTGCAAGACAGGTCGGCAAGTCAACTCTTGCCGCAATGGTGACCGATGATATTGACTGTTTAAGCGTAACGCTAGACTCAGATGCGACACTCATGGCAGCAAAAGAAAACCCATTTGAGTTTGTATCTCAGTTTAACAAAGGGATTATGGTTATTGACGAGGTGCAGAAATGCCCCGAATTGCTGAACGCTATCAAGCTGTCAGTTGACAAAGACCGCAGACCTGGCAGATTCCTGATCACCGGTTCGGCAAACATTTTGCATCTGAGGGGTGCAAACGAGTCGCTCGCCGGCCGTGCGGAAACAATTCTCCTTGAGCCTTTCAGCGTAGGCGAAACCAAGGGTATCAAAGAAGATTTTGTATCAATGCTTGCCCGATCAGACTCATTGGTTAAATTGCAGCAGGTGCAACCCTTGTCACGTGCCCAATATGCTGAGCTTATCGAACGCGGCGGGTATCCCGGCGCACGCAGCCGCACCGAAAAACGCAGGAGGGCTTACTTCAAAAACTATGTTTCCCGGGTCCTTGATCACGATGCAGGCGAACTCTCGGGGCTAGCCCACCTTGACCGGTTGCAAAAACTGTTCTCTGTACTTGCCGGTAACTCTTCAAAAATATATGTCCGGGCAAACACTGCCCACTTGGTTGGAATACCCGAGAGCAGCATGAATGGATACTTGCGCTTGCTTGAAGACTTGTGCTTGATCCATTCGCTTCCTGCATGGGGCAGAAACTATTCCAAGAGGGCAATCAGCAAACCCAAAATTGTCGTGTCGGACACGGGGCTTCTGTGTTCGTTGCACGGGATAAGCTCCGGCTTCATTGCAAATATCGAAAACGGCAATGAGCTCGATCCCCTTCTTAAATCGTTTGTAATCATGGAAATCTGCAAACAGCAAGCATGGTCGGACTGCGACTATTCGCTTTTCCATTTCAGGGATACTGACAACAAAGAAGTCGACCTTGTGCTCGAACTGGCTGACGGAAGAATTATAGCGATCGAAATCAAAGCGTCAAGCTCGTTTTCACCAAAAGACTTCTCTGGGTTGAAAGCAATAAGGAATATGTTGAGCGATCGATTTCACTGCGGCATAGTGCTTTATACCGGAACTGACGCCCAGCCCTTTGGTGACAGGTTGTTTGCTGCGCCAATCAGCGCGATCTGGCAATAGCATGCCCATTATGTTCTTAAAAAACGGCCATGAAGCTTATTGCTTGCTAATAAAAACCAGTCCGACAACGCAAAGCGCAACGCCTATGAATTTATTCACGTCGAGGTGTTCTTTGTAGATCAGCAAGCCTACAAACAGCAGGACCATCGACACGGTAACGCTTGTGACAAGCGAAGCCAGGCTGATATTCCAGCCAAGGCGGTACAGCATTATAAAGCTTATCTCAAGTCCGACGACGCATAGCCCAAGCCCTATCGGCGCCCATGTAATGCTTTTGAGCTGACTCACAAAGCTGTCACCTTGGGACGTCGCCCAAAATGCCAAAAATGCAACAGCTGCGGCAACTAAATACGTCACTACGAGCAGGGCTAAAGGATTGGCAGCAGTCGGAATGTGCTTCGAACAGATATGATACATCGTGTTTGCAATAATAACGCAAACTAGAGGGAGATAGTATTGTCCCATAATTTTCACCTTTCCATTTCTCATAATTCTTAATTTTGGGAGTTTTGGCGATTTTACCCGATTGCTAAGTGTATGGATAAAAAGAAAAGAAGCCCAGATGCGGGACACCCAAGGAAAGACTCAAATTGTATAATTTTAGCCATGCTGTTTTTTCGTTCATTCTTACCACCGCAGAAAAGACGATACTCCATATCGAACATAGAATACCATACTTCTCCGCAAACTTCAACAAAAATTTCAAACTCAGGCAATGGGTTTGAGCCGATACTTTTCCAATATCGCGGGCATTTTTTGCCTATGTTCGGAATAATACAAAGCATGTGCTTGATATTGTTCTGATTGTTTAATATAATAAACAACAGAAACGAGGTGACCATGATGCGCTATCTCAAATGGGACAACGATATTATCGGCGTGATCGGCAAAAATAATGCCGTATCCTTCACAGCACCTGTATACAACGATGTCGTCGCATTGTACACCCGTGGGCAATCACAATGGGCGCCGGAGGTTTTCAACGACTTTTTAGCCGAACGTATAGTCAGCCGGGACCGACGGGACATTGAGCGCATTCTTTTCCGCATGGGCCTGTCCCAGTATGATGTGCAGCGCATCGCCGAAGTCACCCGGGGCATCCACGCAAAAGACCTGCTTTGGATAGCGCGGTCGAAAAGCGAACGGCTGGATACCGCCATGACGGATGTGTTCTCCTCGGTATTCCTCCAGCGCATCGACTTGGCTGGCGACAGCATAGACACTCCCGAAGGGTGCAACATAAAGAGATACGGCGCATATAACGGGAAATACGGCATATTCAAGCAACGCATCAGCCCACTGCACACCGATGTGGAATCAGAGATCGCGGTTAGCCTGCTGGCGGACAAACTTGGCGTACCTGCCTGCCCTGCGGTCAGGACTGACAAGGATACGGTATTCTCAACGTTCCTGTACGACTTCTCCAAAGAATACATCGTCCACTTCCGCCGCCTGTTCGACGGCGCACGCTCAGGCAACGAATACCAGAACTTGATCGGAGCGCGGCCACGGTACAAGGATGAAATCGCTCGCATGATCCTCCTCGACTTTGTTACCAGACAGGACGATCGTCACCTGTCGAACATGGCCATGAAAATCAGCAACAGCGGCGAATCATTTTATGCCCTGTATGACAACGGCCGCAGCCTCTTTTACGAGGATACTGAGGAAATGGTTCGCGAAGCAATAAGCGATCCTGTAAAATACGCCACGAGTTTCGGCTATTCGGGTACGTACTGGGATTATGTGCTTGAGATCGCGGCGGAACGCAACAGTCTGGAAGAGCTCATAAACCTCCGTGTCTCTGAGGATGAAATCAGAGCCATTCTCACAGATGCCGGGTTTGCCGGTTATCGCTTTGACGGTGCCTTGGAATGGATACTTGTGACTATTGATATGCTCCGGACTCTGTTTGGTTCCAAATAGCAAAGGGGTAGCGGATGAAACTTGACCGATTGCTTGGAATACTGACCATACTGCTCCAAAACGACCGCGTGACGGCACCGTACCTCGCCGAGAGGTTTGAGGTCAACCGTCGAACCATTGGGCGCGATGTCGATGCACTTTGCCAAGCCGGAATCCCCGTTGTTACATATCAAGGCACAGGCGGCGGTATAGCAATCGCCGAAGGCTTCAAGCTGGACAAAAGCGTACTGACTACTGACGAGTTGTCCGGGATCATAGCTGCATTGAAAGGAATCGGAAGCGTTTCGGATCGGTCGAATGTTGAACGCACTCTGGACAAACTCCATGCCAATGCTGCTGCGGTGGTTTCCCTGCGGGAGCCTATTGTCATTGACCTTGCTTCACATTACAAAGGACAGATTACTGGCAAAATCGAATTAATAAAACGTGCCGTCCTCGAAATGCGCATGATTGAATTTGATTATTTTTATGACAAAGGTGAATCCCACCGACGCATCGAGCCATACTTCGTTATTTTCCAGTGGACGGCGTGGTACGTGTTCGGGTTCTGTCATGAAAGGCAGGATTGGCGCCTGTTCAAGTTGACGCGATTATGGAATCTGTCGTCGTGCAATGAAAACTATACGCCCCGTGACATACCGCCGGAAAGACGTAATTTCGTTGACAAGCCGGCTGAAGATACAAGGCTGGTCGCGCTGTTTGATCCATCGCAAAAATATAAACTTATCGAATACTATGGTATGGACTGTTATTCCGAAACGAACGATGGGCTGAGGTTTGAAATCGGTTTTTCCAACCAGGACTACATCATTGAGTGGCTACTCGGATTCGGCGGCAACGTCAAGGTATTGGAACCGGATTACATCGCGGACGGAATAATTACCACAGCAAAAAAAATTATTTCGAACTATAAGTAAACAAGACATTATCCCGGCTGTGAAACCGATCCGACCTTGTCTTTATGCAACGCATACCCTGTCAAAACCATACCGATTATATACAACAAACTCAACGGGACATTGACCTGCCATCGCACATGGTTAAACGGCGCGGAGGCGATAAAGGCGAATATTTCAGCGATGCCGATGGTGACGAGCAACGCCCAAAACGCCCACTTCGCCTTATTCATTAGGGCGTTCCGCGTTACGAACCATACCAAAACAGACATTGAAACTGCGTATGAATTATACAGAATAGTTAGGCAGTTCATCGCGCCGATAACTTTCGGGCTGAGTTCCGCCACCTCTGCTGATTCAAATACCATAGAAAACAGCGGCGAATTTTGAAGCCCCGATACGACAAGGAGCAAAATAAGTGCCGACAGGAACAAATTGATACCGCTCCAGCAGTAGAGCAAGGTGCAGCCTTGTTTTAGGTTTTTGGGGGGATTTTTCATTTGCTTTTCCATAGGTATTTGCCTCCTGACTAACCATATCTACTATCTCTATAACGATTATACCAGAAAGGCATCACACCGTCCCGGCTTTTTTGACATCACACCGTCCAATCGGCGGTCAATCGGCAAAGAGCACCGATAAAGCGTCGCATTTAATTCAGTCCGACAAAGTTGTATTTCCTTTGTCCGCCCCCCAAAATAACTGTTGACGCAAATGCTTCTTCGTAATATATTAATCATAGAAAACACGCAATTGCGACTACAAAATCATGCCTACAAATATAGGAGGAAGACGCGAGGATAACATTCGGCATGTAAGGGCGGCCATTGGCCGTCCGCGGTTGCGCGAGTCAACCACGGTTGCGCGAATCAACCACGGACGCGCACTGCGCGCCCCTACGGAGCGCGCCCCTACGGAGGCATTTTAAAAATAAGGAGGTCACGTATATGAAAACGAAATCACGGAAACTCTTATCCACCCTAATTCAACACTCAGCACTCACCACCCATCATTGGTCTGCGAAGCAGACCGTATCCACCCTTTTGGCGGTAGTGATGGTATTCGGCCTGTTCGCCGCCATGCCGATGACGGCAAGCGCAACGGACGCCGACAACATTACTTTCCAAATTAACCACACTTTCAGTCACGGTGGCGAGGGGACACTCAGCGCAACACACTCCGGCAATACCGTCACGGTTACAGGAACTGTCACCGGCGTGACGAATACGCTGACCTTAAATATCGACTCCAATGTGACAGTAATATGGAAGGCTAATTATTCCGGCAACCTGGGCGGCGCTTTGATTGAATTAACAGGAAGCGGCAAATTTGAAGCCGCGGCGGGCAGCTCTATTGAAAACGGTGGCGGTGATGCCATATTCTCTTCCGGCGCTAACTCAAAAATCGCAATCAGTGGCGGCACAGTTAGTTCCGCAGCCAAAGTGCGCTCCGCTATCTTTACAGGCGGAAATAATTCCGAAATTACGGTGAGCAGCGGCACACTGAGCGCCTCGGCGGAAAAAGGCTATGCTATTTGCATCGGCGGCACGGGCACTAAAATCACGGTAACCGGCGGCACGTTGAGCACTACAGGGCTAAACGGACACGCGATCTGGAATGTCGGCCCGTCAACCACCGTCACGGTGAGCGGCGGCACGGTCAAGAGTGCATACAATGGTATCAAGACTGAAGGCGCAAATTCCAACATCACGGTTAGCGGCAGCGGTACGGTGAGTTCCACAGGAAGCAGTGCTATCTACGCCTACAATGGAAACTCTACTGTCAATGTGAATGGTGGTAATGTAAGTGCTGCTCTGTCTTATGCTATCTACAATTCTGGCGGAGGAAACTTTATCGTCAATATTAATGGCGGAACTGTGAGCAGCGCATATCATACAACCATCCGTGATGGCGGAACGGGTATAGGCTCCAGTACCACAGTGAACGGAGGTTTTGTATTTGGCTTTAATACGACCATAACAGAGGGAGATGACTGCCTTGTTTTTGTACGCCCTGCTGCCACTCTTACAATCGGCGGTACAGCCGTAGTCTGCGCTTGGGATAAGGCAAGCGGCACGCTGACCTATACGGCTGGCACATCGGACGACCTGACCGTAAGCCCCTCCGCAGCGACAGCTACCTGGGGCATAAGCGGCTCTCAGGCTGGCATTAACTACGCTAACGGCTCGAAT
>Ga0082212_10007666_pt1 | contig 14227 bp, 12 predicted proteins | sample TergutNt197P3_FD_71548 | JGI IMG/M metagenome (GOLD analysis project Ga0082212, IMG submission 71548) | Neocapritermes taracua P3 segment gut microbial communities from Petit-Saut dam, French Guiana - Nt197 P3 | ecosystem: Host-associated > Arthropoda: Insects > Digestive system > Gut ... | reverse complement strand
TATCCGCCACCGTCCGAAACGGCATTTCAGCCCCCGCGCATTCAGATTTTTCTCTAGCGCATCCCAGCAGGCCTCGTGCGTTTCCTCAAATTCCGCATTGGTTCTCAGATCAGGCCCCAGCATATAATACTCTTCGCCGAACTCCTCCACAGCCTGCAACGCCTTGCTGCTGACAACGGTATATATGCCGCCGACCTTGTTGCATACCTCCCAGCTTACTTCAAACAGGCATACATTCATGTTTTCATGTTTCATAAGGCGTGCGCTCCTTTTACAGCGTGCTGGCGTCAAATTGTCTGCAATATCGCAGGAAAAAGGCTTTTCAGGATAGCCCAACACAGGTCGGGGATCAATATGGAACTCATTCCGTGTATTCGCCTCAGCCTGGTTTAGCGGTTTTTTTCCGTGTTCCCGCCTCGTTCTTTTTCGCAGCCCCGGACTGTGCCGCATCGGGCTTTTTCGCCGCTTTCGCGGTTTTGACTTTTTTCGTGGCGGCGCCGGCAGCCTTCGTCTTGCGCTCAACGCCGGCTCGCGGCCTAGCTGCGGTCTTTTTGACGGCCGCGGACGCGGGGACGGCAGCGGAAGGCGCGCTTTGATCCAGAGTAAGCTCAAAATCCCCCAGCACATTCATGAAATTGATATAGGCATCGTAGGGACTATCGTAGGGATTGAAGTACTTATGCACGTCGCCGTCAGCGAACCACTTGGTGCACATGTAATAAAAATGATCGGAAGTCTGGAGCCTGCGCCAGACCATAAGCAAATCCTCGTCCGCGCTCGCCTTGACGCGCGCTTCCAGACGGTATAGGGCTTCCTGGGCATCACACTGCATGTCGTTGCCGTTCCAGGCTGTCAGGTCGCGCTCCGCATCCGCCCAAGACATAAATTGCGGCACGTCCAGCTTCGCGGTCGGCGTGAGCTGCCTGGCCGCTTCAGAAAGCGTTACGAATTTCATCCCCGGCTGCGCAAGAACATGCCCGGGCAAGGCGTTCATAAAATCGAAAATGCCGCTGCTTTCCCCGTGGTGCTCGCCGAAGGTTTCGTAATCCATGAACAGATTCACCACATCGGACGCGGCGGCTGCGTTCAAAAGCCATGTGGCGTATTTTTGCGCAGTCAGGGGATATTCTGACCAGCCCATGTTTGAGAATCGAAAGGCGATGTCGTCCGACAGACTGTAGTTTTTCAGCAAAAGCTTGATCTTGTCGCACGGCGCGGGCAGATAGGCAAAATTGGGGCTGCGCCAGCCAAGAACGTGATCCGCTCCTTCCGCCAGAATGGCCTCATAGCCCATGCCCTCGACAAAACGCGCAAGATCATTGTTATAAATCAGTTCGCTATTGCGGAACACCTTGGGCTTTTGTCCAAAGAGTTCGTTGATGCGCCGCGCGTGCAGTTCCGTCTGGATTTGAAACTCCTCCGGGGAATGCAAAAACGCCAGGGAATGGTAGTAGGTTTCGCCCAAAAACTCCACACAACCCGTCTCGGCAAGCGCCCGAAAACTGTCCAGGGCTTCCGGGGCATACTGTTCAAATTGTTCCAGGCAAACGCCGGAAATGGAAAAACTGACTTTGAATTTTTTCTTGTGCTTGCGGATAAGCTGCAACAGGAGATCGTTCATGGGCAGATAACATTTCTGCGCAATTCTGAGCAGGATATCACAGTTCATATCCGCGTCTTCGTAATGGTGAACCTGCCCTATGTCGAAAACAGTGTAGCGGCGAAGCCGAAACGGCTGATGTACCTGAAAATACAGACAAACGGACGACATCTTACGCTCCTCTCCGTGCGATCAGTTCGCGGTATAGCGTGTTCAGAAGCTCGGCGGCATTGCTCCAACGTATGTTGCGCATTTCTTCACGGCAGTTTTTCACCATCACCTCCGCCAGCTTGGGATAGGAAAGCACGGCGCAAATTTTGTCGGCCATATCGCGCGTGTCCCAAAAATCCACCTTCAAGGCGTGCCTGAGCACCTCCGACACTCCCGACTGTTTGGAAAGCAGCACCGGCACGTCATAGAGCATGGCTTCCAGCGGCGTTATGCCGAAGGGTTCAGAAACACTCGGCATCACGTACAAATCGCTGATGGCGAAGATACGGTCCACATCCTTGCCGCGCAAAAAGCCCGCAAAGTGGAAACGGTTGCCGATACGCAGCTGGCCGGCCCGGCGGATGATCCTCGGCAGCATGTCCCCGCTGCCCGCCATAAAAAAACGCACATGCGGCATGATGTCCAAAACACGCTTCGCCGCCTCGATAAAATAGTCAGGCCCCTTTTGAAAGGTCACCCGCCCAAGAAAGAGCACCCTTTTTTCATGACGCTGTTCCGGGGTCACGACATATTTTGCCTGCACATCGGAACGGGAGACCGCATTATGCACAACGCGCATCTTCTCGGCCGGAATGCCGTAATTGGTCTGCACGATATTGTTGGTGAAATGGCTTACCGCAGCGACGATATCGGCATGTTCCAAGCCTAGGCGCTCAATGCGCGCCACGTCCGGGTTGATGCCGCGCCCGCTACGGTCGAATTCCGTGGCGTGGATATGCGCCACCATGGGCTTGCCCGTCAGATCTTTGATGAGCATGGCAGCGGGATAGGTCATCCAGTCATGCGCGTGGATGACGTCAAAATCTTCTTGTAGCGCAATGGCGGCCGCTGCCTGGCTGTAGCGAAACACTTCACTCATCAGATCCGGCCCATACCCGCCTTGCAGTTCAATCACGCCTTCCCATCTGTCGCAGAAGGTTGCGCTGTCCTGGGCCCAACCCGCCGACTGCCTTTGTCTCAGGTATTCCTCGTAACTCTCGGGCGTAGCATAGGGAACCAGCAGAGACTCCACCGAATGGATGGTCAGCCTGTCTTCCCAAAGTTCACGGACATGCGTCCCAAGCGAAAGGATATCATGCCGCACGCGCGTGCCGGAAGCGGAACGCAGCCTGACGTGCCCCGTTTCGGCCGCCTCCTTCATGCGCGGCAAAACAAATATCACCTCCGTTCCCGTTCTGGCGAGAGCCCGCGTCATGCCGAAGCAGGCCGTGCCCAGACCGCCGCTTATGTGCGGGGGGAACTCCCAACCAAGCATCAGAACGCGCATTATACCACACTCCTTGTCCCGGGCAGCGACGCTTCCCATTTGGCGTATGTTTCGGGTGAAGCCCGCTGCGACAGCAGAAGAAGACGCAGACACTCTGCCACGCTCCAGGCTTGGGCGATGCAGCCGTTCGGCAAATGGGGAGGTGAACCGTCAAATATTTCCGAAATGGAACCCAAGCCCGCATCGTGCAAATGCTGGGTGAAGAGGGGAGTCACTGCGGCAAGCAAGCCGCCTACCGCTGCGGGAATATCCCAGGCCACGCGCAGGAGCGCTTCGGCATAGTGCCCCAAAAGCCAAGGCCATACGGTTCCCTGGTGGTAGGCGGCGTCGCGTTTTTCCGAAGATCCTTCATAGCTGCCTTCATAACCCATATCACTCGGAGAAAGTGTGCGCAGGCCGAAAGGGGTCAGCAGATGGTTGCGCACGCACTCCACCACAAAAGGCTGCAATTCCTCTTCCAATACGGGATAGGGCAAGGAAACCGCAAAAATCTGGTTGGGCCGGATGGAACCGTCGTTGTATCCGTCGCGCCACACATCCGCCAGATACCCGCCGCGGCGGTTGATCCAGAAACGGCGGCGGAAGGTTTCGCGCATCTGCCTGAGCAAAGCCGGACAGCACAATTCCGGCTCCTTAAAAAGCTGCCCGAGATAATCGCCGAAAGCTAGGGCGTTGTACCACAGGGCATTGATCTCCACAGGGCAACCGTAACGCGGAGTAACCGGCCTGCCGTTCACCTGGGCGTCCATCCAGGTCAGTTGCGTATTCGCGTTGCCCACATGGAGCATGCACGCGTCATCCACATAGATGTCCTGGTGTTGGCCCTGCCGGTAGGCGGCGAGGATTTCCTTGATCTTCGGCCAAAACTCCTCCCGCAGCACGGGCAGATGTTCCGGCGCATGGGCCAGCATTTTCTGCACCGCCCAGACGTACCACAGGGAAGCGTCTGCGGAATTCCAGGCATGGTTGCCGTCGCCTGAAAAATAATTGGGCACAAGACCGTCCTGTATAGTGCGGCTTATGCCCCGCAAAACGCGTACGCCCTTGCTCATCCTGCCCGCGCAGAAGGTCAGGCCGGGCAGGCTGATCAGCGCGTCGCGCCCCCAGCAGTCAAACCAATGGTAACCCGCGATGACATTCCAGTTTCCTTGCGGATCCGTAATGAGAAAACGGGACGCCTCCCGCGCGAGATGCTCGTGCAGGCCAGCCTTTGCGGCAATAAACGTCCGACGCCTGCCGGTTTCCTCCGCCCACAGATCGTGCAGGTCTTCCTTCACTTCTTCCGTGCCGACGGCAAGGATGCTGGATCGGCCGTCGGCAACAGGGTCTACGAACACCCCCGGTCTGAAAAGATCTTCCGAATGCGGGAAACCGCGCTCCTCTTCGACGAGATATTCTATATTGTAGTACCAGTCGGGCGCCGGCTGAAAGCCGGTTTCTTTTTCCCCCTGCATGAACAGGGGCGGCAAGTCGGGATAGGGCTGAACCATCACCCCGTTGCGGACGGGAAAAACACGGGTATTGACATGCGGGTTGGCATGAGTCGTTCCGTGAAAACCGCGATAAGCAAGCAGCGGACTGACCCGCACCGTAAGGGGCGGATGCGCGCCTTCCACCCGGACAGTGATGCGCATGAGCAAAACCTGCCGTTTGCGCAACAGCACAAATTCGCGGGTAAGAAACAAATCCGCCAGGCGGTAGTGGAACTGGGGCCAGTCGTCCATTGCCACACGGTCAAGGTATTCATGTCCATGAGGATGGAACACGCCGGGATGCTTCCTGGAAGAAAAGAAAAACTCCTTCCCTCCGCCTTGAACCGACATTTCAACGGCACTGAGCAAAACACAACGCCCTGGCCTGCCGGGAACGTTCACCACCAGCAGGCCGTGGTACTTGCGCGTGTTGCAGCCAAGAATCGTGCTGGAAGAATAGTCGCCGTAGCCATTGGTCAGCAGCCATTCCTTGCGCAGCGCCTTGCGGATATTCTGACACTCGGCCTTGTCGAATGCAAAACTCATGGATCAACCTCTCGTAACAAGGGCAAAAAAGACACTACCTATGCGCCGCCGCGCCGTCAGCGCGATACAACGCCAGATCAACACTGTCTTCAGGGGAAACACATGCTAAATACACATTATCTTTACGCCATAAAGGCACACTTGTCGAGCAGGTCCACAGGCCGCATCGGAGCAGCGAAACGGGTTGCCTCGCCACCCCTTATGGACTACTATCTGTCCGCCGTTGTCGGCAATCCGGCCGCTGTCGCTGCCCGCAGGAAAGCGCATCGCCCGTGAGGCCCAAAAGTTCGCCACCATAAACCCTTAGGCCGCGGATCGCGTATGGATTTTTTTGACCCCGCTGAAGCATGGAATCGACCAAGCATTGCGGCCGCGCAAGTCGTGCGCCTTCGCAACACTGTTGAGCAGGCGGGACGCTGCGCCTTCTACGCCAGGCGTTTTGCCGAAGCGAAGCTTACACCCTCGGATATCCGCACGCCGGACGATATCCGACGCATCCCCTTTACCACCAAAGACGACCTGCGCTCCCAATATCCGGAAGGACTGCTGTGCGTTCCCCGCGAGCACCTCGTGCGCATGCATTCTTCAAGCGGCAGCACCGGCTCGCCCACGGCTGTCTGCCATACCCGCAACGATTTGAACTCCTGGGCCGATCTGATGGCCCGCTGCATGTACATGGTGGGGGTACGGCGCGCGGATGTCGTCCAGAACATGTCCGGCTACGGCCTGTTCACCGGCGGGCTCGGCATCCATTCCGGCGCGGAACGCCTCGGCTGCATGACCATTCCGGCCGGCGCGGGCAATACCTTGCGCCAGATCAGGCTGATCAAGGACTTCAAAACCACGGTCATCCACATTATCCCTTCCTATGCGCTTGTGCTGGCCAACACCCTGCGCGAAAACGGCGAAGACCCGAGCGCCCTGTCTCCCCGTATCGCGCTGATCGGCGCGGAACCCCACAGCGAACAGACCCGCCGGCGCGTTGAAGAGGCGCTTGGCGTGCGAGCGTACAACTCCTACGGACTTTCCGAGATGAACGGCCCGGGCGTGGCCTTTGAGTGCCCGGAACAAAACGGCCTGCATGTGTGGGAAGACGCCTTTATTGTTGAAATCATCAACCCCGAGACAGGCGAATACGTCGCCGAGGGGGAAACGGGCGAACTTGTGCTCACCACCCTTTGCCGCGCGGGCATGCCTATCCTGCGTTACCGCACGCGGGATCTCACGCGTTTCCTCCCGGGCGGCTGCGCCTGCGGACGCATGCACCGCCGTATTGACCGCATCCAGGGACGCACGGACGACATGTTCATCATCAAGGGCGTCAATATCTATCCCATGCAGATCGAGCAAATCCTCATGACCAGGCCGGAAGTGGGACAAAACTACCTTATCGTGCTGGAAAGCGAAGGCCCCCGGGAAGATCTCAAGATTAAAGTGGAAATCCGCGACGAGTACTTCGTGGAAGACATGCGCGCCCTGAAGGCCTTGCAGCAGCAGATTGCGCGCCGCCTGCAAAACGAAATCCTCGTCACGCCCAAAGTGGAGCTGGTGCAATCCAACAGCCTGCCCACCAGCGAAGGCAAAGCCAAGCGCGTCCTGGATCTGCGGGAAAAATGATGGAACAGCTCCTTGCGCAATCCCTTGCCCTGGCCATTGCCGGGGGCTTCATCATCCTGATGGGGCTTGTGCTGCTGCTGAACTTCTTCAACCTGCCCGCGAACTGGATACTCATCGCCCTGGCCGCCTCCTGGAAATACATGAGCACCGCCTCGGACCACATGGGCTTCGGCTTTTTCGCGCTGCTTGTCGGGCTGGCCGTGCTCGGCGAAATACTGGAGTACGGCCTGCTCGCCCTGAAAGCCAAAAAATACGGCTCCTCAAACACCGGCATGTTCGCCGGAATTGTCGGCGCCGTCATCGGCGCGATCGTGGGCGTGCCCTTCCTGTTCGGATTGGGGGCGCTGCTGGGCGCGCTGGCCGGCGCGTGGCTCGGCTGCTATCTCGTGGAACTCCTGCGCGGCGCCGGACACGAAAAAGCCATGCAGGCAGCCATGGGGGCCCTTGTCGGACGTTTTTTGGGGACAGTGTGCAAATGCGCCATCGGCGCGGTCATCCTGACCTTCATCGCGCGGGCCGTATGGCCCGACGCCGCGCTGCTCTTCCCGCCGCCCGGCGGCATCAGCATATAGCGGGCTCATGGCGTTGCCCAGCATGCCCCAACGAAAAACGTGCCTTGACATGCCGATAAAAAGACATTATCATATAGCAAAATATGCTTATAGATATACAATAATGTCAAAATCAAGCCTGGCAATAGCTGCTCTGCCGTCGGACGCCCTCGCCGCGCTTTCTCATTTGGGCCGGCGCCTACAACTTGCCCGCAAAAGACGTGATTGGTCTCTGAAAGATTTGGCCGGCATGGCGCGGATTTCCGCACAGACAGCGGCAAAAATTGAACGCGGAGAACCTGGCGTATCACTACGTCTTGTCATTGCGGTCATGCTGTCCATGGGTATTGGCTTGGACGTCGAAGAACTCGCCAGAACGGAAGGCCATAACGACGATGCCGACGAACAACGGAGAAATTTGGAAATCTTGATTGCAGGCCGCCAGTTTGCGGAACAGCCCGCCATACTTTTGCAACGCCTCGGCGCCAGGCTTAGGGCCAAACGCAAAGCGCGTAAAATGACCCTCAACCATATGGCAAACTGCATGTACGCATCGCCGGTAACTGTCAGACAACTGGAAAAGGGATCCCCTTCGGTTTCGTTGGGTATTGCAGCAGCGGCGCTGGCCTGCCTGCGTCATTCCGAGGATATGCAAAAGGTGGCGGCGCCGGAAAAGGACAGGATTGGCATGAGTCTGGATTCTCTGAAACACTCCCAACGCAAACTTGTGCGGCGTAAACTTCTTCCTTGAACGGCGTTCAGGAACATCTATGCTCACTGTTTTTATCTACTTGCCCGGTCAAGTCAAAGCAATGCCGGCCGGCCAATATCAGTACGACACGCAAAACCGGGTCGGCCATTTTACCTATTTTCCGGATTATCTGGAATTATCCGGCGCATTGCCGGTTGACGCCATAACGCTGCCGCTCGGCGCCATGCGTCAGTCAGCCATCTTCAATGACGGGTTGCATGGCGCTTTTCGCGATTCCGTGCCTGATTTGTGGGGGCGTCTGGTTATTGAAAAATTTCACGGTCTCCCGGTCGCCGCCGTAGACCCTGAAAGGCTGCTTTTACTAAGCGATGCTTCGAGAGCAGGCAATTTGGACTTCCGCGAAGCAAGAACACAGGATGAAAAACCCTTTGGTCCGCCGACCGTCGAAGATTTTGGCGATCTGCTGGCAGCTGCCGCCATGATTGAAAACAACGCAACGCTTACCCCGCATATGCGTATGCTCGTGGGGCACAGGGTCAGCAACTTCAGCATGGGCGGCGCGCGCCCTAAATGCCTCATTGAAAACGAGGAGGGGCTATGGCTTGCAAAATTGCCTTCACAACACGACACATGGAACAACGCGCGCGTTGAACTGGCGACCATGCGCCTGGCGGAGTCCTGCGGCATCCGCATCCCGGAGATGCGCCTTGCGCAGGCCGAGCACAGCGACATCCTTTTGCTCAGGCGCTTCGACCGCGAGAAGACCGCTACGGGGTATACGCGCCTGGGATATCTAAGCGCCTTGTCGGTGATGGGGCTTGATGAAAACGAATGGAACCGCCATAGCTATCTGGAATTTGCCGACAGCTTGCGCAGGTTTTTCCCGCATAGCTGGACGAGGGACAAAGGCGCGGAACTGTTCCGCCGCATCGTGTTTAACGTTTTCACGCGCAATACCGACGATCATGCCCGCAATCACGGCATTTTGCTGTGCGGAACCAGCATGGAGCTTGCGCCTGCCTTTGATATTACGCCGACTATGGCAAGCCCCGGCATCAACACAGAGTTCAATCTCGCCATGGCGCCAGGCCTTCTCGGCCGGGTTGCCAGCATGGAAAACGTGCTGTCCGGCGCGGCGCATTTCGGTTTGAATGCCGAACAGGCTGCCGCCATCATTCACGACATGGGTGCAAGCGTAGGGCAATGGAGGAAATATTTTGAAAATGCCGGCGTCAGCGAGGAAGATGCAGAAAAATTTGTGACCACGTTTGAATCTCCCCAACGGGAAACTCTCATTTCATAAAGGCCATGACAGCCACAAGCAGTGCCGTCTGGGCGAGAAAGCCGCATGTCTGCATTCTCGCCAGCAAACACAATGGCGCATGCAATTTTTTAGACATAAAATATCTTGTCTTATTTCATATTATAGCCTAAAATTTTACTCATAAATTCCACAACAAGGCTCAACAAATGCCGCTGCCATCCCAATCCGCGCGTACCGAGTTGCGTAGCCTCGGTGAGAATATCGCCATTGCCAGGAAGCGGCGCCGCATGACCATAAAGCGCTTGGCGGAAGCGGCAAGCGTTGCTCCAGAGACCATCCGGCGGCTTGAAAAGGGAGAGCCAGGCATATCGGTAGGCACGTTGGCCATGGTTTTTTTGGTCCTTGGCGAAAGCGGACGCCTTGGGAATTTGCTTACACCATCTACTGACGACATTGGCATGATAATCAGTGTGCATGATCTGCCCAAACGGGTCAGGGAAAAAGGGGCAAAAAAAACAGCACCCATGGCTGAAAACAGAAATCATGCGGTGCGCGCCGGCAAATATGTGGGATTTTAAGGAAAAGCAAATATGAAACGGGCAAACTTGGAAATATGCCTTGGCGAAAGCGGCCTCCTCGTCGGCTCGCTGCAATATGAATCGTCCGGAAACCGGGAATATTCCTGTTTTCAGTATGCCCCGTCATGGCTGGAGTCCGCAGAGGCTTTTGCCATTGCGCCCGACTTGACCCTGGACGAAGGAAGAAAGTTTTTCCGGGGGGACAGGCCATTTCCTTCAGTTTTGACGGACACCATGCCGGATGCCTGGGGGCAAAAGGTGCTCATGCAGCATGCCCGCTTGACAAGCTCCAAGCGGATATTCAACTCCCTTTTCTTTCTCTTGGCCGTTTCCGACTTTTGCAGAATCGGCGCATTGCGTATCCGCAATGCCGGGAGCGGCGATCAGTTCCTGGCTGTCGGACAAAGCGATACCTTGCCCAGGCTTTATGATTTGGATCAGTTTTGCAACATTATCCTTGACATTGAGAAGAACAACTCTGACTCCGAAGCATTGCGGCGGTTCATAATCCCAGGCAGTTCCCTGGGAGGGGCACGCCCAAAATGTTCAATCATGGACGCCGATAACCGGCTATGCATTGCAAAGTTTACTTCACATAACGATTCAAGGGCGGCGGAAAGGGCGGAGGCCGCGATGCTTCGCCTTGCCCGTCTTTGTGGAATAGACGCGCCGGATGTCACCCTTATTGAGGGGCCGGCTCCAAAGCTGCCTATCGCTGTCATTGAGCGTTTTGACCGTGTTGACGGGAAAAGGATTCCATATGTTTCGGCGCAGACTTTGCTCACCAGTCCCACAGCGGACAATCGCACATACACGGAAATTGCGGATGCAATCAGGACAAACGGCGCTGAACCCAAAGCCGATCTGCGGAACCTTTTTCAACGAATTCTCTTTACAATCCTGATTTCCAATGTTGACGACCATCTGAAAAATCATGGTTTCCTATACGCTGGGAACGGCAAATGGAGATTGTCTCCGATTTTCGATGTCAATCCGTTCCCGGAAAGATTCAGGCAGTTGAAGACAGCCATCGCCGACCCTGCGGAAAATGCGGCTTCTGTGGAACTGCTCTTGGAACATGCTTTTTATTTTGAAATGAACCAGGACGAAGCAGCAAAAATTGCGTCGTCTATGGCGCAGACTGTGAGATGCAACTGGACACAACTCTGTCAGGAAATGGGCATGGACAACAACGAAATCGAAGAGTACCGTCCTGCATTCGAGCACAGGGAAACCGAATTCGCGGAAAGCTTGGCGGAATAATGAACGCGCATCCACTCAGGGCCTGATCCGGGCCATAGAACAACCGGATGCCGATACGCGCCGCCGGGCGCAGGCGTGGGCGCGGCTACGAAGACCTATACCACAGGCGCAAATACTCCATGTCCATGCCAATTCCTGATACGCCGCCACGTATTGTCTTTCTTGAGCAATACGGTTCCTTGGGAGGAGGACAACAGATTCTTCTGGAACTCGTGGCCTCGGCGCGTAATCTGGGATGCGCGGCAGACGTTTTGATTCCTCCAGGGAAGGCTGCCGAGCAGCTTGCATGTGAAAACGCAGCTGTCGTCCTGATCGAAGAATGCGGCTTGCGTCAAGGAAACAAGACAATATCCGACTGTTTCACATGGTTTTTTTTCAGCCTCAAACAGTTCATCAAAAATATGGCCGTCCTCAAAAAGGCGGATTTGATCTACGTCAACGGCTCCCGCCTGCTGCTTGTAGGGGCGTTGGCATCATTGTTCCTTCGTAAAAAGGCCACATACCATATCCACCTGCACCATAGCGCAACTGGATACAGGTTGTTCCGTGCTCTTTTACGATTCTCCCTTACGCGGGGCATTATTGTGCCCTCCGTGTTCATCCGTCGGCAACTGCCTGAAAGCGATCCACGCATTTTTACTGTCGAAAACGGCCTGGATGCGCGCTTTTCAGGCATGACCTGCCGGGACAGGTTCAAAGACGCGCCCCTTCGCCATGCGGTCATCGTAGGGCGTGTCTCGCCGGAGAAAGGACAAGATGTCCTGGCAAGGCTTGCCCCCGCTTTCAGGGATATGACCTTCCATGTTTTCGGCAATGCCGCGTTTGCTGATGATGCCTACTATATGGGCTTGCGGCAAAGCCTGCCTGCCAATGTCGTCTTTCACGGCTGGATTGACGATGTGGCGGGGCACATTGACGCCTTGCGGGGGCAACTATGGATTGTGCCTTCCAGGTGCGCGGAATCTTCTTCCCTGGCATGCATGCAGGCCGCTGCCACATCCTGCCTTGCGGCGGTGCGTGAAGAGGGCGCGCCGGCGGATATCGCAGGCGAACTTGGCCTGTCTACATTCCAAACCGATGAAGACCTGCTGCGGCTTATCGAACGGCTTCGCGGCTGTGAACCCGAGCAGCTTGCAGGCAATACTCGCGCCGCATTCCAAAAGGCCATGGCGCGCTACAGCCGCGACGAGCTGCAAAAAAGGCTCACAACGCTGCTCCAGCGCCTGCTTGCCTGATGGCCTACTCCTTGCGCATCGGCGAAATATGCTTTCGCACCCGCCGCACAGCGCGATCAAGTCCCAGTCGTTCACAGGCCCGCCGTATTCCACCCCTGACCAACTGCCAGCCGAAATACGCCCAGGTCGCTGCCGGATGCGGCAGATGCCGCAGTTTCGCCCAAGCAGCTTCCCGCAAGGCCATTGTCCAGCGCCTGTCAGACACCCCGCCATACCTCAGATTGGCGAGGACTGTATCGCCAAGCTCTTTGAACCGATAGCCCTTGACGTACAAACGCAACAGCAATTCATAGTCCATGGCCAGACGATAGGCCGGATCAAAGCCGCCTTCGGCTTCATAGACCGAACGCCGCACGAAAACCGAAGGATGGTTGACGGTCATTTCCCATGTCAGCCTGGCCTGGCGGGGATAATAGACTTCCCTGGGCGTGTCGCCCTCCCAAAAACGCAGCGCGCCATGAATGACGTCGGCATCCGCCGCGGCTTCAACAACCCGCGCGACGGTTTCCGGCTCGTACCAATCATCGGCATTCAGGATGCCCACCCATTCGCCGCTCGCCCGGGCCAGGCCCTTGTTGAAGGCGTCGGCTATGCCTGTATCCGCTTCGCTGATCCAGGCGCTCACCGCCGGGCAGGCGCGGATTATCTCCACGGTTCCATCAGTGGAAGCGCCGTCAATAATGATATATTCAAGATTATCAATATGTTGAATTTTGACAGAACTAATTGTTCTTCCAATTGTTTCGACGCTGTTACAGGTAGCAGTTATTAACGATATTTTCATATTATTAATCATTTAATATTTAGTTCCTTTTAAAATCAAAGAATCGCAAGTTACTGCAATTCCTCCAACTAACCCCAAACCTCCGTCAATGTTTCCAAAAATTTTTATTGGGTCAATAATTGGCAAGTCATTATTATAGTCGGCTATAACCCTACATCTGAAATAGTTAAAATAATCTGAAGTCAGGGATAAAAACATAAAATTAATACGTTTTTTTTGATTATCTGCAATATTATCAATGTAATATGCAGGAATACGAATTTTAAGCGGATAATTTAATCCATTTATTCGATAATCTGAAAAAGTGCCTCTGAAATCAATTCCACTCAGCACGCTGCCTGACTGGTCTTTAATAAAAAATACCGAATCAGTTTTATGAAAATCCAAGTGTTGCGAAGAATAAGAAGTTAAAAATTCATTTTTTTCCCACTCTTCCATTGTTACAACTATTTGATAATAATTATTTTCATCAGGCGGATCCTGAAAAAGAATTTTACATTCAAGATATTTTCTTTGAACTCCTGAAACATAAACAGTTACACGGGAAGTGTCAATTTGTGTAATTGGTACTTTTTGAGGAATAACTGTTGTTCCCGTAATTTTTCCTTTTGAGTCGCCTGCAGTTATTTTAAATTGGTCATTTGGTCTGATTTCTATATTTTTGCGCTCTGCCCACATATATCTGAAAGGATAATTGAAAGAGTCAATTTTTTCGTCATTTTTTTCAATTACAATAAAACCGTCATAAACTCTCTCAAAATCATCAACAGAATAAAAATCAACACTTTTACTTAAATGAACGGAAAAAACCGAATCAGTGGTCAAAAATGCAAACAAAGTAAGATGTTTGTCCTTATCTGCATCTTCATATTTATCTAAATTACAACCTCCTACTATTATAAACAACGAAGTTATAAGCCTTAAAAAATTGTTATTTTTATTGATTTTCATAATTTGGGAAATTTTAGAATTTAAAACAATATTTAATATAAGGAATTGGGAATGAAAATATACTTAATTGTTCCAATGTCTGCTGTGATGTTTCATTGTTTGTAGTATAATAAACAAAGAATGGATTTTGTCGTCCATAAGCATTTATCACTCCAA
>Ga0082212_10007665_pt1 | contig 14231 bp, 27 predicted proteins | sample TergutNt197P3_FD_71548 | JGI IMG/M metagenome (GOLD analysis project Ga0082212, IMG submission 71548) | Neocapritermes taracua P3 segment gut microbial communities from Petit-Saut dam, French Guiana - Nt197 P3 | ecosystem: Host-associated > Arthropoda: Insects > Digestive system > Gut ... | reverse complement strand
AAGGATGCTGTTTCCTATAACCCTAATAAATCACAATACGTTTTCATAACTTTATCATTCAGATATTGGTAATAATTCTGAATGTTGGTTTCGTCCCATGAAGACGCATTCCACGCATTGATTTTTTGATACGTTTCTTCAAAAATCTCCTTTTCAACAGGTTGTAATTTTTGAATAATTCCGGTACCGGTTTCGTTATACAGCAATGAAAAATTCATGTATTTGCTGCCGTTACCGCGTTTGATCGGAAACACTTTGTGCTTGAGAGCGACTACTTTATCACAGAGTGGAGCATGGTTGTTATCGCCGGTCGTCTTTGTCATCATTTCGGGAAGTTGTCTTCCTCCTGCCACCCAAAGCGGAACAACGATTGCACATGGAGGAAACCCAAGGGCAGTCCACATAGTCGTTCGCTCTGCCGATTCGCCTTTTCTCACGCCTTGAAAAACAATTGATGCCGACGACGATTTGCGGGGAATATAATCCTGATCGATGGCAAACGAAGGCAACAGTGTTCGCAAATCACACTCCAAAACCGAGTGATAATAGGATCGCGAGGCTGACGACAGTATCCATTCCGGAGTAAACTGTTGCGTTGAATGATTTTCAAATAAATATTTTGCATTTTCGTGGCGGATATACCCCATTCCTTCATCGTCTCGACCTGAATATGAATAGTTCGTGCGAATGATGTATCCGCTTGGGGCAAATTCGGGATTATTGGCATCAAATTTTTTATAAGCAAAATTATTGGCTTCGTAATAGGCTGCACCCCCACTGACATCAATTACTCCGAAATTGGCTTCAATTCCCAAAGGCTTTGCAACCGTATCAAGAAAATGTTCAAAATCACTGAGGGTAACACAACATTCGAGCGCCATTCTCATAACTATTCCTTCGCAGTCTTCCAACTTTGTCGTATCATTGGTATCTTTCATATTATACGATGCCGTATTCATAATACAAAATCCCGCACTGTTTGTCCCCGCCCATATCTCCGAATTATGAATATCATCGCTGTTTGTTAAGCCAATGTATGCATATTTTGCACCTTGCGAATAAACAATCCGGTTGTTTTCCGTATCTGTATCGCGGTGTTTCCACATCAACGGACGACCATCGGGAGTTGCCTTGCCCGTAATAATTGCTGAGGTACAGGCAACCGATTTTCCGCCGGAAGCAAGCGAAACAAGTATAATAATAAGGAGTATTATTTTTTTCATTGATTAATAATTATACAATTTCTACTTTGCAAAGATAGAAATAAAATTTATAAGCAAAAAACATGAAAAAATACCCTGTTATTACAATTTTTTTTCAAGAATGTAATCATTTTCTTGAACGACCTATTGTGGATTCAAAATTTATTTGTAACTTTGCAGCCCGTTTTTGTGCTTTTTTTTAAAAAACAGGGCATAAATAGCGGGATTTTAAGGGAGGAAATGGCTCTTTTCTTAAAAAATAAACTTAAAAAATAAACGAATTAAAAACAATGAGCCAAAAAATTAGAATTAAATTAAAGTCTTACGATTACAACTTGGTTGATAAATCAGCCGAGAAAATCGTAAAAACGGTAAAAGCAACGGGAGCGGTAGTAAGCGGTCCAATCCCTTTACCAACGCACAAACGGATTTTTACCGTAAACCGTGCCACATTTGTGAATAAAAAATCGCGCGAACAATTCGAGTTATCATCTTACAAACGGTTAATCGACATTTACAGTTCTACTGCAAAAACAGTCGATGCCTTGATGAAATTAGAACTGCCGAGCGGCGTAGAAGTAGAAATTAAAGTGTAATAATAAATAATTGAAATGCCAGGATTAATTGGAAAAAAAATCGGAATGACATCCGTTTTCAGTGCCGAGGGAAAAAATCTTCCATGCACTGTTATCGAAGTAGGTCCTTGTGTTGTTACTCAGGTGAAAACCGTTGAAAAAGACGGATACGAAGCTGTTCAATTGGGATTTCAGGACAAAAAGGAAAAACATACCTCCAAACCTGAAGCCGGACACTTCAAAAAAGCGGGAGTAACACCCAAGCGGCACTTGGTTGAGTTCAAGGGACAGGGGGCTTATAAGCCCGGAGATGTAATCACTGTTGATTTTTTCAACGGCGATGTGTATGTAGATGTTATCGGAACATCGAAAGGTAAAGGATTTCAAGGGGTTGTAAAACGCCATGGATTTAGTGGAGTCGGTGAATCGACCTTAGGACAGAGCGACCGTCAGCGTCACCCGGGTTCTATCGGCGCCTGTTCGTATCCCGCCAAAGTATTCAAAGGAACACGTATGGCAGGTCAAATGGGTAACGAACGCGTAACCGTCCAAAATTTGGAAGTAATCAGATTATTGCCTGAAAACAACCTGCTGTTAGTCAAAGGTTCTGTTCCGGGTGCAAAAGGTTCAATCGTAATCGTACAAAAATAATGGAAATAAACGTATATAATATAAAAGGTGAAGATACCGGAAAAAAGGTAACTTTGAAAGACGGCGTATTTGGCATTGAACCGAACGATCACATTATTTATTTAGATGTGAAACAGCACATGGCGAACAGACGCCAGGGGACAGCCAAATCGAAAGAGAGAAGCGAAATTTCGGGCAGTACCCGCAAATTAGGTCGCCAAAAAGGAGGTGGAGGCGCTCGCCGCGGTGATATTAAATCGCCGTTATTGGTTGGGGGTGCTAGAGTTTTTGGTCCCAAACCAAGAGACTACAGTTTTAAACTGAACAAGAAAGAAAAGGCTTTGGCACGCCGCTCGGCGTTATCCTATAAATTGAGAAACGAAGCAATCACTGTGGTAGAAGATTTTACGTTTGAGACTCCAAAAACAAAGGAATTTTTAGCAGTCGTTAAAAATCTGAAAATCGAAAATAAAAAATTATTGGTAGTACTTCCCGAAAATATCGATTCGATTTATTTGTCGGCACGCAACGTGCAGAAAGCGAATGTAACTACCGTTTCCGAACTCAACACCTACAAAGTATTGGATGCTGCTCATTTGGTACTTTTGGAAAGTTCGGTAAATGCATTAAATAACTTTTAACGAATAAGGAGGAACAAAATATGGGAATTATCATTAAACCTATTGTAACCGAGAAACAAACACAGATTACCGAAAAATTTCCGAATCGTGTGGGTTTCAAAGTAACTCCCAGCGCTAAAAAGTCGGAAATCATCGCTGCCGTACAGGAACTCTACGATGTAACTGTTGTGAAGGTCAATACAATGATCTACGATGGCAAGCGGAAACAACGATATACCAAATCGGGAGTTGTGAAAGGAAAAGAAGCCGCTTTCAAAAAAGCAATTGTTACTTTGAAAGAAGGCGAAGTAATTGATTTATTTAAAAATATATAATGGGAATTCGTAAATTAAAGCCTACGACACCGGGGCAAAGACACAAGATTATCGGTACATTTAGTGAAATCACTGCTACTGTACCGGAGAAATCTCTTGTTTTCGGTTTGAAGAAGACGGGCGGACGCAATGCCGAAGGACATCGAACGATGCGTCAAATCGGCGGCGGACACAAACGCAAACTTCGTATTATCGATTTCAAGAGAAATAAAGATGGTATTCCTGCAACAGTGAAGACAATCGAGTACGATCCGAATCGTTCGGCTCGCATTGCTTTGTTGTTTTATGCCGATGGAGCAAAAACCTATATCATCGCTCCCAACGGCTTGGAAGTTAATCAAACAGTGATGTCGGGAAAAGACGCAGCGCCGGAAATAGGCAATGCCCTTCCCTTAGCAAACATTCCGCTCGGTACGGTAGTTCACAACGTTGAATTGCGTCCGGGGCAAGGAGCAAAAATGGTTCGTTCTGCGGGTGCATTCGCCCAACTCGTTTCACGCGAAGGGAATTATGCAATCCTTAAAATGCCTTCGGGCGAAACGCGGAAAATACTTTCAACTTGTAAGGCTACCATAGGTAGTGTGGGCAATTCGGATCACGCTTTGGAAAAATCAGGTAAAGCAGGTCGGACAAGATGGTTAGGACGGCGTCCGCGTGTGCGTGGCGTTGTTATGAACCCTGTCGATCACCCGATGGGCGGTGGCGAAGGACGCGCTTCCGGAGGACATCCGAGATCTCGTAAAGGATTATATGCAAAAGGCTTGAAAACAAGAGCACCGAAAAAGCATTCTTCCAAATACATTATTGAAAGAAGGAAAAAATAACCTGATTAATCAAGAGTAATTATGAGTCGTTCATTAAAAAAAGGACCCTATATAAGCGTCAAGTTGGAAAAGAAAATTCTGACTATGAATGAAACAGGTAAAAAATCTGTATTAAAGACATGGGCACGAGCATCAATGATTTCGCCTGATTTTGTCGGGCATACCCTTGCTGTTCACAATGGTAATAAATTTATTCCCGTTTACATTACGGAAAATATGGTTGGTCATAAATTGGGTGAATTTTCCCCTACCCGCCAATTCCGTGGTCACGCAGGTAACAAGAAAAAGTAATCAACTATGGGTGCAAGAAAAAGAATAGCAGCAGAACAGAGAAAAGAAGCCAAGAAGGAACAGTATTTTGCAAAATTGCAAAACGTACCGACTTCTCCCCGTAAAATGCGTTTGGTAGCCGATATGATTCGCGGTATGGAAGCCTATCGTGCATTGGGCGTATTGAAATATTCAAACAAAATGGCTTCTGTGAAAGTAGAGAAACTGCTTCGTTCGGCAATCGCCAACTGGGAAGAAAAAAACGAACGGAAAGCAGAAAACGGTGAATTATACATAACTTCGATAAGCGTGGATTCGGCAACGATGTTGAAACGAATGCGTCCCGCACCGCAGGGTAGAGGGTATCGCGTTCGCAAACGTTCAAACCACGTAACATTGTTTGTAGATACAAAAACAGAAAAACAAAATTAATTGCTAAATGGGACAAAAAACAAATCCGATAAGTAATCGTTTAGGGATCATACGCGGCTGGGATTCAAACTGGTACGGTGGCAATAAATACGGCGATACCCTGTATGAAGACAGCAAAATCCGTAAATATCTGAATGCCCGTCTTGCCAAAGCAAGTGTATCTCGCATTGTTATCGAACGCACTTTGAAATTGGTTACCATTACCGTATGTACAGCCCGTCCGGGTATCATCATCGGTAAAGGCGGACAGGAAGTCGATAAACTGAAAGAAGAATTGAAAAAAATTACCGATAAGGAAATTCAAATCAATATCTTTGAAGTGAAACGTCCGGAGTTGGACGCTGTGATCGTGGCAAATAACATTGCCCGCCAATTAGAAGGTAAAATGGCTTACCGCCGCGCGATTAAAACGGCTATCGCATCTACTATGCGAATGGGCGCCGAAGGAATTAAAATCCAGATTTCCGGACGTTTGAACGGAGCGGAAATGGCACGTTCAGAGATGTATAAAGAAGGAAGAACGCCTTTGCATACTCTACGTGCAGACATTGATTATGCTTTGGCAGAAGCATTGACAAAAGTCGGACTGCTGGGCATCAAAGTTTGGATTTGCCGCGGTGAAGTTTATGGCAAGAAAGACCTTTCCCCGCAATTTACCGGATCGAAAGAAACCGGAGGCGGTCGCGGAGGCGACAGAGGCGGACGCGGGGATAGAAATGACCGCGGCGACAGAGGCGGACGCGACAGGAATGACAGAGGCGGACGCGGAGGAAACGACCGCAACGACAGAGGCGGTCGCGACAGAAATGACAACAGAGGAGGCGATCGCCGCCCAAGAGAGAGGAGAAATAATTGAGAATTAAAAATTAAAAATTAAGAGGCTCTGTTAAAAGCCTGTCATCCCGCGCTTGACGCGGGATCCCCTGAAAAAAGAGTGCTAAATCAAAAGGGGATTGCGGGTCAAGCCCGCAATGACAACCGCTACTAAATAATCCTTTTAATTCATAATTGTAAATAAAGATGTTACAACCGAAAAAAACAAGATTCAGAAGATCGCAGAAAGGTCGTATGAAAGGCAATGCCCAACGGGGAAATCAGTTGGCATTCGGTTCTTTTGGTATAAAGACCCTGCAATTCAAATGGATTACAGGACGCCAGATTGAAGCCGCACGTATTGCCGTAACCCGCTATATGCAGCGTCAAGGTCAGGTTTGGGTACGGATTTTCCCCGACAAACCGATCACCAAAAAACCGGCAGAAGTACGTATGGGAAAAGGAAAAGGAGCTCCGGAAGGTTTTGTCGCCCCCGTTACTCCGGGAAGGATTATTTTTGAAATCGAAGGCGTTCCGTTTGAAGTGGCAAAAGAAGCATTGCGTTTGGCTGCTCAAAAACTCCCTGTTACCACCAAGTTTGTCGTAAGACACGATTATGATTTTAACAACGAAAATGTGTAAGCGGTATGAAAATTGCAGAAATTAAAGATTTAACTACTCCCGAATTGAAAGAACGATTGGAGGTTGAAGTAAAGGCTTACGAACAGAAGAAAATCAATCACAGTATTTCTCCTTTGGACAATCCGGCGACTATCACACACGCCCGCAAGCAAATTGCACGTATGAAAACCGAATTGCGATGGAGAGAAATCAACAATAAATAAGCAACTGAATGGAAACAAGAAATTTAAGAAAAGAAAGAGTTGGTGTCGTTTCCAGTAATAAAATGGATAAATCCATTACTGTTGCTGTGAAATGGAAAGAAAAACACCCTATCTACGGAAAATTCGTGAATAAAACGAAAAAATTCCACGCTCACGACGAAAAGAACGAGTGTAACATCGGCGATACCGTAAAAATTATGGAAACCCGTCCGTTGAGCAAAACTAAGAGATGGCGTTTAGTGGAAATCATAGAAAAAGCTAAGTAATTATGATACAACAAGAATCAAGACTTGCCGTAGCTGATAACTCAGGAGCAAAAGAAGTGCTTTGTATCAGAGTGTTAGGTGGAACAAGAAGACGTTATGCTTCTGTTGGAGATGTAATAGTCGTAAGTATTAAAAGTGTAATCCCTTCGAGCGATGTGAAAAAAGGTACGGTATCCAAAGCGATTATCGTACGCACGAAAAAAGAGATACGTCGCGCCGACGGTTCTTACATTCGCTTCGACGACAATGCTTGCGTATTGCTGAATAATGCAGGCGAAATTCGAGGCAGCCGTATCTTCGGTCCGGTAGCCCGCGAACTTCGCGCAGTGAATATGAAAATCGTTTCTTTAGCGCCGGAAGTGCTATAATAATTGAGAATTAAGAATTGAAAATTAAGAGTTAAAATATAAATTCATAATTTATAATTCATAATTCATAATTCAAAAAACATATGAGTAAGTTACATATTAAAAAAGGCGATACGGTTTATGTGAATGCCGGAGAAGACAAAGGCAAATCGGGTCGGGTGCTGAAAGTACTCGTTGAGAAGAAACGTGCCCTTGTGGAAGGTATCAATATGGTGTCGAAATCGACTAAACCGAATGCAAAAAGTCCTCAAGGAGGATTTCAAAAGAAAGAAGCTCCCGTTCATATTTCCAATCTGAACGTTTTAGACCCCAAAAGCGGAAAGCCTACCCGTATCGGTCGGAAATTAAATGAAAAAGGAGTATTGGTTCGTTATTCTAAAAAATCAGGGGAGGAAATCAAATAATGAGTAATACAGCGAATCTAAAGAAAACATATCAGGAAAAAATTGTTCCTGCTTTGATAAAAGAGTTTAACTACACATCGGCAATGCAAGTTCCGGTGTTGAAGAAAATTGTAATTAACCAGGGATTGGGCGTTGCCGTAGCCGACAAAAAATTAATCGACGTTGCTATTCAAGAGTTGACGTTGATTACCGGTCAGAAAGCGGTTTCTACCATTTCAAAAAAGGATATTTCCAATTTTAAACTCCGTAAGAAAATGCCCATCGGCGTTATGGTTACTCTACGCCGCGAGCAAATGTACGAATTTCTTGAACGATTGGTGCGTGTGGCTTTGCCTCGTATCCGCGACTTCAAAGGTATCGAAAGTAAATTGGACGGACGGGGAAACTATACGCTCGGAATACAGGAGCAGATTATTTTTCCCGAAATAAATATCGACAATATTACGAAGATATTGGGAATGAACATTACCTTTGTTACCTCTGCTCAAACAGATGAAGAAGGATTTGCACTGTTGAGGGAATTTGGGTTGCCATTTAAGAACATTAAAAAAGGTTGATATATGTCAAAAGAATCAATGAAAGCCCGCGAGGTAAAGCGTGCCAAATTAGTTGCCAAATACGCTGAAAAAAGAGCGCAGTTGAAAAAAGAAGGCAATTATGAAGCATTGCAGGCTCTACCCAAGAATGCTTCTCCTGTTCGCTTGCATAACCGTTGCAAAATAACAGGTCGCCCAAAAGGATACATTCGCCAATTCGGCATTTCCCGTATCCAATTTCGCGAAATGGCTTCTGCCGGTTTGATACCGGGGGTGAAGAAAGCGAGCTGGTAGTTAATTAATGTTGTCATTGCGGGATGACAGTAACGAAAAAAGAGAGTGTTTAAATATTGTTCCGACACGTCGGAATTAATTTAATTATTAATATAATATGACAGATCCAATTGCAGATTATCTGACGAGATTACGGAATGCCATCAAAGCAAAACATAGAGTGGTGGAAATTCCGGCATCGAATTTAAAGAAAGAGATCACCAAGATCCTTTTCGACAAAGGCTACATCTTGAATTACAAGTTTGTAGATGAAGGTCCGCAAGGTGCGATTAAAATCGCCTTGAAGTATGACCCTGTGAATAAAGTGAACGCAATTAAAATCCTGAAACGAGTTTCTACTCCGGGTTTGCGTCGTTATGCCGGCTATAAAGATATACCGCGTGTATTGAATGGTTTGGGAATTGCCGTACTGAGTACTTCCAAAGGAGTGATGACTGACAAAGAAGCCCGCGATTTGAAAATCGGCGGGGAAGTATTGTGTTATGTTTATTAATTGAAGGAGGAAAACGTATGTCAAGAATAGGAAAATTACCCATTACAATCCCCGAAAAAGTAAGCGTAACACAAAAAGACAATGTGATTACGGTGAAAGGTCCGAAAGGCGAATTGTCGCAGGAGATTAATCCTGCCATTAAAATAGAGGTGGAAGATAATACTTTAACTGTTTCCCGTCCCAACGACGAGCGTCAAAACCGGGCTTTGCACGGATTGTATCGCGCGTTAGTCAATAATATGGTGGTTGGCGTATCGGAAGGTTACAAGAAACAACTTGAATTGGTCGGTGTTGGATACCGCGTTACGAATACAGGTAACTTGCTGGAATTTTCGTTGGGTTATACCCACATGATTTATCTGCAATTGCCTCCGGAAATTACGGTTGAAACAAAGACCGAGCGTAATAAAAACCCGCTGGTTATTCTCGAATCGATTGATAAACAATTAATCGGACAAGTTTGTGCTAAAATACGCTCTTTCCGCAAAGTAGAGCCTTATAAAGGAAAAGGTATCCGTTTTGTAGGAGAAGTTGTTCGCAGAAAATCCGGAAAATCGGCAAGTAAATAATTTTTAACGGGGAATTTAGTATGACAACAAAGGAATTAAGAAGAATTAAGATAAAACAGCGGGTACGCAAGCATATCTCAGGAACTGCTGATCGTCCTCGTTTGACTGTGTTCAGAAGCAACAAGCAAATTTATGCACAGGTGATTGACGACCTGACAGGCAAAACTTTGGCGGCTGCTTCTTCTGTGGCAATCACCGACAAAGCCCCTAAAAAGGAAATCGCTTCCAAAGTGGGCGAACTGATTGCACAAAAATCAAAAGAGGCAGGCATTGAAGCCGTAGTTTTCGACCGCAATGGGTATTTATACCACGGAAGAGTGAAAGAATTGGCAGATGCTGCCCGTAAAGGAGGACTTAAATTTTAATAAGCAATGGCAATAAATAATAAAGTAAAGTCGACAAACGACTTGGAGTTAAAAGACAGGTTAGTTGCCATCAACCGCGTAACGAAAGTTACCAAAGGGGGGCGTACATTCAGCTTTGCAGCGATTGTTGTAGTCGGAAATGAAGACGGAATCGTAGGCTGGGGCTTGGGTAAAGCCGGTGAAGTAACATCTGCCATAGCCAAAGGCGTTGAAGCGGCTAAAAAGAACTTGATAAAAGTTCCGGTTTACAAAGGAACCATTCCTCACGAACAACTTGCCAAATTCGGCGGAGCGTTGGTGTTCATCAAACCTGCAACACACGGTACGGGAGTGAAAGCGGGCGGCGCTATGCGTGCAGTATTGGAAAGTGTTGGAATTACCGACGTATTGGCAAAATCGAAAGGATCGTCCAACCCTCACAACTTGGTGAAAGCGACTATCGCAGCCTTAGGTGAATTGCGCGATCCGGCTATGATTGCTCAAAATCGGGGTATTTCAGTAGAAAAAGTATTTAAAGGATAAGGAGGAAAAAAATGGCAACGATAAAGATTAAACAAGTAAGAAGTCGTATAAAGTGTCCCAAAGACCAAAAGCGTACATTGGACGCTCTGGGTTTGAAAAAAATAGGGCGCGTGGTAGAACACAACGATAATCCTGCTATCCGGGGAATGATTGAGAAAGTTAAACATTTAGTACAAATTGAGAATTGAGAATTGAGAATTGAAAATGAGATACATACCATTCGTAATTCGTAATTCGTAATTCGTAATTATCAATATAATATGAATTTATCAAATTTAAAACCTGCTGCAGGTTCTGTAAAAACCCGAAAAAGAATTGGTCGCGGACCGGGATCGGGCTTGGGAGGAACTTCCACCAGAGGTCATAAAGGACAGAAATCAAGATCGGGTTATTCCAAGAAAATTGGTTTCGAAGGAGGTCAAATGCCTATTCAAAGACGTTTGCCTAAGTTTGGTTTCAAGAATATCAATCGCATTGAATACAAAGCAATCAACTTGGATACCTTGCAACAGTTGGCTGATGCACAACAATTAACAAAGATAGGTATTGAAGAGTTAGTGAATGCGGGATTTGTTTCATCCAAGCAGTTAGTTAAAATTCTTGCCAAAGGAGCCGTTACTTCCGCATTGGAGGTTTCAGCCCACGCCTTTTCCAAAACAGCGGAAGAGGCAATCGCAAAAGCAGGAGGTACGACTGTAAAACTCTGAAAATAGAATGAGAGCAATTCAAACAATAAAGAATATTTGGAAGATAGAGGATCTGCGAAGCCGTATCCTCATCACGCTTCTTCTCATTACGATTTACCGTTTTCTGACGGTTATCACATTGCCGGGTATTGATCCTTCTGCATTAATAGCCTTGGAAAGACAAACGGCAGGAGGTCTGTTGGGTTTGTTGGATATGTTTTCGGGAGGCGCTTTCGCCAATGCTTCTATTGTGGCTTTGGGAATTATGCCCTACATCTCTGCATCTATTGTTATGCAGTTAATCGGTATCGCTGTTCCCTATTTTCAAAAACTGCAACGTGAGGGAGAAAGCGGAAGAAGAAAAATCAATCAATATACCCGTTATCTAACATTGGTGGTTCTGATAATGCAAGCGCCTGCCTACTTGACGAATTTGAATGTTCAAATGCATCAAGTTTCAGGGGCAGTTATCCCTACGGGATTTTGGTTTCATTTCAGTTCAATCATTATTCTTGCTGCCGGATCGATGTTTGTGTTGTGGTTGGGTGAAAGAATCACCGATAAAGGAATTGGTAATGGTATATCATTCATCATTATGGTGGGTATCTTAGCGAGATTGCCCCACGCTTTGTTTCAAGAATTTGTTTCGAGAATCAGTGAAGCAACCGGCGGTTTGGTGATGTTTTTGTTGGAAACCGTTTTCCTTTTGTTTGTTATTGCCTTCGCTATTTTGTTGGTACAGGGAACACGGCGGATTCCGGTGCAATATGCAAAACAAATGGTGGGGAACAAACAATACGGAGGCGCCCGTCAGTATTTGCCTCTGAAGGTGAATGCCGCCAATGTGATGCCTATCATCTTTGCCCAAGCGATTATGTTTCTTCCGATTACTCTGATTGGATTCGGGACAAGAGATGCTGACAGCCTTTTGGTTAAAATATTTGCTCCCTTAGCCGACCATTACAGTTTTGGATATAATTTAGTATTTGCCATATTAATTATACTCTTTACCTATTTTTATACGGCTATCACGATTAATCCGAAACAAATGGCGGAAGATCTGAAAAGAAACAACGGTTTTATACCGGGGATAAAACCCGGAAAGAAAACTGCCGAATATATTGATGAAATTATGTCGAGAATCACCTTCCCCGGATCAATCTTCCTTGCGATTGTGGCTATTTTACCTGCTTTCGCAAATATTTTAGGAATTAAACAGGAGTTTGCTCAATTTTTTGGGGGAACATCCCTGCTGATTTTGGTTGGTGTGGTACTTGACACCTTACAACAAGTGGAGAGCCATTTGTTGATGCGACATTACGATGGTTTGCTAAAGTCCGGAAGAATCAAAGGACGTTCGGGGCAGATGTATTAAGTAATTCGATGATCTATCTTAAAACCGACGAAGAAATAGAGTTGATGCGGACGGCGAACCTTTTGGTAAGCGCTACACTTGCAGAAGTGGCAAAGCACATACAACCGGGAGTTACCACGCTTCATTTGGATAAAATAGCTGAAAAATTTATCCGCGATCACGGAGCAGTTCCGTTGTTCAAAGGATACAAAGGCTTTCCCAATGCGCTCTGTATTTCGATAAACAACGTAGTGGTTCACGGAATACCAAGTGCAGACGAGTTGCAAAGCGGAGACATTGTTTCAGTCGATTGCGGAGTAAAAAAGAATGGATACTGTGGCGACTCAGCCTATACGTTTGAAGTTGGAGAAGTGTCTCCGGAAATAAAAAAGTTGCTTCAAACCACCAAAGAAGCCTTATACGTAGGTATAGGCAACGCGGTTGAGGGAAAACGAATCGGTGATGTTGCTCATGCGATTCAAGTCTATTGCGAAAGCAGGGGATACAGTGTCGTGAGAGAATTGGTCGGGCACGGAATCGGTAGAGATATGCATGAGAAGCCGGAAGTTCCCAATTACGGAAAAAAAGGACATGGTGCTTTACTGAAAAACGGCATGTGTATAGCGATTGAACCGATGATTAACCTGGGAACGAAAAATGTGCGGTTTGAAAAAGACGGTTGGACTGTCCGGACAAGGGATAAAAAACCTTCTGCACATTTTGAGCATACAGTAGCGATCCGCTCCGGCAAAGCAGATATTTTATCGACGTTTGAATTAATAGATCAAGTTTTACTAAATTAACAGATATATGGCTAAACAATCGGCTATCGAACAAGACGGAGTTATTGTAGAAGCATTGTCGAATGCAATGTTCCGGGTTGAATTGGAAAACGGACACGAAATCACGGCACACATTTCGGGGAAGATGCGTATGCACTATATAAAAATACTCCCCGGAGATAAAGTAAAGGTAGAAATGTCGCCTTACGATTTATCTAAAGGTCGGATTTCATTCAGATACAAATAAAAAATAAAAAAATACATATATGAAAGTAAGAGCTTCAATAAAAAAACGTGTACCCACTTCTAAAATCGTAAGAAGAAAGGGACGTCTGTATGTGATCGATAAGAAAAACCCTAAATTTAAACAACGTCAGGGATAAGTAATTATTTTTGCTAAATATTTAAAAAATGGCGATAAGAATAGTCGGGGTTGATTTACCCCAAAACAAAAGAGGAGAAATTGCGTTAACATACATATTTGGTATCGGTCGCAGTTCAGCCAACAAAATCCTGTCGGAAGCAGGAGTGGACAGAGATATTAAGGTAAAAGACTGGACAGACGATCAAGCCGGATCCGTACGTGAAATTATCGGACGCAGCTACAAAGTGGAAGGCGACCTTCGTTCGGAAGTTCAGTTGAATATCAAACGATTGATGGACATCGGTTGTTATCGCGGCGTGCGTCATCGTATCGGCCTGCCAACAAGGGGACAAAGCACCAAGAACAATGCCCGTACCCGCAAAGGACGCAAGAAAACAGTTGCTAACAAGAAAAAAGCAACAAAAGGATAATTGAATCATAATTAAGAGTATATACTATGGCAAAAAAAACAGTTGCAGCTAAAAAGAGAGTAGTGAAAGTTGACGCAAACGGTCAACTGCACGTCCACTCTTCGTTTAACAATATCATTGTTACCTTGGCGAATAGTGAAGGACAGGTTATTTCCTGGTCTTCCGCAGGTAAAATGGGATTTCGTAGCTCAAAGAAAAATACGCCTTATGCAGCGCAAATGGCTGCACAGGATTGTGCAAAAATTGCCTAC
>Ga0082212_10007664_pt1 | contig 14231 bp, 10 predicted proteins | sample TergutNt197P3_FD_71548 | JGI IMG/M metagenome (GOLD analysis project Ga0082212, IMG submission 71548) | Neocapritermes taracua P3 segment gut microbial communities from Petit-Saut dam, French Guiana - Nt197 P3 | ecosystem: Host-associated > Arthropoda: Insects > Digestive system > Gut ... | reverse complement strand
GAACTGCTCGTAACTTCTCTTCGTGCTTTCGTCGAAGGTACCGGCGGCGACTTTTCCGCAAAGTGGATCGGAAAATTGAAAATGGTCTTGCAATGCCTCGCCATTATTCTAGCCCTGCTTTATCTTTCCGGCGGAGCGGAATGGAACATCGGGTCATACGATGGGCAGGAGTTGCTCGTCCAAGAATTTTTCCGTCCCGAAGTGGCGGCGCAAAAAACGACTGTTCTGGCGCAGGGAATCGATTACGTTCTCGGCACGAAAATTTGGCGAAAGACCGTGTTTTTCAGCATGTTGATAGCGTTCTGGCTGACTTTCGGTGTGACGTTATTATCCGGGCTTGATTACAGTATCCATGCTGCCCGGATGGTCCGCAAACAACGGGAACGATTCTATGAATTGGAAGAACGCTGGCAAGGGTAAAACCAAACAGCACGCGCGGCTGTATTTCCCTTAACTTAACCTTATTGAAAATGATGGAACAATTCGATTTCTCACTCGTAAATCTCTTCAACCGCTTGATCGGTAACAATTCCACACCTGCGGACAAAAACAAGTAGCGAAAACGTAACCGCACCGGTCGAATCGAAGAACTGGAACCCAGAGAAATGCTCTCGGTTAATATGCTGGGCTTCGATTTTCTTCAAAGTCAAGATGACGAGATGAGCACAATCATGAGCGGGGAGTGTCAATCCCCCGGTGAGTTCCAAACGTACACGTCCGAAACCGGCGGGCTGACGCTCGCCGCTCTTGAGCCGATTGCGTCCGCTCCGACGGTAAACGAACTCTCGCAAGACGAAATATGCCGCTCTCGATCTTTCGGCAAACGTGGGGGACCACCACGTCATTGAAATCGCTGCCGATGAACTTTCCGATGAGGCTCTGCGCGATGCCGTTGCCGAGGCAACAACCAACGGTTTGGACAATCTGATCGTTCTCCACACGACCGCCGATGAGAATACTATCATGCTTAACCTCATTCTCTCAAAAGCCGCAAAAGCCTCGGTGAAAACCAAGAAACAGCCGAAGTGAAGATATCAGACTTCCCCATGTTGGTTGAAAGAATTACGTCTGTGTCGAGCACCACGTTCGTGAATCTGTTCGCGGACCCGGCTGAGTGTCAAGTTCGAAAAATTAACTTTGCAATCCTCATACTGCATGGTATAATGTAGCAACGATCTGTGGACGGTTCTATCGATCATGCCCAATTACGTTTACACAGCAAAAAACGAGACAGGAGCGGAAACAACCGGACGGATTGCAGCGAATTCCAAGCGGGAGGCTCTCGATGCCATTCACCGTCTTAAACTGTTTCCCATAAAAGTTGAAGACAGCAAAAAGGGGGAGATTACGATCCAACTTTTTCAACGCCGGGTCAAAGACACACAGATTGCTGCCGCATTGCTTCAACTTGCTGACCTACTGGACAATGGTGTGCCGGTGCTCCATGCATTTCAGACACTCGAAAAGCAAACGCCGAATCCTCGATTGAAGTCGGTTATCAGAAACATCCACGACCGCATTGCCGACGGAGAATCGGTAAACAACGCCTTCGCCGCCCATTCCGACGTGTTCAACGAACTGACCGTCAGTATTCTTCGTGCCGGTGCCGAAGGAGCCTTTCTCGAAGACGCTCTGCGCCGGGTCGGCGGTTTTTTGGAACAGCAAGCCGAACTCAAAGGAAAAGTGCTCGGAGCGTTAATTTATCCGATTATCATCCTCATCGTTGGATTTGCAGTCCTTCTTTTCCTATTGATCTTTGCCGTTCCGCAGTTTGAGGAAATGTTCGATGACCTTATCATCTCCCAAGGAAAATCACTTCCCTTAACCACACAATCGATCCTTTTTGTGCGGGACATCGTGTTGCATTACGGTTTGTACGTTGCCGGTGCGGGGGTGTTTCTGTACGTTGTGATTCAAGGACAACTTTCGACACCGTGGGGACTTCGCCTCTGGGATCGCGCCAAATTGCGTCTGCCGTTGATAGGAAATATCTTGTTGGATGGGGCGGTTGCCCGATTCTGCCGAGTGTTGGGAACGCTCCTCGCCAATGGAGTGCCAATCTTGAAATCGTTGGAAATCAGCGGTCAGTCAGCAGGAAATACAATCCTTTCCGATGCGATACGGCGTTCGGCGGAAAATGTTTCGAGCGGTGAACCGCTTGCCAAACCGCTTGCCGAGGCGGGTATTATCCCGCTACAAGTGATGGCGATGATCGGAGTGGCAGAAGAATCTAATACGTTGGAAACCGTATTGATCAACACGGCAGATTCAATCGAACGCCATTCGGCGAGGCAATTGGATATGCTCGTGCGAATTCTCGAACCGGTGATGCTATTGATCATGGGTGCGGCGGTTTTCTATATTATCGCCGCAATGTTGCTTCCCATATTCGGCATGCTGGGCGATTTGTAATCAAGTTAAGTTCACGACCACTTGGTAATTCCCGGCATGGCAACGGGATAGTTTCCGTTTTCATCCGGCATGACCGGAGCGGGACCATCCATCGTCAATTTGTCAAGGTTCGGTGCCAGTTCGGCAGTCGAATTCATCGCCTCGTCCCACGTAATTGTCTGACCGGTTTCGGCAGCCATTCGACCAAGGATTCCGACCATTGCCGTCATGGCACAACGCTCCGCTTCATTGACCGGCTTGTCCTTCCGAATGCAATCAAACAGCACATCGTGTTCGACTTGGTATTGGTTCCGTGCCGGTTCTCCCGTGTATTCCCAAACGAGGTTTGCCGCACTCGGATTGTGTCCCTTATAAATTCGCGGATTTGGAACTCCTTCGCCGATGATGGCACAACCGGTTTGCCCATGAATCGTTGATTGGAAGCATCCCCACGTTTCGTTTTGGTGCCGGCCTTGAGCGAAGAGCCGGGTACCGTCGGCGAAGGTATATTCGACGGCGTAGTGATCGAATAATTGATCTTGCACCGAACGAACCTGCCGACCACCTTGTCCCTGTGCAGAAACAGGATACGAACCTTTTGCCCAACAGCAGACATCGAGATTGTGAATCAACCAGTCGAGGAGGAATGAGCCGTTCAGCCACGTGAAGTTGCTGTAATTGCGAATCTGATGGGCGACGATACTTTCCCCTTCACGGCGTGGACCGAGACCGACGGTATCGTGCATCCGGTACGCCCAACAGGTAATCCGTTCTCCGATGATGCCGTTGTGCAACTGCTGGACCGCCTGCTGGAGCGGAATGCTGTGGCGACTCATCAAACCGCCGACGATTTTGAGATTTTTTTGTTTGGCGAGTTCACCTGCCTTCAAAATTTTCCGCACGCCTGGAGCATCGACCCCGAAAGATTTTTCCATGAATACGTGAACCCCCTTTTCGACGGCGTATTCAACGTGAAGCGGCCGGAACGCCGGTGCCGTTGCCAATAGCACTACACCGCCGGGTCCGACGGCATCGATGGCGTGTTTATAGCCGTCAAAACCGGACAATTCGAGGCAATTCGGAGCGACATCGTTCGGGAAATTCTGTTTGATGCCCGGCAAGAGTGTTGCCACCTTGTTTTCAAAGACATCGGCAAGGGCAACAAGTTTTTTCGGTCCCTCGGTATTCATGGCTTCCATGACAGCACCGCCGCCTCGGCCGCCGCAGCCGACGAGAGCGACGTTGATCGTATTATTTTCGGCGGCATGGACACGAGGAACTGCCGTCGCAAAGGTGAGACCAGCGGCAACGGCACCGCTCATTTTCAAAAATCCACGACGTGAGGAACGGACAGGTTGATTCTTCTTGGACATAGAAACCTCAGGGGAAAGGGAAGGAAAACAAAAAACGATGAAAGTATTATAATCAAGATGGGCAATAACAACAAGATGCCCCGATCACGCCATTCTGCCAACGATCACGAGACTCTGGTCGTCCGTTTGCGGAGTCCGTCCGGCAAAACTATGCACCGCACTGATGAGGCGTTCGCCGAACTCTTCCACCGAGTCCGTATAAGAGCCGGAGATGTGTTTCAGCACTCCATTGAGGGAATAGTAATTGCCATGTGCGTCCATTGCGTCGGTAATTCCATCGCTCAATACTACCAACTTCTGTCCGCTTTGTATGGTGAATCGATTTTCGGGATAAACCGTGTCGTCCATCACTCCCAGGGGTAAACCGATGACACCTTCACCGAGCATCTCCGCTTTTCCGTCTGGAGACACCAGAATCGGCGGGATGTGTCCCGCATTGTGAAAACAAATTTCATGCGTCGAGGGATCCAACACGCCGAAGACGAACGTCACGAATCGGTTGTCCCAGCGTGGGTCGCAGAAAATCCGGTTCAACCGCTGGACCATGCTGGCAGAGTTCGACTCGATGATCAAACTGCCGCGGACTTCTGCCGAGAGTTTTGCCATCAAGAGCGATGCCGCCACGCCTTTGCCGGAAACATCTCCCAGTGCGAACACCAATCGTCCGTCTGCTAGGGTGATGTAGTCGTAATAATCACCGCCGAGATATTTAGCGGGACGATAAAAATCGAAAAATTTGTAGTTGGGAACCACTGGCGAGGACTGCGGCAACAAGCCCCGCTGAACCGTATTGGCGATGTTCATTTCCCGCTCCATCACCTTTTCGGTAATGGCAATTTCGTGAAGCCGGGCATTTTGGTAGGACACGGCGACTTGGTAAGCGAGCGAAACGAGCAGATCGAGGTCTTCGTGAGTGAATTTTTGTCCTCGAGTCCGGGCATCGACCTGAATAACGCCCAACACTTCGGATTGATCGTAATCCATGATGGGGACAGCCATAATGGAGCGGATATTGTAATTGATAATGCTGTCCGTTGGACCGAATCGAGAATCGTTGGCAACGTCGTCGGAGAGAATGGCGGCTCGGGTGTTCGAGACTTTTTCCAATATGGATCGGCTGATGCGGAACGACTCCTGATTGTTCGGATCACGGTGCAGAAAGGCTTTCAGTTCAAGCCGTTGTGTGTGTTCATCGTGGAGCAAAATGTAAGCGCAGTCGGCTTGCAGAAAAATTTTGAGCAGATTTTCCACGATTTGCGGTAAGACTTCATTCACGGCGGCACCGAGATTACGTCCGATGTCGATCATTGCCCGAAGTTTGACAGCAGCCTTTGCCGAGGTGAGGGCGGGGCGTTTCTCGTCCAAGGGAATCTTGGATTTAACGGAATACCCTTCATGCGGACCGGCATCGGCAACGATGACTCGGCTGACTTGCGCCTCAATTTGTCGCTTTCTAATTTCGCTTTCAGCGGACAAAAGTTCTTCATCGGAAGGAACTTCATGTTCAAGAAAAACGAGTTCGAGATCACAAAGCCGAATCAGGTCGCCGTCGACTAATGGGGTCTTTTCCGTAATGGCACGTCCGTTGAGATAAGTGCCGTTCCGGCTTTTGAGGTCGGTAATGAAATATCCTGTTCCGTCTTGCGTGATCAAGGCGTGTTCCCGGCTAACTCCATGATGGTCGAGCGGAATTTCGTTACCAGTAGTGCGTCCGATCCGAACGGAGGCACCGTCCAGTGAAAGCGAAAACGTTTTATTACCGATGACACTGGAATCTCGTGTTCGGAGAAAAGCCATTGGGGATTGTGGGAGCAAAACAGTAATCCGCCCATTATCCATTATGTCTCCGAAATTGTCAACGTTTTACTATCGTTGCAATGATTCCTTGCCACGCCGTTTGCAAGTTTGGCGATTTGAATCCGATTGGCAGGGTTTTGTCCTCGTAAGCATCTCTTTCGACAAGCCTTGCGTGTCGCATATTCTCTATTTTCCCCATTTTACGCTTCGCACGGAATTGTGGTGGCTTCGCAATGGAACTTGCAAACGGCGTGGGTTCCTTGCAGTCTATTTACGATCAAAATAGGTTGGTTTGTCGAGCATGGTCTTTCAGGCTGTCTTACTGTAATTTTCGTAGATAAAAATAAGAGAAAACCAGCAAAACGCTGGTATTTTTCGACTCAAACAATTTTATCGTTCCATATCATTGTTTGTTTTTGTGAACAGGAAAAACCGCCTTTTGAGAAGAATAATTGCTACTTTTTGGCAATAACCGCTGTAAACGGGTATAATAGTGAACATGTCAAGCATCATAGGTACTTTAATCAATGCCGGTGCCGTCTTGTTGGGAGGCGGTATCGGGCTTCTGCTCAAAGGGAAAATACCGAAAACACTTGCGGAAAACATAGCCCGCTCTATCGGACTGTGCGTTTGCATCATCGGCATTGCCGGTGCCGTCAAAGGGGATTTTATGCTTCTTGCCGTCTCGTTGGCACTCGGAACACTCGCCGGCGAACTTTTGCACATTGAGGATGGACTGAATCAATTGGGTCAATGGATGCAAAAAACTTTAAGCCGTAAAGAGGAAAACTCTACTTTTGCCGAAGGATTCGCAGCAGCAACATTGCTGTTTTGCGTGGGAGCCATGGCGATCATCGGCTCCATTGAAAGCGGACTCGGCGGTGACCGCAGCATCATTTTTACCAAATCCATCCTCGACGGCATGACATCGATGGTGCTCGCATCCACTCTGGGACTCGGTGTACTGTTCTCGGCAGGAGCAATTTTATTGTACCAAGGCAGTATCGAAATGTTTGCAGGGTCGTTACAACACGTACTGACAGACGCTTTGACAGTACAAGTCTCGGCGGCGGGAGGTGCAATGATTTTCGCCATCGGACTGAATATGGTACTGAACGCTAAACTAAAAGCAGCGAACATGTTACCCGGTCTCCTGTTTGCCGCTGGATACTATTACCTGTTTCTTGCCTGACCGTCCGGCATTAAGGGCTGTCCATATCGGTGTCGAAGTGAAGTTTGATCAGCGTCCAAGGACTAGGGGGTGTTGATGGACTCGGCACGATGAGACTTGATGGACTGGAAGGCTTGCGGTAGAACGTGAACTTCCACATCACCGGATGTTGCTCGTACTTCAAAATATAACGGATCACAAAGACATCCTCGCCGACCTGTTTGACTTCATATCTTTCAAAGTTAATGATTTCACCGAACTCTGTTTTTGCTTTGTCAATTTCAGTCCGCAGTTGCTCAACGGATGGCGAATCCATGCCGGAAGCGGAAAACACACTTCGGCGCAGAAGTTCGTCAAGAGCCGAGGAATTTGGTCTAGTCAGCGCACGAAAAAAATTTTGAATTCTTCCATCGAGTTCCCGTTCACTGGCGGGGTCCGCAATGAGCGTGGTTTGTGCATCCGCCGGAATGAACCGAAGAGCAGACAACAACAGCAGGAAGCAGACCGCTGCTGCTCCTATGCTGCAAAGATTTTGATACAAGTGACTGTACTGTCGTTCCATCTGATTTTCTCCTTGGGTTATTCGTCCTTCTCATCAATACCGCTTCTGAAATCACTGGTTCTCATGATACTTCTTACACCGCTCACCATCCCGCTGTACCCTTGTTCATTCATCAAGTCGCAGAAATTGGTATAAAGTTCCACATATTGAGCATGTTTTTCCGGGTTGGGAAAAAACGTTGCATCGATTGCGAGCATGGCATCGGCAGCCTCTTCGAGCGAATGAAATGTATCTCCCAGCGCAGCGATCATCGCCGTTCCGAAAGCGGCACTGCTCTGTCCTCTCATGCGCCGGTTAATTCGTCCTGTCACGTCGGCGCGGCACTGCATCCAAACGTCGCTGGCACTCCATTCGCCGCCGGTGTAAACATCGCCGCCGGATTCTTGTGTTCCCGCCAGACGGTGCAATTTTTGATAACAAAACTGTTCAAACAACGCCGTTCCTTGAAGACATGAAGCAAATTGCACCGTCCGGTCTTCCGTCGCCGGGGTGATGAATCCCTCTGCGCTGTTTGAAGAAAACGGAAATGTTTCTTCTCTCGAAACATTCGGATAAGCCAAGTACCGACAAGGCAGCCGGTCCGCCGAAACCGCCTCCAATTCCGCAAAGGTTCCGTCGGAAAACCACGCGGAGATCCATTCCGTACCGGTTCGGCTTTTGACCGAAAACGACCATTTTTTGTTCGGCAATTTGTTGACCCGGACTTGATCTTGCGGTGAACGTATCATGGCGGACGAAATTCCGCTGATCGTTAGATTTTTTGCCAAAACGGTGTGTAAATCCCCTTCTTTTCTTGCACCGGAAGCGAGAAACGCGGCTGTAACCGAAGTCGTTCCCAAAACGATTGTCATTCCGCTTGGAAGACCAGTTGCGGAAGAGGCTTTTGCCGAAACGGTACCAACTTTTTCGCCGAGATGCATCAGACGCGGCAAGCGGTCCCGAACGCTGAGGTACATATCGTAATCGAGCCAATCGGGCCAGCATTCGTCAATGACATCGCAACCGGTACGCACAGCGAAAGCGAATTCCGTTACGTCGGGCACACCTTTGAGTCTGCCGACGATGAAGTCTGCCTGGTGGACAAACAGAGCCTCTTCGTAATGTTTGGGATCGTTCTCTTTAAGCCAGGCAATTTTTGCCAAGGGGTCTTCGGCACGGAAAAGAAAGCCCAATTTGTTGCAATGTTCACGGCCGTGAATATTGAGACTTTGGACATAATCCGAAGCCCTGGAATCGCCGGCGAGAATGGCGGGCATCATGGGATTTCCCTGCCGATTGACGATAACCAACGTTCCCGGATCGCCGGAAACGGAAATCGCCTTTAAGTGGGCGGGTGTCGTTATTTTTTGAAGTTGCCCGACGAGATGTCCCAATGCCATTCGGACAGCATCCCACCAAATTTCGGGTTCTTCCTCGAGAAAATTATTTTTTACCCCGCTCGCACCGGTGCTTTTCCGAACGAAAGGAGCGGAGGATTCGGCAAGAATCGTCCCCTGTTCGGTTACAGCAACAATGTTAACACGATCCGAGATCAAGTTCACACCGATAAAAACAGCGGATTGGGACGGTTCTTGGCTCATAAGGGGAAAAAGGACTGTTCAGGTTGTCCGACCATCGGGACCGGACATTTTACACGATAACTTACGGCGGGTAAAGATGCACCCACTCTGTGGACCCAATTTCATTTCATCGCCCGCTCTTTGAGGCTTTTCGGCATTTTTTCGATGGCGTAACGCAGTGCCGTGCGAGGCATGGCCGCTTTGTGCTTCATGACAAACGGAAAAACCGGCTGCTGGTCAAAATGACCGGCTTCTTTGAGTATCCAGCCGTATCCTTTCTGCACCGTATTTTCCGAATCGAGAAGCAGGATTTCGGCAAGAAAAAAAACGTCTTCGTGAGGCAGTCCCTTTTTTGCCGGAATGACCAGCGATACCGCCGACGCTCTGCGTTTCCAGAGGTTTTTCGACCTCGCCCAAGTCCGTAACTTCGGGAGGTACTGCGGATACTTTTCCAAAAAAGATGCCCAAGATTCCCTCAATCCGCACGACCGGAATAACCGATATGACCAGCAGGAGACTCTGCGCTTATAGGAACACTGCGCTATGACCATACCTGTTGGAACGCCGACGAATTTACTCGTCAACATCGGCACGCTGCGAGGACAGCAATCCTTACAACGTGCCGATAACGCCCTCTCGATTGCCATCCGAAATCTCTCCTCCGGCATTCGGATTCACACCGGCAGAGACGATCCGACTGGTTTCGTTGCCAGTCTCGGCATGCAGACGGAAATCACGCATCTCTCCCAAGCGGTCGCCAACTGCCAACGCTCTGATTCCCTGCTCGCTACTGTGGACAGTGCGCTCAGTCACGTCAACAGTTTACTGATCGAACTGCGCGGTCTCGTTACCGAAGCCGCCAGCACCGGCGGAGAAACACCCGAAACGCTTACCGCCCTGCAAATTCAAGCCGATGCGGTCATCGAAACCATCAATTTCATTGCCATCTCGACCACGTTCCAAAAACAAAAACTGCTCGATGGTTCCCTCGACTTTACCACGTATGGTGTTGATCAAAGCAAAATTGCCCTACTCGACGTTTACCAAGCCAATTTTCAGGGACGCACCGAAAAGGATATTGTCGTACAGATTCACAAACCTGCCCAACAGGCGGAACTCTATTATCCTTACGGCGGGTTGAAAGTTGACACCACGCTCACCATCGGCGGAATCGGCGGCTATCAAGCGTTCGCCTTCGATCACGATGCTACCGTACAGGACATTGCCGATTGGGTGAATCGAATCAGCGATTCGACCGGCGTAGGGGCAACCATCTTTTCCAAATCGACGGCGGGGAGTATTTTGCTCTCGTCTTATGGAAAGAACAATGACATACTTGTTACCGCCAGCGAGCCGGGAACGGCGGCGGGCAATTTCGTCTTCCGCTACACCGCCCCGCGTGAAGGAAACGCCGAAGTCTATCTAAATGTCGCCGAAGGAGACGGCAACAATCCAACCGTCATTGAAGTCGTGTTGCAAACGGAACCCGGCGGAAATGTTTTAACAACGGCGGAGCAAATCGTTACGCTCATCAACACGTCGTCGCTACTCAAAAATTTGGACGGCACGGGTCGGCTCACCGCCGCCATTCCCACCGGCGAAACCGGGCTTGGGACGGTTACGCCCTTCACCGAAGTCGGTTACTACGGAAGTACCAACGACAACAATTACCTGCAATTTCTCGCACCGGCAGGTTCACCGCCGATTCGGTTCGTTGCCGGTGCGCCCGGCATGCCGCTGTCGGTCGATGATACTTCATGTCCGCCGGTTTACGGCAATGCCACCGCACAGATTCAAGGCTTCGAGCCGAACACATCCTTTACGTTGCGCTCCCTCATACCAGGTCCCGATGGAGACGAAGTCAACGTCATTTTCCGTGATGAACCGAACGAGTCGGCAACGTATGATCCGATTAGCAAGTCGATGATTTTCTCGGTGGACTTCACCGGACGTGCTGCCGCTGGGAATGATTTTTCGATGGAAGACCTCAAACAACTCGTCGAGGGCAGTCCCGAAGTTGGTTCTCGATTTCGAGTTCTGCCGCATGCGTCGTATCCTTACGATGATCCGCCGACGTTCAGCAGTTCCGCCTATCTCGGCATTGATGCGCAGATGGGAAAGACCTCCGGCGGCATCATTTCGCCGGGTTCGCTCGTTGTGTATTTGGAGACCGACGAAAAAGGAATCGTCCGCACAACGGCGAACGATCTTGTCAAGTTTTTCAACGATCCGGGCAGCGAAGAATCGAAGGCGGTACTCGACCGCTACGGAATCAGCGTTGCCTGCATTGACCCGACCAGCACGACGTTGACCGCCTGCACCATCGGACAGGCAAGTTTCGGAGTCGGCACGCTTTCGCCGACGTATGATCTCTGTGCGTGTCCGGTGCCGGAGACGGGCTATCACGACATCTATTTTTCCAGTTACGGCAGCGATGTTCGGGAAGAACACGCCACCGCAACGATGTTTTCGAGCGGCGGTCGCAATGCCGACTGGACGCTCACGGCAAAGAATGCGGGAGCGGCATACAACAACGTGACCGTCCGAGTGATTCACGATCCTTATCTACAAGGGCTGGAACCGACCGCAAAATATAATCCGACGACGAAAGAATTGCTCATTACGATTGACAATCAAAACCAGCCGACGGCGGAAGAGATTGTTATGCTCATTAACAATGATTCCGAACTCGGTGAACTTTTTGCTGCTTCGTTACCCTACTATTCCAGCGGGCAGGGAAACATTTCGTCCGGCGACCGAATGGTCTTGACCGGCGGTATATTGCCGCTCGATGGAAAAGCCGAAGGGTTGATCACCACGTCGGGAGGAATCCATTCCACGTTTGCGATTCAGGCAAAACAGATTGACGAAAAGTACAACAACACGGAAGTCCTCATCGTTGCCGACCCGTTGGGACCGAAAATTTCTTACGATGCCCAATCGAAACAGTTGACGATTGGTGTCAGTCCCGACAATCCCTCGACGGCGAGGGAAATTGTCGATCTGCTCAATTCCACGCCGGGAATCAGCGATCTATTTTCGGCTTCGATACCCGCTTTTATGGAGGGGACATCTATCGTGCCGAACGGCAACGGTTTGGTGCAAGTCGGCGACTTCGGGACGTTGAAAATGACCATGACCGGTGCGGCAATGGGAGCGGCAATGCTCGGTGCAAGCGATAATCAAAGTTTGGGACTCATGTTCCATTCGGTCGAGTACGGCAGTCAGCAATTCGTGGACGTTTGGGCGACGCATCAGGGGGAATTTGTCACGTGGGATCGTTTTGGCAATGTGATGGAGCGGGCATACGGTACGGATGTTGTGGCGGACATCAATGGTCGGGCGGCAATCGGCGATGGTCGGACGGCGAAGTCCACCACTTCGGAGTTGGACATAGCGGTTTCGACCGATCCTTCGGTGCAGTCGGGCGATGTTTTTGGTTTTCGCATTTCCGGCGGCGGAGCATTGATGCAGTTGGGACCGAAGGCGACGTGGAGTCAGCAGGTTCGCGTGGGAATCAAGAGTGTCCATTCGACGGCATTGGGCGGTGAGAGCGGCACGTTATCGCAACTGAAAACGGATGAGCCTTTTAGTCTGCTCAAAGACACGCATCAGGCGTACAAGATTGTCCGGGAGGCGGAGGCGCAGATTACATCATTGCGTGGTCGTTTGGGTGCGTTGCAGCGTTCACGGATCGAGGCAGGCATGGCTCACATGAATGATGTGATCAACATTGAGTCGGAGGCTCGGAGTAACATTGCGGATGTGGAGTTTGCGGCGGAGTCGACGGAGTTTGCCCGTCAGCAGTTATTGATGCAGAGTGCGGTAACGGTCTTGCAGCAGTCGAACCAGATGAAATCATTGATGCTGTCGCTGTTGCAGTGATAACGAACAAAAACCGGAATGAAACGTCGCTGGCAATAAGTCGCTTAAATTTCAAGATAAAAATTTTCGGCGTTGCAAATAGTTTGTGCATAACTACTTACGACGAACATAAAATTGTACGCCATCATCATTGAAAAGTCGGCGCTACGCCGGCGCAACTTTGGAGGTCAAAAACGGTCAATAACGAGCAACAAGAAATTTGGGCAGAATGACGTCGCCCTCTACACAATTTTTCTAAAATCTGGTATAAACATCTCCTATGCAAGCGCAATTGAAATCGAAACTCACTATTTCTTACGTGGTCGTCGATGCGCAGAACGACACTCGTTTCGAGACAACGGATCGTGAAGCCGCCCTCTCTTATTACAAGAACGGGTATGAAGTCACGGAAGTTCATCGGACAGTATCGTCATCTACATCCTCGCATACCAGCACTGCGAATTATACGATGTTGGAGTGGCACGAAGAATGAGAGGTAAACAATAAGGAGAATCAAAATGAGCACCACACTTGATACGGCAACAAAAATTCCAACGAGTCATCCCGAACACAAACGAACACCCTCCGAAAAGACACGCCGGATAGTGCTCGATATGATTGATCAAGAAGTCAATCAGTCCATCACGGACCGGTCGATGGAGCGGCGGCGTAATGGCAATGCAACGCCTGATCTGGAAGATGAGTAATTCCCTCCAAAACCCGGCGCAACACTTACGCTAAACCAAGCGGTTTCCCGAAAAACAGTGTCGCCGCAATTCTTTTCACATCAAGCGCTTGCAACGCAATCTTGCCCAAGTTAACACCGCACAAAAACCTCAGTAGCAATAGTACCCCTCCAAAGGAGGGGAATAACGCTTATACCGATTCTACCGTTTTCGGTTGTAACGATTACGCAAGTTCTCCCGGTTAGGTATATCGCGTACTCTGAAAAATATAGCAAAAATAACAAAAATCTACTACCTGCGCAAACTTTATAGGCTATACTCCGCCATACTGTACTCTATCAAAGATCGATGGATTACTTTGCGACCCTTGCGTAAATCTTTGCGCCCTCTGCGGTTAAATTTTACCGCAAAGTGCGCCAAGGACTCGCAAAGGACGCAGACAAAGTACAGTACACCAAATTTACCCGTAAGTAATGGATACTTACGATTTTCTTGCAAGGACGCTACATCAGTCAAAACCTTTTTGAAAGGAAAATAACATGACAGGAATGTATGTAGCCTCGAACCCCACGGCTCTGTCCGCTCAGTTCCAACTCACACGGAATATGGGCGCACTCAGCGAAACTTTAACGCGGCTTTCGACCGGTTTGAAAATTAACTCCGGTAAAGATGACCCCGCTGGTTTAATTGCCAGCGAACTGTTGAAAGCACAAATCACCGGTACGGCAAAAGCGATCACCAATACGCAACGGGCAAACGCACTCGTCGCCACTGCGGATGCCTCGCTCGGACAAATCGGCAACCTGCTCAATGACATCAAAGGACTCA
>Ga0082212_10007663_pt1 | contig 14231 bp, 16 predicted proteins | sample TergutNt197P3_FD_71548 | JGI IMG/M metagenome (GOLD analysis project Ga0082212, IMG submission 71548) | Neocapritermes taracua P3 segment gut microbial communities from Petit-Saut dam, French Guiana - Nt197 P3 | ecosystem: Host-associated > Arthropoda: Insects > Digestive system > Gut ... | reverse complement strand
TCTATTGTCTTTTTCTATCTCCAATTAAACTTTCAAGATTGTTTTAAGACGGAATTTTTAAGTCTTCTATTTTTTCAACGGTATTCAGCATCCTTAATTTTCTTTCAGCTCTTCTTTGAATACTGTATGGAAATTTTTTGGAAATACCGCCTCAAAGTGTATTTTTTTGTTGACTTCTTGCGTCTGCCAAGTAATCATTACAAACACGCAAAAAATGAAAAAAAGAGTAACCAAAAATGAACACGGGCTCCTCACCCTTGAGTCAGCAGTCAGCAGTCAGCAGTCAGCAGTCAGCAGTCAGCAGTCAGCAGTCAGCAGTCAGCAGTCCTTCAACTATAGCATATTCTTGCCATAAGTCAAACCTTTTATTTCACTTAAATTTTTTTGAAAATAACCGCGCCGGCCTCGTCCGGGCGTTTCGCCGTGTCTTCTCCGCGGGGTCAGAGCCCGCTTTTGACGGCCATTTTTCCTGTATTCCGGCAAATCCCGGCGGCGAAGAACCACCCCGCCTGCTGCGCAGGCACCCCTCCGTCGGAGGGGAATGTAACGGGTTGCATTGCCCGGAATTTGGGGTGAGGCAGCCGCAAAATACGAAAAACAAATAGGGAGGAAAAGTATTATGAAAAAACAGCTTTTAGGGCGGCAACACATAGGAGGGTTATTGTGAACAAAAAAGTATTTGGCGCGGCTTTTGTGTTTGTACTGCTTTTTGCGGTTTCAAACGTTTTCGCGCAGTCGGGCGGCAGCGGCAAGCAAATCGAATACAGCGTAGTCGTAACGTATATTCCCTACACCCGTACCGACAGCGGCCGGGACGCTCAAAGAAGCAGTACAAGCGACCGAAGCGGGACAACCGACCGCAGCGGCTCACAGAGTGAATGGTACAACGACTCTAATGAAAGAAGCAATAGCAGAGAAAACAGCAGCGGCAAAGAAAGCGAAAGGAGTTTTACTGAGCAGTCGGGCAAACAAATGGAAATCGTCATTAACGTTTGGGCATCCTCTGTTGCCGAAGCCGAAAAAATGGCCAGGGACGAATTTTTTCTGATGTATAAGGGTCAGGGCAGCATTGAGAATCAGCTTGTGGGCGCGAAAGTGAAAAAGCGCACTTTCGTTGTTACCATTCGCTACACTGTAGACAAAAACGACCCGCTTGTTGTGCCAAAAAAAATAACGGTTAAGGCTCTTTCTGCTGAAGAGGCCGAGCAGGAGGCGAAGCGGGAATGGGAAAAAACCAAAGCTCCGGGCAATGTCTTTAAAGGGATTAGCAGTCAAAAGCAAAAGTGATTAAGTTTATAAATAACAAAATAAAAAGGAGATTACAAATGAAAATCACACATTATTTGGCAGGTATGTTTGCCGCCGCCTTGTTTATGGGTATACCTGCGCTTGTGCAAAAAAACGTGTCGGCACAGGAGGCCGCGCCTGTTCTAAAATTGGGGTTATATGCCGACACCTCAAGCCAGCGGGTTGTAGATATAAGAGCAAACGGAGTTTTGCGCGGCTTTAAAGGGGAGCCTTCGGCTGATGACAGAAACTTTGCAGCGGAATCTACGGTTTTCAGAAGCTATGAAACCAACGTTAGGTATGTATATTATTATTACGCTGGCAAATTTAACTACTCTGGCGATGAACCTCACAATATTTATCTTCTCCATGGGACATATCGTATTACAGGGAAGCGGCTTATCTTCAGCATTACCGGCGAGCCTCCTCTTAAATCTTATGGTTATCGGGAAAATAAGGATGCTCCCTTATCAAACACCCACCCATTCGAAGGCTGGGAGGGCCGCACGTTGGTTTACACCATCCTTGACAGCGATAGTTTCCAAGACGCTGACGGCAACTCATGGATTCGGCTGTGCGATTAACACAAAGGCATAAAAATTTACGGCGGGAAAGACCGCAAAGGAGAATTTAAAATGAAAAAGAAAATGTTTATTTCAATCTTTATTTTGGCGGTTGGCGTTGCGGGCGCCTTCGCAGCGTGGTCGGGCAACAATAATACCTATGCCTGCCCTGGCACAAGCGTTACCATTAAATTTAATTCGAATATGAGCGTGGATATAAAGGTTGAAGAGAGTAGATGGACATATGCCGGAACCTATCGTGTTTCCGGTGACAGGCTTACTATTACTTTTAAAACGACCAAAGACAGCGCTTTTAGCAGTATTTCAGGCGTTACCTGGCTTTTCAGGATTGTTAATGATGAAACGCTTTTACTACAGGATGGGTCAACTTATGTACGCATATAGAACAGGCAAGTGAACAAAATTTTGTCTCTCCTGTAACCTCAGGTCTCTTGGTCTCATTTCCGGGGCGGGCTCTGACCCCGAATCGGCGTAGAGGGATAATATCCGCCTCTGCGCCGCTATTTGATTGTCTGGAGTGGGGGAAATTTTTTATAGCCCGTCCGCATACCTGACGGCATACATGGAATTATTCCCCCAGCAGCCATTTCAAGACATTTATCTGCTTTATGCCGTTTTGATTTGAATCATTATAATCACGGGTTAAAACAAATTTAGTGTAATTGTCTTTTATCCCTTCAAGTGCGGAAAATTCTCTTTGGGCTGTTTTCTCGTCCAATAGGGATTGCGCCACTTGATAATATTCCACAACATTATCTTTTCTTGCGACAAAGTCCACTTCCTTATCGCCAACCTTGCCTATATTGACAGTATAACCACGGCGCAGCAGTTCCAGATACACGACATTTTCCAATATTCTTCCGTTATCCTCTGCTTTACCGCCCAATAAAAAATATCTGAGGCCCATATCAATCATATAATACTTGTCCATAGTTTTCAGCAATTTTTTCCCCTTTATATCATACCTGTCGGCTTTGTATAAAACAAAACTGTCTAAAAATGCGTCTATATATTTTTCAACCGCGCGGTTATCCATTTCCCGCCCGTCCCGGGTCATAGTTTTTGCTATACCGTTTATAGATGTTATGTTGGCGATGTTGTCCGCCATAAAGCGCAAGATAGTTTTTAAGCGTCCGACATCGGATAGCTTTTTGTTTGATACAATGTCGCGCAGCAATATCTTTTCATATATGTCGGTAAGATAAGCGCCGACTTGCATATTGACCATGCTGTCATGGAATATATATTCATTCAACAGCCGGGCGCCGGAGGCTAAATGTCTTTCTGTTTCTGTTATTTCCGTATTGTTGTTTATTATTTCCAATACTTTAGGGAAAGAACCGTATCGCAAATATCTTTCAAATACCGCGTCTTTTGTTTCAACGCCAACCAACGGATAAGCGCTGATATATTCCTTGAATGACAAGGGATAGATATGTATTGTGATTTTTTGCCGTTCTATTTGATTCGCCAAATCCCTGGATAAAAGTTTTGAGTTTGAACCGGTCAGATAAATATCAACTCCTTTCAAAAATAAACTATCCACAACTTTGCCGAAACCATCAACAACCTGTATTTCATCAAGAAATATATAGTTCTTTTTCCCAGACACCAACTTGGATTTTATATGGTCGTGCAATTTGTGATAATCATGCAAAGGTTCGTTTTCCAATTCTTCCAGTCGTATTATCTGGATCTGTTCTTCTGCTGTACCCATTTTCAAGAGTTCCGTTTTATACAATTCTAACAGGGTGGATTTTCCGGCACGGCGGACCCCTGTGACGATTTTCACAAGGTCCATATCTTTATAAGCCAGCAATTGCTTCAAATATTCGGGACGATCTATCAGCATTTTTAACCTCTTTTCTGAATTTATAATATAGAAACACCCCAAAGTCAATACTTTTTACATATTTATGCAAAAACTTATCATTTTAAGTAGGTTTTATCAAATATATGCAAAATGTATAAGTTATCCGCCTCTGCGCCGCTTAAACAAGCAAATCGTTAATAATCATTGACAACCTTGCTTTGCGTATTATTTTTTGTCTGTAGGCGGCCGTAACAGCCGCCTTTACGGATTACAAAATGACAAAACTTATAGCCGTTATATTTGATTTTGACGACACGCTTGCCCCTGATTCCACGAATGGATTTTTGAAGAGCCGCGGAGTTGATACCGCGGAATTTTGGCGCACGGTAGGCGAGCGCATAGCTTCAGGCTGGGACCCGGTTCCCGCCTATCTTTACGAGATGATTCTTGTTTCAAACTCAGGCAGCGCGGGGCCGTTTACCAAAGAGCTATTTGCCGCCTGGGGCAGGGAACTTCCGTTATATAACGGCGTTACAAGCATATTCGAAAGGCTGCGAAAGCACACAAGCCAACTTGCCTCAGATATACGGTTAGAATTTTACTGCGTAAGCAGCGGAATAGGCGATATTATAAGGGCAAGCAAAATAGCCCGCCAGTTTACCAATATCTGGTCGTGCGACTTTCACTATGACGCTGACGGCAGGATTGTCTTCCCAAGGAATATAATAAGTTTTACCGATAAAACCCGCTATATATTTCAGGTGTCCAAGGGTTTTACCGGAGAAGATTTCAACGCCGACCCGTTTATCGCAAACAGCAAAATCACAGGCGGCTACCGCATTCCGTTTGAGCGGATGATTTTTGTGGGCGACGGAATGACCGATGTCCCGTGTTTTTCTTTAGTCATGAAATACGGGGGCATAGCGTTAGGCGTTTATGACCGCAATAAAGAGGCCAAGTGGAGCAGAGCCTGGGACTTTATTGAAACCGGCAGAGTCGTTAATATCGGCTCCGCTGATTATGGGAAAAAATCCGATTTGTCCAATTCGTTATTTATGGCTGTCAATGCCATAGCCGAACGCAAATAATCTCAGCCGGCGTTCCATGAGAACGATTGACGATATAAAAGCAATAGTGTATAATGAGCGGGACGCGGATGAGCGCATAACCTCGGCTTTTTTGCGGCTTGCCGGAAAAGAAAAAATACCTTACTCAAGCAAAGACGAGCTTGAAACAATACTCGACGGACTCAAAAAGCGCTTTGCCTCAAAAGACGTAATTATTCTTAAACGCTTTCTCGGCAGGGCGTTTCAAAAATGTCCGGCTTCGCCCGGAATGATCTGCTGTAATTATACGCTGCTCAACACCTGCTTCGGCTGTCTTTATGACTGCGCCTATTGCTTTTTAAATTCATATATCAATTTTTTCGGAATAGTCCAATTCACGCACATAGAAGATACTGTCTCCGAAATACTTTCCTATGCCGCGTCAAATGAATCCTTTGTGCGCAGGGTAGGGACCGGCGAATTTTGCGATTCTCTTATGATGGATGAACTCACAGGCATAGGGAAAATCCTCATTGAAAGCCTCTCGCTTAGCAAAAACGTAATGATTGAACTCAAGACAAAATCCGACCAAATAGAACACCTTCTTTCTATTCCGCGAAAGGGAAACGCTGTGCTTGCCTGGAGTCTCAACACCGAATACGCCGCATCCCGCTACGAACAGGGGGCAGCGCCGCTTGAGCGGCGTCTTGCCGCTGCAAAAAAGGCCGCCGGCGCCGGGTATTTTCTTGCTTTTCATTTTGATCCGATAATACGCTATGAGGGCGCCGCTGCAGACTATGAGGCGCTTGTACACAGGCTGTTTTCTGTAATTGACCCCGAGCGCGTGGTGTGGGTGTCTCTCGGGTGTTTCAGGTACAGCCCGAGTTTCAAAGAAGCGCCCGCGGAGTTGTCCCGTGAACTCACAGCAGCCGAAATGTTCCCCGGACTTGACGCCAAGATGCGTTACCTGCGCAGTTTTCGCCTCGCGGTATACAAAAAAATGAAGGAAACCATATATTCCTATTCGCGGAAACCATTCGTATATCTCTGCATGGAGTCATCCGACATGTGGTATGATGTATTCGGCGCGGATTATTCAAATCCTGATCAGCTTGAAGAGGCGATGAGCCGTCATATCAAAAAAGAGTTTTTGCAAAAACTATAAAGTAATTGACATATTTATCCCAAATTAATCTTTTAAAGCAACTAAGGAGAATATGCTTGGCAGATAACGATTACAGAGAGGCTTACCGTTCGCTTGCCGGACTTTCTAAAAACATACATGAACTGTATACCGCCGTTGATATTCCGGGGCAAAAACAAAGGCTTGCCGAATTAGAAGATGAAACCCAAAGAGATGATTTTTGGAAAGACAAGGAACGCTTTACTCAGGTAAACCGCGAACTTAGCGTTTTAAAGAAAAGGGTAGATCCCTGGACTACGCTTATAAAGGATGTCGATGAAGCGGAAGAATTGATGAAACTTGCGCTGGATGAAAACGACGAATCGCTCCTTACAGGTCTGCCTGCCGCGATTGAGGAAATCCGCAAACGTTTTGACGAGACCGAAACAAAGGAACTTCTCTCGCACGAGGATGACGACAATAACGCCTTTATAAGCATACATCCAGGGGCAGGGGGGACCGAATCTCAGGATTGGGCGAGCATGCTGTTCCGCATGTATTTCAGGTGGGCCGAAAAGAACGGTTTCACGGTGGATGTATTTGACTATACGCCCGGAGAGGAAGCCGGAATAAAAAGTTCTACCGTGCTGGTAAAAGGAGACTTCGCCTACGGATTCCTCAAAAGCGAAATGGGAGTACATCGTTTGGTCAGAATATCTCCTTTTGACGCCAACAAGCGCAGGCATACCTCTTTTGCTTCGGTTGAGGTAACGCCTGAAATATCAGAAGAAATAGAACTCAATATCGATGAGAATGACTTGAAGATAGACACGTACCGCTCTTCAGGCGCGGGCGGACAGCATGTAAATAAGACCGAATCGGCAGTGCGCATAACCCATATACCCAGCGGTATTGTTGTGCAGTGCCAGAACGAACGTTCACAGCACAAGAACAAAGCCTTTGCCATGAAGGTGTTAAAGTCGCGTCTTTACGAACTTGAAAAGGCGCAGCATCAGGAAGCGATTCAGGGCAAAATAGGAGAAAAAAAAGATATATCGTGGGGAAACCAGATTCGTTCTTACGTTTTTCAGCCGTATACTTTGGTAAAAGATCACAGGACAAATGAGGAAACCGGAAATGTAGAGGCGGTCTTTGACGGCGCGGTTGACCGTTTCATTCATTCATATTTGAAGATGAGAAACAGGGTATGAAATATACTCAAAAAAAATTGATTAATTTTACCAATCTTGACCTGGGCAGCGGTTTCGGTTTACAGCTTGATTCCGGCTTGGGAAGGCCCAACGCCTGCGTATTGCGCCCTCAAAGCCCTATGTTCCTTGGATGCTTTTCAGCCGACGATTTTTTGGCGGTTATGGAAAAGATCGGTATGCTTGCCGGTTTAAAAGAGCTGGGGTTTAACGACATTAATGTCCATATTGATATAGACGAGGCGCGGGTTCATTACATGAAGCTGTACAGCGGCAAACCCGGTCCCGAAAATATGCTGATAGATCTTCGTGTAACCGAAACCCGCTTTATGCCCGACAAGCGTTTTTTCCCGAAAGCGGAGCTTGTTCCGGCATACGATATGGTAGTTATAGAATGGCTTTCGCTTCAAAACCCCAAAACGGATGATTTTGCTTCAGACAGGCCGCAGCTTCCGGGACAGACCAAGCCCGGTCTTGGCATTTTAAAATATTGCTTTGGAATAATGTACGAGGTGGCAAAAGAAGTAAGCAAGGACGGTTTCCTTGATATGCCCGAATATCTTCACGCGGCTATAATGTATGCGAAAAAATTCAAATTTTTTGACCCGGTATATGAGGCGATGATAAGGGCGCTGCTCCGCGATTTGAGTTCTTATTCCATGTCCGATTTGTCCTGGGGCATGATAACCAAGACCATTATTGACGAGAGTACCGGAGCGCCGGAGATATACGCGCCGTCGGAGCAGATATATCATGCGTCCGACAGAATGAAAGATTATTTCCGGTCTGGCAATTACGCGAGTATTTTCAAAAAATCCTACCGGAAAAAGAAATATCGCTTTGATTACCAGAAAATGATTAAAGCCCGCACAGAGATACTCAAGACAAAAAATATTTCAGACGTATAGTCAGAGCAATTCCTTTACGCGCGCTATTCTTTCCAATTCCTGAAAGTCTGTCAGGTATTTTTGCGCCTTTATTTGCACGGCTTCCAAAAAATTATTGAATAAGGCAAAGGCCGTATTTAGCGTTGCAGTACATTCGTTTTTGTGTTCCCGCAAGGCCGCGGTTTCACTCTCGTCGTTTTTCTCTAAAAAGAGGCTCAACATTTTTTTGTCCATACCGGTGATATGCCGCAGTTCGTCTAAGGTTGCCGATATTTCGTAATCAAGCGAATCCATAAGGGATATTAAATGCGAGTTTTCGTTTATAGATTCGCTTATCGCCGAAAAATCTTCGGTGTCAAGTAAGGATGATTGAAAACGGCAGCGGTCGGCCATTTGAACGAGGAGTTTTTTTTTCTCATTATACAGCCCGCCGATTTTTTTAAGTGTTGCGGCTGTGTCATCCCTCAATTATAAAACTTCCCTTGCTGCCTATATTAGCATTGTCCGATTTGGATTCGTTGGCCGATATTTGATCCCACGCGTCGCGTAGTGTCTTGAGGTTAGATATTACGGGTTTGATTTTTTCCGGGTCTTTGGAAATATTGGCGTCCAAGAGCTGTTTTTTGAAGAACATGTACAAGTTGAAAAGGTTACGGGCTATTTCTCCGCCATCCGCCATGTTGAGCGATAGAAGGAGTTCCGTTACTATATCCTGCGCTTTTATAATATTGGTATTGGCTACATCATAGGTTTTCGGCGATTCCATGTTTTCGGCGGCTATATTCAAAAATTTTATCGCGCCGTCATAAAGCATAACTATAAGTTTACCTTGATTTGCCGTGGTTACCTGCGTCTCTTTATAATGGTCATACGGATTTTTGTTGGATAATGCCATATTTACCTCATTACGGCGCATCGGCCGTTTGTATTATGTAAAAAACCCTGATACGTTACCCGTCTTTCAAATTCGTCTTCAATCGCTTTTATGAGCGTACCCTTATGCTGCCCCCAAAGCGGCGCGCATAGTGTTTTTTGGCTGCGATCGCCAAAAAGCCTGTGAACAAGTATGTCCGGACGCAAGCGTTCTATAAAATCGCATACCGTTGAAACATATTCTCTCATACTTAAAAGGGCAATTTCTTTGCGTTTGTACATTTCGTCAAGCTTTGTTCCGTTTATTACGTGCAGGTGGTGCAGTTTTATGCCCGAAACCGGAATAGTTGAAACCTCCTCCGCTGTGGCCATCATGTCGTGCCATGTCTCGCCGGGAATGCCGAGAATTATGTGTACGCAGCTTTTTATTCCCTTGGATGATATTCTTCTCGCCGCGTCAACCGTTTCTTTATGCGAATGTCCTCTATTGAGAAAGGCAAGGCTCTTATCGTGGCAGCTCTGCATTCCTATCTCTATCCACAATTCGAAATCTTTACGGCAATAATTTCCTATTGTATCTATTATGTCGTCCGGAAGGCAGTCAGGCCTTGTCGCGATCATGAGGCCGACAATATTAGGGTAGCCGAGCGCTTCGTTGTACAGTTTTTGCAAATTTGCGGCCGACGAATAAGTGTTGGTGTAGGCCTGAAAATAGGCGATATATTTTGTTTCTTCGTCGGCCCGCCTGAAGTTGTTTTTCGCGGCCTCCATTTGTAATGTTATGCTGTCTTGGGAATAGGCGTACGGCGCGGCCGAACCGTCCTCCGAGCAAAAGACGCACCCGCCTTCGGTATTTCTGTTGGGGCATGATAATCCGGCGTTTATCGGCAGTTTAAGTACGCGGCAGCCGAACTTTTCTCTCAGGTAGTCGCCGAAAAAGTAGTATGCTTTGCCGTCGTACATATTACAGGGATTTATCTCTCGAAGTTGGCGCAAAATATGAATTTTTCAGGTACTGTTGATTTTGGTATTTCCATGGATCAAGCAGTACTCCCGACACCTTTTTTGTTTTTGTTACCTTGAGATTGTCGTTTATTGAAATCAAATATATTCCTTTGTCAAAACCTGCGGCTTTTTTGAAAGAGGCCGTCAATTTTTTTAGGGTATCCTCATCGGGAGCGAGAGCCGCTTCTATGGCGGTTTTCAGGGACTGCCCTTCTTCAATCGTAAGAATTATAGTTCTCAATTTGGGGGCTTTTTGGGAATACGCAAAGAAATTATTCGGCGGTTTATATGCCGCTTTACTATTTGAAGAAGACGATGACGCGATTTGAGTGTTTTTGTTTTTGCCGAGCGCCTCAGAGTATTTATTTCTGTATGCCATGTAGGCGGGCGCGTGGCCCAGCATATTGTATGCCTTTTTGTAGTAATTTGAAGCGGTTGGTTTTTTCTTGTTCTTGTTCTTGCCCTTGGCGTTCTTTCCCAAACTGTATAATTTTTCGCTTTCCTCTATCTTGTTTTTTATGGCGTTGAAATGGGCGGTGTTCGCGGCGAATTCTTTTCCGGCTTTCTTTTCTATCGCCTTAATAGAGAGCATCAGTCCCTTTGTATCAGCCGATTTCAGGTAATAAACGGCTATTCTCCCGAGTTTAATCATGTCAACAGGGTCGGGGCCTTTATGTTTTTGCGAGGTTTGCTTTACCTTTTTTGAAATGTCAACCTTGAACACCTCTTTTATTGTTTCAAGAAGCGTATGGTATTGAGAATCGGCTAATTTTTCAGCGTATTCCTTTGTAGATAAAAGTTTTTCTTCATCGGGATTGGAGATAAATCCGCTTTCATATATAACGGATATAGGGTGATCAAGAAAATATGTGAAACGGTCGTCGCCTACAACGCCCTGTTCCCAGTTATTGTGTTTAAGTCCTTTTGCCGTCAGGCTGTCCTTTAATTTTTGGGCATACAGCCTTGAGAAACCGCTTGTATCGAACTTGTTATATAATGTCAGGAAACCCTTGTAAGAACTGTTTACATAGCGCAGCATTTTCTGCCCGGCCAGAGTGCGCGTTATATGTATTCCCGGAATGTTCAATATACCGTCGGCTTTTTCTATGACGGATACATTGTTGAGATGTTCGGCTATGATCATGAACGCGCCGTGTTTTGCGGCAAGTTCGACTGTTTTTGTAAACGGAATGCAATTATAAGTTTCGCTTCTGCCTTCAAGTACTTCAAAAAAATCGGGGGTGGTTTTTACGGTAATGTACGGGTTGGCCTTAAGCATCTTGTACATCGCCCTTGATATTATGATGGAATAGTATTCTTCCGGTTTATTGGTACAGCTCTGTCTGCGTGTGGCTATGCCTCCCTGCCACTGGCCGTTTTTGAGTTTTCCGTGGGCAGGGTCAAAGAAAATGGTTAATTTCCCGCCTTTTTGGATAGATTCATACATATCCCCGTATACCTCGTCGACTTTGCGGAGTATATTTATAAGGTCGCGTGTTTTGGATACGCTGCTTTCGTTTTGCAGTATGTCTTTTATTTCGGGGCTTTGGTTTTCGAGCGGCCATTGCTCGGCGGCGCTTATTGGTATATTAAAAAGCGGCAAGGCGCAGAAGAATGCCGCGGCGATATATCTGATTGGTTTAAGCATAAGACTACCTCATTAAAAGCGTTTAATTAAAGTATCGAATCTGATCGAAAAAAAAATCATCACTTCTTGCCGCCGCATGGGACGGATTCTATATCTTTTTTAAGTCCGTTTTTGTACAGCCTGTATACTATGTTAACGGAATTGTCTATCAAATAAAATTCTTCGTATATATAGCCGTATTTTTTATATTTTTGGAATAATTCTATTGTCTCGGAGAATCCCGCGTATTGGGCAGCCGCGCAGATGTGGCCGGCCAATTTTGAGATGGGTACATTGTCTATCAGGGCGGCCGCGTTAGCCCGTGCCGTTTCCCGTTGCGCGACCATGGTTTTGGTTTTTTTGTCGGGTAAACCCTTTAGTATTACCTGAAATATATTGTCGTTTATAAAGCCCTCATCCGTGAAGTTGATTATTTCTTTTTTTTCGGCCAAGAACCCCGCGCAGGACAAAAACTGCATCATAAATAAAGCCGCCAGAATATTCTTATAATTCCCTGTTTTCATAGAGTCCTTCATATTTATCCTGCTGCTGGTCTCCCGGAATATCCTGTTTTTCATCTTTCTGTATGCCGCGTCTTAAGGCTTCCTCAACCGATATTCCGCTTTCCGGCGGCGGAATTATAAAATCCGGATTTTTGAGAAGTTCTATTACGCGTTCTATATTGGCGCGCTGAGGGTCGTCCTCGGCAAGCGATATATATTCTTCCCAGTATTTAACGGCGTTCTCTTTATCCCTGTTAAGCATCAGGTATGTTAAGCCGGCGTGGTACATCGCGAACTTCATGGAATTATCAAGGGCGTAAGTTTTCAGGAAATGTTCTATCGCTTTTTCGCCGTTTTCCTTGTAATAATATGTTTGGGCTATTCTAAAGTTATTTTCGGCGCTTTCGGGCCTGAGTTCCAGCGATTTAAGGTAGTAGGCAAGCGCGTCGTCATAGCGTTTTTTGGCCAAAGCGAGATCCCCGAGATACGAATAGGTCAGGTCGTTTTCCGGGTCTGCTTTCAATGCCTCAAGAAACATTACCTCCGCCATTTCAAATTTTTTCTGGTAAAAGTATTTCTGTCCCTTTTCAAACGCGGTATTTTCGTTTTCCGGCGTTTTAACGGCATCGGTCTGGCAGATGAGACATAGTATGACGGCAAATAGCATACTCACGGTTTAGCGCCTTCCGGTTCATGTATTATTACGTTTACTTTCGCTTCGTTTATCATCTCTTTAGATAACGGGTCGTCATAATCCAATAGTGTAATGAATGTTTTTATTCCGCTGTTAATCAGCATTTTGGAGCATATTGAACACGGGTGATGCGTCACATATATTACCGCCCCGCTTATAGGAACGCCGTGGCTTGCGGCCTGAATGATTGCGTTCTGCTCCGCGTGAAGCCCTCTGCACAACTCATGCCTTTCGCCCGAGGGAACGTTCAATTTTGTCCGCAGGCAGGTTTCAGAAAGGCAATGCGATATGCCGCTGGGCGGACCGTTATAGCCTGTCGCGAGTATCCGCCTGTCCTTTACAATTACGGCTCCGACATTTCTCCTCAAACAAGTGGAACGCGTGGCGACTTCTTTTGCTATGGATATAAAATAATCATCCCAAGACGGTCTTTCGCTCATCTGTCAACCTCATGTTCAAAACTTATTGAAGCGGATAACTTATCTTGAAGATTGATAACGGCCTCCGCAGTTATAATTTCCCCTGATTTAACCAATAAATCAAACAAGTTTTTTTTTCTCTTTACAGCATTAGTTCTTTCTTTTAAGTATATGTCAATAGTTTCAGATGAAATTTGAAGCGGAAAAATTCTGGCTTCTCCGGGCAGCATATTGATTCTGGATATTTTTACGCCGAATTTATCTTCATAAAAGAGGATACCGGAGCGGCTGAGTTTCAAGGTCGCGAGATGCTGTTCGAAATTCCATGTTTTTTCGTCGTCGGCGGATGACAGCAATGTTATTGTGAATATATAGGTTTTGGCGGATTTTTCATCGCTCACCGAGAAACGCGCGTTGAGGCCGTCGCCGTTTACGGATGCCGTAGTGTATTCGTTTTTTGAATTTCTTGCGTTGAGGAAAATGATTACTACGGCGAGGATTAAGATGTCCGCGAGCATTATTATTCTCGAGATATTTCTTTTTTTTCTTCTGGCCGGCGATGTTTCACCCGAACGTATTTGTTTTAGGGTCTGTTCGGTAAATGTTTCTTTTTTTTCGCTCATCGCAGCCTTCAGAGAAAACTATCGGGGACATCTTTATATGTTCTGGAGTCAAAATGGAAGTATTGTTTCTGACCGTCCTTCATCTTGTAAAATCTCTCGGCGCCGCAAATAAGCATTTTTTGCGCGTTGGCCGGGACTGAACGGTTCTCTTCTTTGAGCCGGTCGAGTACAGGCCATAATCCTATGTTTTCCCAAAGTTCAAAGGGGCCGGTAATCCAGCCGCAATCCGTCCTTGCGGCGTGGTCTATTTCGGCTATTGTGCCGGATTGTTCCGGTATCATGCCGGCAGCGAAACTCAGGAGGTCGGATATGATTTCCCATACCGCTTTCATGGGCGAGCCGAAAAACAGGGCTCTTTGCCTGAGCGCCAGGGATGAACTTGCGGACTCGTCCGGACGGCTGTTTTCATCATATTCGATGTGGGAGAGTTCGCCGGGGTCGAGAATCAGTTTTTTGCCGCCGGCTGTTTTATAAAAACCGCCGGTTTCGGGTGTCTTGCTGCCGAGCATCCCTTTTGACGCCATTGCCCTCAAGAGTTC
>Ga0082212_10007662_pt1 | contig 14231 bp, 13 predicted proteins | sample TergutNt197P3_FD_71548 | JGI IMG/M metagenome (GOLD analysis project Ga0082212, IMG submission 71548) | Neocapritermes taracua P3 segment gut microbial communities from Petit-Saut dam, French Guiana - Nt197 P3 | ecosystem: Host-associated > Arthropoda: Insects > Digestive system > Gut ... | reverse complement strand
CTGTTGCGTTTTTTGGTGTCACGCACAAAAAAAACGTGTAAACTGTTTTATCGGTTTACACGTTTTATTATTCAATATCGTATCGGGGAGGGAATAAATAATCTTATATTACTTTCTTTTTTCGCACTGGCTTGCGGCCTTCCTCCTCCCTGTAGGAATCTACCTGAATTTTTCTACGAATTTTAAAAATTCTTTGGCTGTATAGTCAAGGTTTTGAATGGAGCCACCGCCTTCCAAAACCTCGCACATCTCGTAAATCAGATAGCCCTGATATCCGATCTCTTTCAATGTTCCTATAAATGTATCATAATCGATGATCCCTTTCCCCATCTGGGTGGCACGCATCGCAGGGGGCTCCGGAAGGTAGTTGGTCAGGTAGTTATCATAACGGTAGCGTGGCATTGGAATATAATCAGCGGCAATAGTCTGGACGATGTAGGGTTTCAACTTGTGGATGGATGCTTTGATCTCTTCCTGCGACAATCCTTCCAGATTGGGCGACCATGCGTCCCAACCTACCTTGACATTGGGCATGTCAATGTCTTTCATCAGCCAGTACATCTCATCGTGATGCAAGGCTATATCGTGGTGGTTCTGGACGACGAGGGTCACGCCGTATTTTTGCGCCTGAAGAGCCGCCATCCGTATACCTTCCGCTACCAGTGCGTATTGCCGGTCGTAGGGAATGCCGGAACGATCATAACCGGTGAAAATACGTACAATGTTTGTTCCCAGATCAGCCGCTAATTCGGCTACCTGTCCGATATAGGCCGCCTGTATCTCCGTATGGGGAATACCGACTTTGTCAAGTCCTGTTGTGAAATCGGAATAACCGGCCAGTCCAACCAGTGTAAGACCCAGGTCGGCAATCCGTTTTTTCAGTTTCGCACGGGCTTCCGTGTCATAGTCGAGGGGCGAGAGGTGCGGTCTTTTAGCCATCAGAACGACGCCATCGTATCCCAATTCCTTCGCCTTGACAAGAAACTCATCGACAGTAAGCGTGGCCTGTCCACGCCATACACCTGCGTAACCAATGGAGTGTAAACAGGTTTTGACACTGAAATCTTTGGGGTTTCCAGTTGGCAGCGGCTGCGCCGACAATGACGTGAATCCCGCTACAAATACAAAAAATAAAATTAATCTTTTCATGTTATACTTTTTTGGATAGATAATATTCAAATATTCCAAGGATGGTTTTAGTCTCAAAACACCCATCCCTTACCCGTCGCAATGTTTCGGTTACAGGAATTTGTTCCGGGATTATCATTTATCACGATGAGTTTAGACATCGAATTGTCAGGCAGCATTTCAAACAGGGCATCAAGCGCGGCAGCATTCAATTGATTATTATCACAATCCAACCTGACTAAATTATTGCTGTCCACGAACAGGCCGGTTAGTTGATTATTGCTGCACAGCAATTCAAACAACACCGGATTTTGCCTCATGTCCAGACTTTTTATTTTATTATGGTAACATTGCAAATTTGTCAAATTGATATTATTGCTTAAATCCAGGCTTACTATTTGATTCCCGGAGCAATGCAGTTCTTTCAGTTCGGTATTTTTGCTCACATCCAAATACGTCAAGTGATTATCGAAACAATACAGGTGCGTTACGTTTTCGCCGGTTATGGTTACAGTATCGGGGTAAGCGCCTGAGAATGCGTGTGTATAACAATAATCGGAAGATACATACCAATCCCATGTATAAGGTTGAAGCGAATGAGTTTCCCTGGCTGTTCCGTCGCCCCAGTCAATTGTAAATGAACCATTTCCGGACATATAAATCTTCACATATCCTGATTTTCCTGTAATGATGGTCATCGCATTAACAGATACCGTACAGGCTGCCCTGTATCTGCCGTCACTTGTGATAACGGTAATGGTTGCTGTTCCTGCTTTCACGGCAGTAACAATTCCGTTGTCGACGGTTGCCACTTCCGTGTTATCGCTTTCCCATATGACCTCCCTGCTGATGGCGTGTTTGGGCGTAACGATTGCCTTCAAAATTGCAGAGTCTCCTTTTGCAAGTGCAATCGAGGTTTGGTCGAGTGATATACCTGTTACATCGGCATTTTTATCTTCACATGCAGTTATTAATATGATGGAGGCAACCAAAATGAAAGAAAATCTTTTAAGACATGTCATATAAATATTATAGCTATTTTACTAATGCTCTACGGCAAAAATCCACGCACTTTGCCGTTTCGATAACCGAATTGGAGCCTTCGGGAATCTTGTATTCCAGTTCGATATCGCAATAAACAGGATATTTTTCCTTTTGAATCAGCTGGAGGATTTCCACAATGGGCGTTTCGCCTTCGCCGAAAGGAAGGTTTGCGCTTTGTTCATAGCTTCCAACCCATGTTCTGTCTTTTAAGTGGATACTGACGATCCGTTTGTTCAAACGCCTGATCAGGTCGCATGGATTCTGCCCTGTGGCGCCGTAATAATGTCCCGCGTCGAAGTTCAGCATCAATCGGGGCCCGAAGGCAAGCATTCGGTCGAAACTGAAATCGAGCTCTCCCGGCTGACCGTGGTTGTGCATAATTACGTAAAGTTTGTGCTTGTCGGCAAACGGCGCCATTCGTTTGGCTGCTTCTTCTCCAATTTCCAATGAAATACCTTTTGCTCCCAATGTTTTACACACTTTGAACGCATAGTCGATTTCCTCGTCCGACCATCTCGCGTCGCCTAATTTAAGGATATGTATGTTCACACCTTTTTCCTTGAACAATTTTTTGACTTCCTTAAACTTGTCCATGGAAACCGATGTTCGCCACTGGCGATGTTCATCCATATCCTCGGGAAGTCCGGCATATACTTCGACGGCGCCTCCCATTAATTCCACCGAACTGATACCTGATTGTACGGTATAATTCAATATGCCCTCAAGCGACTTGTCGGGCATCGCCCGATAACTATAGGTGATTGCACCTACCTGTACGCCGCCAAACTTCGAATCAGGCTTCTTTTCAGCAGTACAGTGTAAACAAACAACCGCCATCATCACAAAAAATAATACTTTTTTCATATCTTCCTCTCTTAATAATCAGTAATTAGTAATTAGTAATTTGTAATTAGTAATTTGTAATTAGTAATTAATATTTACCCATACGTTTTCCTGTAATTATAGTTGTACAGCCTGTGGCTAGCTGCTTCCCGGTCATCGCCGAAACATAATGTCGCCGGATCCCATTTGACGGGTCGTTTCAACTCGGTGGCTATATTGGCTATGCAGCATAGCGTATTGGTGCTGCAACCCACTTCCACAGGAGCAATCGGGTTTTTACGTGTGCGGACGCAATCAACAAAATTCTGCATGTGCGGCGAGCTGACTTCATACTGTCCTGCGGCTACCTGCTCTTCTTCCTTTTTGAGCAGCGACGGATCGGAGCACTCGATATAACCGCGCGCTACCCTTAACCAGCCTTTGGAGCCATTGAAACAGATTCCCTGTCCGCCCCGTTCACGATACTGCTGTTCGGTCATCACAATGCCGTTCTGATATTTCATGGTCAGGTATTCGGTTCCGTTGTAGCCTTTTGGAATGAACTCACAGGGGCCTGATCCGTCCATTCCGATAGCCGCCTGCGCGATGTCGAACATATGAGCGCCCCAGTCGGCGGTAAAGCCGTTGCCCATTTCAAGGTACCAGCGCCATGCACCCCACAGTTTTTCGTTCTGTTCAGGTTCCAGTGTGATGGGCGGACAAAGGTCAGGATGATAATGCACGGCAGGATCGTTCAGCGGTCCCATCCACTGGTTCCAGTTCAGCGTTGCAGGAATCGGCTGTTCGGGAAGATCGAACGGTTTGGGAGGATCACCCACTTTGGCGTAGATGGTTTCGATATGACCAATACCACCTGCTCTCACTACGGCAATAGCCTGCTGAAATTCCTTACTCGACCGTTGCTGACTGCCTATCTGCAAAACACAATTATTGCTGCGAACAGCTTTTACCATATTCAGTCCTTCTGTGATGGTATAAGCCAGCGGTTTTTGCACATATACGTCCTTTTTTGCCTCACAGGCATGGATGGTGGTCAAAGCGTGCCAGTGGTCGGGCGTGGCAATGGATACAGCATCAATATCCTTACGGTTTAATAGGTCTTCATAAAATTCATACATGTCACACCGTGATACCATGTTTTGCTTTTTTTGCCAGGCTTCCACACGACGTTTGAAACGCTCGCGTTTGATGCTCTCCACATCGCAGCCGGCGACAACCTGCACGCCGGGGCATCTTGAAAAACTGTTGAAATCGGAACAGCCCTGCTGTCCCAATCCAATGAAGCCCAACACGACCCTGTCGCTTGGAGCAAACCGAAGGCCATTGGCCATTGTCCAATTCGGAAGAATAGTTAATCCGGCTAATCCAAGGGCTGAATAACCCAGAAACTGTCGCCTGTTCATTTGATTCGTTTTGTCAACTTTCATAATCAATAAAATTAAAGGTATTAAATAAATTGTGCAAATATAGCAAAAGTCGGGCGCAACACAAAAAAAACCTGTTTTTTTGTTGCCATATTTATTTCCCGGTTTTTGTTGGTATAATGAAATTCTTTTCGTTCCTTTGTTAGTCGATTATTAACAAAACTTCAATATAATAGCAATGAATAAATTTTTTATTAAACTGATTTTAACGGGAATAATCTGTTTCCCGCTGGGAGTGAAAGCCCAGAGAAGTAGAACTGCACAAACGAAAGACACCATTCATGTCGTAGGTCATGCCCACATGGATATGAACTGGCTGTGGACCTATTCGGAAACCATGAAAATGTGTAATGATAATTTGCGGCAGGTAGTTGCCTTTATGAATGAATATCCGGATTATACGATGCTTCAAAGTCAGGCATCCGTTTTTCGGTTTGTTGAAATGGTCGACCCGCCCTTATTCGAACAGGTGAAAAAGTATATTCGGGAAGGGCGCCTGGAACTGGCAGGAGGTATGTGGACGGAAGGAGATGCGAACCTCTCGTCGGGAGAAGCAATCAGCAGGTCGTTCCTGCTGGGTCAGCGTTATTTCCAGCATCATTTCGGACAGATGGCGCGTATCGGCTGGTTGCCTGACAATTTCGGACATATCTCGCAAATGCCGCAAATTTTGCAGCAGGCCGGATGTGATTACTATTATTTTCACCGCTGCAAGCCATATAAAGGTACATTCTGGTGGACAGGTACGGATGGATCGAAAGTGTTATGCTATGCAAATGATACCTACAACGGGAACATCTGGCCGGATTTGAAAAACGAATTGCAGAGACTCACTCCGGATAAACACCGTTTGCTGCATATTACAGGCATAGGCGACCATGGAGGCGGCCCGACACGAGCCAATATAGACATGGTGCATCAACTGGATAAAACACCCGGATATCCGGCGGTCAAATTTACAACAGCCGGGGATTTCTTTGAAAAAGTTTCCGGTGAAATGGCAGGCAGGCCGACACACCATGGCGAGATGCAGTATATTTTCGAAGGATGTTACACCACCGTAGCGGAAATCAAGGAAGGCAACCGTAACAGCGAAAATTCTCTCTACCGGAGTGAATTTTTAAATACACTCCGCTGGCTTCAGGGAGATGCCTATCCGGCTAACGAATTAAGAGATCTATGGACAACCGTCGCTTTTAACCAGTTTCATGATATCCTGCCCGGTTCGGCTATTTATGAAGCCAACAGGGAAGCGGTAGCCCGTTATATGGAAGTGCAGCGTATCTCGAAAGAGCTGGGCGATAATGCGTTCCGGAAAATGGCCGATGAAGTGAAGTTTCAGTCCGGTATGGGACAACCGGTTGTAGCGTACAATCTACAGCCGGTAGCAGCCGGAAAAACCCTCGTGGAGGCAGAAGTTTATTCGCACGAATCGCCCGTTTCGATCCGGCCGGTAAGCTGGGGTAATTTTTACGGGTCAAAAAATATTACACCGGTAGACAAGGGACAGGGTAATGTGGCGACCGTACTGGTGCGCGACGGTTCGGGTAAATCCTATCCGGCGCAAATCGTCTGGGCAAAGGAAACACCTCCCGGCGTAACTTCGAAGGTTCAGTTTGTGGTAGAAGGTTTTCCGGCAGGCGGATATAAAACATTCTATATCGATACGGAAAAAACAGGGGCGTATAATGAACCGATACCTTTCAAAGACAATACCTTCGAAACAGATTATTTCAAAATCAGAGTCGATATGTCGACCGGAGCCATTGTAAGTATTATTGATAAACGCAACCAAACGGAATATGTAAAGGAAGGCGGTCGGATGAATACGCTGCGTATCACGATGGAAGATAAAAAAGGCGGAATGAAGTCGTGGGTCATCAATAAAACGGTCAGCGAGTATAATGTGACGGATATACGAAGTGTAAAAATCGCAGAAAACGGACCGGTAAGGGCTTGTATCGAGACCGAAAAAGTATGGGGGAAATCGAAATTCATCGAACGTACCTATATCTACCGTTCCTATCCCCGGATTGATTACGATATGGAAGTACACTGGTTAGAGACAGGTACGCCAACGGAGGATTCGCCCATGCTACGGGCAATTTTTCCGTTAGCGCTCCAGGACGCCCGTTTTTATACGCAGGTGCCGTTTGATATCATCGAACGGCCGGCTGATGACAAACTCGGCGGACAACCTATCCCTGAAGCCCTTCAGCATCGCAACGATTACGGCATTACTGCTGAAGCCAATGATGGTCAGGAAGTTCCTGCACAAAAATGGGTAGATGTGAATAACGGTCAAACCGGAATAGCCCTCCTGAACAGGACGAAATACGGTCATTCCTATCATCGTGGAGAGTTAAGAATCACCCTGATGCGCTCGGCTGGCGACCCGGATATTTATCCGAACCTGGGGAAATTTAACATCAGTTATGCGCTGTTTCCTCATGCAGGCGACTGGAAAAGTCAGGTCTGGCAGGAAGGCGAGACCTTTAACAACCCTGTGATTGCCGCCGAACCGCCTTCGCTGGCTTTGGTCAGGAATCATGCAACACGTCCCGAAGAGGCAACATTCCTGTCGGTTGCACCGGCCAATGTGTCACTAACGGGGATCAAGCAGTCGGAAGATGGCGATGAACTTATCCTCCGGCTTATCGAAATAGAGGGAAAGGAAACGACTGCCACCATTGCGCTGCCGCTTGCCGCTAAAACAGTACGGAGACTAAACATTCTTGAATTTCCGTTAAAAGATGCGCCTTCGCCGTCGATGAACGGAAAGACTGTTACGGTACAACTAAAACCAAACGAAATAGTAACTTTAGGGATCAAATGATGGATAAACGACAAATACTCCGGTACATCGGCGATTACAGTCAGTTGTTCGGAATAAAGGAATATACGCTTGTCGGCGGAAAAGCCAACGGCGCCAAGGCGTTTGATGTGCGCAACGGCGCAGGACTTGAATTTACGGCTATTGCCGACAGATGTTTGGATATTGGCAGACTGACTTACAAAGGCATCAATTGCAGTTACATGGGTAAGACGGGGATCGTATCGTCTGCATACTATAACGGAAATGATCCGTCATTTTTCAAAAATTTTTATGGAGGACTTCTCACAACTTGCGGTATGCGGAATGTAGGAAACTCCAGCACAGATAATGGAGAGTTTCACGCAATGCATGGACAGATTTCCAACTCACCGGCAGAAGAAGTCAGCGCCTATACAGTTTGGGAAAAGGATAATCCGGTAATGTACATTACCGGCCAGATACGGGAAGCCCGGTTTTTCGGTGAAAACCTGCGAATGAACAGGATGATCGAGTGCCGTTATGGTGAAAACAAGTTTTACATCCATGACTGTATTGAAAATTTGGGTTTCAGGGACGAACCATTAATGATGCTGTACCACTTTAATATCGGCTATCCACTCTTAGACGAAGATGCTGTCATAATATCCCCGCACAAGGCTGTTGTGCCGCGCGATCCGGAAGCCCAAAAAGGTGTTCAGGCCTGGCATCTGATGCAACCGCCCACGCCCGCATATGCTGAACAGGTTTTCTACCATGATTTGAAAACAGACGAATACGGGCGAACGTTTATGGCGATATATAATCCCCGGCTGGAATTTGGCCTGGTTATTCGTTTCTATAAGAAGGAACTTTTCAACCTCACCCAGTGGAAACAGATGGGTGAAGGCGAGTATGTACTGGGCATAGAACCCTGTAATTGCTATGTGGGAGGGCGTTTGGACCCCCGCAATAAAGACATTTTATACATATTGAAACCGGGTAAAATTAAATATTGTACGCTTGAAATTGAAATTTTGGACGGTTTGCATGACATTCAGGTCTTAAAACAGCAAATTGAGGAAGATTTTACATATGAAGATTGATGATCCATCATTTTTACAAAATTCATTATAAACAGGAAGATAATATCTTTTGTTTCCGCCCCGATTATTCTACGGTAAATAACTTAGTGTGCGCCAGTGGGTTATAACTGATGATCAATGGCGTAACCAGTTCCTTTAACGGTTTGAAATTAAAATCACGTGTATTTACACGTATTCCGCGATCAATTCCGACAGCATCAGGATACGTTCTTTTGCGACCAACGGAGCGATGGAGCAGGCCGTACTCAATATAAAGCCTTTACCTTCAGTTTGGCCGGTTTCGATGATTTTCCGCACATCGGTTCTCACCTTTTCGTCGTCGCCGGCCAGCAGGGTATTCACCGAATCGATGTTTCCCTTGATAAACATCCGGTCGCCGATCCGTCGGAAAGCATCTGCCAAATCAACATTCCCCACTGGTACCGGATCGAGACATTCCAGCCCCGAGGCGCCGCTTTCACACATCAGTTCCAACCGGTCGTCGATAGACCCGCAGGTGTGGATGTATACATGCTTCCCCTGTCGGCGGATAGCCGTAATGATCTCCCGCTCGTAAGGCAATACAAACTCCCTGTAAAATTCGGGCGAAATAAATCCCATTCCTGCAAAAGGCGACGATATTTTGATGGCGTCAATGTCTTTGCGGCACATCCCGACGGCAATTTTTCTGACGCCTTCGGTATACCGCGACAATATCTGCTTGCATTTTTCGGGTTCAAGCATCAAAGTCATCAGTGCATTTTCGTAACCCAGCAAATCCAGAAAATAATCGAAAGGCGAAGTGATTTCTCCATGAATGGAAAACTGATCGCCGACCTGATCGTGTATATAGTCGAAGATGGAATACATTTTTTCCCGATTCAACCGGAAATAAAGATTGCCGGATACCGGTATATAATCTAATTCGTCAGGGATATCACGTTCAATATCAATTTCTTCGACGGGTTTGAAATGTTTGGGTTTTACAAAATGAATCACGGGCAGATCCGTCCATGAATGTTCTTCGGTCCGGTCATCATAATAAAGCATCGTTTTACCGGCGCCGATCTTTTCTGTTTTCTGCAATCCGTTTTTCCAGTCGTCGGAATGTCCGTGCAGGCTGACCAATATCCCGTCGAAATGAAACATCTCGCGTAGCCGGATCAATCCGTCCGCGAATGTTTTCATGTCGTACCAAAAGGTGACGGGATCGGGTTTTAACTGGTTCATCATAAAGCCAATGCTGAACTGGCACATGAGCGGAACCCTGTCGGGCGTCATGAGGTTCATGGCCCGAATGACGCGTTGTCGGCTATCTTTCATAAAGTTTTAATTTCAAATCTTCTACTCCTGCAATCTCAGTCGCGGGCATCATCGGACGGGTTTTGACCGGCTGCAAAACATATTGTCCCCTGACAATACTTCCCTGTCCGAATACCAGCAGGTTATCGGCAGGCTCGATAGTGACGTCCTTTTCAATATAACGCCCCTGCGCATCCCTGAAACTGTCCGTATCAAGTCCGCATACACGGCCTACAAAATTGTAAAGCGCTTCACGCTTGGTATAGCCATAGTCGTGCTGTTCGTTGGGGATATGAACATTCTCGACAAGACTTGCACTGCCGTAAAACCCGTAAACTTTTTTAAGGTAAGGCAGTTCCGTCGTCGGGGTGTTTTTCGACCAGTCGGTACCGATGGATATCAGCAACTGGGGGCGCGGAGCCATCATGGCTGCTATTTCGACGTTATTCGTATTCAGCCCGCAGGGCGTTTCGTGTATGGGCAATCCGCTTTCGCAGGGACATCCTCCGTAAAAATGCGCCGAAACCATCACCGCAGGTATGCTAAACGTGATACGCGGATCGACAGCCGCAAGCAGGAACGTTTGCGTACCGCCTCCCGATGCGCCGGTAATACCGATTTTCGATTGATCAACCGTTTTGAGCGAGCAAAGAAAATCGGTAACCCTTATGCTGTTCCAAAGCTGCATGGTGAGCGCAAAAGGCGTATTGTGATGCTGGCGGGGTATTTGTAACGATGATTCTCCGCCGGAGGCAAACATGTCGTAGCTGAAAACAGCGACTCCCATCCGTGCCAGCATCGCGCACCGGTACTGCATATCAGGACGGAAACGGTTATGATTGTCGAAATCGTCTTCATTAAAGAAATGACCGTGCGGCGAGAGCATGGCGGGCGTTTTGCCTTTGCTTTTGAGGGGCTGGTATAACGAGCCGCACAACCAGTATCCCGGCAAGGTTTCCAGCGCCACGTTCGTCACGGTGTAACCCTTGTAACGCCTGGTTTTTCCATAGATCGGATTCAGCGGGTTCTTTTGCGGTAAAGGGTCAAGTTGTATCTGCCGCAGTATATTTTCGCGCAGCATTTTCTTCCTTGCTTCCCATTGCTCCGGTGTGGTGTAGGAAGCAAGCAATGCCTGTAAATGTTCGGCACCTTCGGCTTCGTCGCGAACATGCCGCTGAGGCCCCTCGTCATTGAGGCCGTATCGCTTTTCCGGTTTACCGTCGAAAGTTTGCGGAGCCTGTACCTGAGCAACCATCCAGCCGGTCAATACAATATTTAATGCAATGATAGTTAATGATTTTCTCATAAGTCTACCTGACAAGCGCAGCACGACAGTAATCTACAATTTTAACTACTTCCTTCACATCGTCAGAGCCTTGAGGTATTTCATATTCCAGTTCAATGTCGCAATAAATTGGCCATTTTTCCTTTTGGATCAGCTGTAGTATTTCAACGATGGGCGTTCCTCCCTTGCCGAAAGGAAGGTTTGCGCTTTTTTCATAACTTCCTTCCCATGTTTTGTCCTTCAGGTGAATGCTGAAAATACGCTTGTATAAACGGTTCATCACATCGCAGGGATTTTGCCCGGTAGCGCTGTAATAATGGCCTACGTCAAGGTTAAGCATCAGTCGGGGGCCGTATGCCAGCATTTTGTCAAAACTGAAATCGGGATTGCCCGGCTGGCCGTGATTGTGAAAAACAACATAAAACTTGTGTTTATCGGCAAATGGAGCCATCCTTTTTGCGGCGTCTTCTGATATTTCCATGGCGATACCTTTAGCGCCCAGCGCCTTGCTTACCTTGAAGGCATAGTCTATTTCTTCGTCCGACCACCCTGAAGCGCCCATATTCAAAAGATGAATCTTCACGCCCTGTTTGTTAAACATTTTCCTGACTTCCTTGAATTTATCCATCGAAACAGTTGTTCGCCATTGCCTGACGGCCTCTCTGCTTTCCGGTCTTCCGGCATATCGTTCAACTGCGTCGCTCAACAGTTCAACCGAACTGATGCCCGATTGCAACGTATAATTCAACACGGCCTCAATCGACTGGTCGGGCATGGTGCGATAACTGTAAGTGATGGCTCCGATCTGAACGCCTCCAAACTTCGAGTTTGGTTTTTCGGCTACTACATGCTGCAAACAACAGACAGCAAGGAGAATAAAAAGAATTTTTTTCATAGTTGACAATTTTAAATTTGGTTAGTAATATTTTGGTCACAAACATACATAATAAAAAAGATATATCAAAGAAATTACTTTTCTTTCGAAAAAAGATATTCCACGGCAACCGACCGAATCATATGCTTATTTTTTTCCTCTTCGGAAGTAAAAAACGGTTCGGGATTGAGCGACCAGTGCTTGTTTCCTACCGTGACAGGTATTTTATAAATCACTTCGCTGTCGTTAAGCAGCGTAGCTTCCAACATAATAAAATAGGTTCCCGCGCTTACCTTCTCTCCGTCGGCGCCGGTTAAATCCCACAAACATGTTTGTAAACCCGACTGGGGAGTAGCGCCTGTGAACGCGTCAATGGTTTCCTGAGACAAATCTTCCGGTTTCGCTTTCTTTACCCATAAAGGGGTGCAGCTTGGACGGGGAATATAACCGCCGCTGGCTGTAAAGCGAGTAACAAACAGGGTATTAACGAGGTTGTTTTCGCTGTCTTCAACCCAAATCGCCCATTGATTACTGCCGGGTCCCGGCTGTCTTTCATATTCGAAGCAGATGTTTATTTCGCTGTTCCTGATAAACTTCTCTGTTCTGCTTTTCTTGCATCCGCCTGTTATCAGCGGAAATAGTAGTAATAAAAATAAAAATCGTGTACGCATAATTGTAATTATTTATAATTTTTCAACTCCTTTTTTGCTGCTTTCCTTGCTTTTTGAATGATATCGTCTATTCTGACGGGCTTACCAGTTTGATAACTCAATGTGGAGGCCTCCATGAAAGCATAAACTTCAATGGTAGTTTCGGGCGAAACGGGAATATTACCGGTGCGGAAAAAATTTACCGTTTCCTTCATTAATCCGGGGTAACCGAAATCGGAATAATTATCAAGTTTGACGGGTCCCCTTGTGCAATAGGCAAAACCTCCGAAATGATAATATTGTTCACCTCCGATGCGCATACCCCGGTATGTGCCTATACGGGAATCCTTCCATGTACCCACTATCAGGTCTGTTTCATTCGTATGTGTGCGGGTTACGGTTTCGCATCCCGTTCCCATGATTGTAAGCAGCATTTCCACACCATGAATACCATACCAGTATAGCGAAGGATGCGAAGGTTCTTCCTTGCAGGGCCCAAAACAGTCGGCGCCCAGTACACGGCCCCGTCTTCCCGAAGTTGCATCCAGTACCGGCGCGATATATCGAAACGAAGAAGTAGTGAAAACGGGAACATCATATTTCGCCGCCAGTTCGAAAATCAGGCAAACGCCGGTGAGGCTGGCAGCCATCGGTTTGTCGATGAATACCGGCTTCCCTGCTTTGAATACGGCTAATGCCTGTTCGATATGCAGATGACCGTCTTGCGTTTCGAGCATCACAAAGTCGACTTCCTGTAACAGTTCGTCAATCGAACCGGCAATCCTGATGCCCAGGGCTTCGATTTTTTCGGTAAACATCGGCACCCTCGTGTATCCTTCGCTAATGGTTTTACTGCCCCACGGGTAAGCAACCGTAACGCGAAAATCTGCAAATTCGGGATTGGCGTCTTTCCCGTTGAACATCTCGGCAAAGGTGGTTGCGTGCGAAGTATCCAGCCCGATGATGCCGATGCGTTTGACGGCCGGCGCTTGTCCGGTTGCCGTCAGGATATTTGCAACAAGGCAAAGAAAAATGAAGCGTTTCATAATGGTAATTGTTTTGAAAATATATGAAGAGGCAAAAGTAACGATTTTTTTATTACCAAAAACAAAAACGCTGAAAAAAGTGCATTTCAAAACACTGGCTTATGGCTGGGGGGGGGGTTAGACCTGCGGCCGCCCTAAACCAGCAATTCTTTTCAGCGGTTTACTAAATATTTTTTATTTTGATTTTTTTCTCCGAATAAAATGAATATATTGTTCAGATAAAGGTTTGTTAAGTTGTTTGATTTGTGAAATATTCTTAGATAAATCTCTTTTATTGCTTTGAATTAAAAATTGTAGATTAAAGTTACATGTTTTTAAGAAAATTTTATACGAATTTAAAATGCTTTGTTTTTCTAATTCCGATTTTAGATTAAAATTGATTGTGGAGACTTTTAAGATTTTAACATAACTGTTATCTTTTAGAATTAAAATGCCATTGTTTAAAATTTCTTGAAAAGGTAACCAATCTTGAACAGAATAAAGTTGTTTTCTCATTGTTCTTACCTTCTTTTGGGTTATTTTACCTTTTTTATCCAATATTGTCAAGTTTTTTTTGCATTATTTTTTTAATTTTGACCATAATAATATCATAAGGTTTATATTAGTTTAAGAAAAGAGTTTTATAAGGTCTAAAGATTTAGGTTTTATATAATTCGAGCAAAGGTATATTAAGGCTTTATTTTTAGGTTTTATTATGCCGGCGATAAGAATATATTGTTTGTATGTAGGCCATATTTTTCGTATTTGATTTATATCTCA
>Ga0082212_10007661_pt1 | contig 14233 bp, 12 predicted proteins | sample TergutNt197P3_FD_71548 | JGI IMG/M metagenome (GOLD analysis project Ga0082212, IMG submission 71548) | Neocapritermes taracua P3 segment gut microbial communities from Petit-Saut dam, French Guiana - Nt197 P3 | ecosystem: Host-associated > Arthropoda: Insects > Digestive system > Gut ... | reverse complement strand
CACTTTGGCTAATTCTTTATTGGGCTTTTCCGTAAAGGTTTTTACTTTTTGAATATTGTCGTTTCCACCCTCCTGAGTTTGGATATAACCATAACCGGTTTCCGGACGGTGGGGCTTTACGCCTAATGTTAACAAAGACGGGTATTTTGCTACAAAATTCAAACCTTTCTGGATGTTCTTGAGAAAATTCTGTTCATCCAAAATCAAGTGGTCGGCAGGCGTAACCACAATATTGGCATTCGGATTGATTGTTTTTATCCGGTAGGAGGCATAAGCAATGCAAGGCGCTGTATTCCGGCGTGTAGGTTCCAGCAAAATCTGTTTATCTGCTATCTCCGGCAATTGGTCTTTCACTAAGGCTGCGTAATTCTTATTTGTTGCGATGTAGATATTCTCAGTTGGAATAATTTGATTGAAACGATCGAATGTCTGTTGAATCAACGAACGCCCGACGCCGAAGAAATCGAGAAACTGCTTGGGACGGTCTTCGCGGCTAAAGGGCCAAAAACGGCTTCCTATTCCGCCACCCATAATGATACAATAATTATCTTTCATACATCATTTTTTTTTACTACAGTAGCTTACAAAGTTAACCGTTTTTTCTCTAATATGCAAATAAAATAATCTGTGAGTGAAATCTTATTTTGAGGCGCTGCTTCCAAAGTACGAAGAACTTATTTGCGGATAACTGTCTTCCGCCTTGTGCATGACATTGTCTCACTACTTCAAAGACGGATAAGTGGAAAATTGATATACTTTTTGCAGAATACAAGACAAATACTTAATTTTGCCGTTAGTAACGTAAAACGTTATATTGAAAAGTGATGATAATTTCATTTAGAGACAAATAGACGGAAAAAACTTGGAACGAAACTGTTTCAACTAAATTGCCTTTTGAAATTCAACATATAGCGCGACGGAAATTGAAAATGATAAATATTAACTGTCTGAAAGGACATAAAAATAAATAACAAATGAATAATGTAAGATTTGGAACAGTTGCCATAGCCGCATTATTAATGTGGTCTTGCTCACAATCAAATTCACGTAATAGTTACGAACAAAGTTTGGAAGAGGTAATGTATATGGAAGACCTGTCGTTTGACACGAAAGAATCAATTGCAGACGATCAAATACTTTCGCCTGAAATTTACATTTCTTCTTCGGCAGCCTTGGAAAATCCGAATGATACGACTCGAAAAATGATTCGTTCCGCCAATATTAAGTTTAAGGTTATGGATGTTATAAAAGCAACGTATAGCATTGAAAATATTATAGTCAATAATAATGGCTTTGTAGAAAATACCAACCTGTCAAGCCAAATTAATTACACAAAAGAGACACTTATAAAGGAAGACTCTATACTTATTACCATTTATTATTCAGTGATTAATACGCTTATTCTGCGTATTCCGAGCCTTCAACTTGACACTACTTTAAAAGAAATTGCGCAATTTGTCGAATTTATGGATTTTAGAATTATCAATGCAAAAGACGTTACTCTTGATTTGCTGTCTAAAAGATTGGAACAAGACCGTTTAGCAAGATACGACAGCAGAATGACAAATGCCATTAATAGCAAGGGTACACGACTGAACGATGTGAGCAATGCAGAAAATACCATACTTCAAAAACAGGCGCAAGCGGACGAAGCCAAAATAGCGAACCTGCAAATTCTTGACAAAATAGAATACAGTACGATAACCTTATATTTATATCAAAATCAAAATATAAAATATGAGGTTATTGCAAAAGAAAAATCGATAAAACCGTATTCTACTCCATTTGGCACTCGTTTTTTCGATGCCCTGAAATTTGGGTGGACTGTTATTGTGGATTTTTTTCTATTCCTAATTAATATTTGGTCTATACTTTTAATTGTTGTTTTGGTAGTTTTTGGAGTGAGGTACTTGAGGAAAAGAAGTTTAAAAAGAAAATCTGAATGAAATAAATGCCTTGCGTGCAACAGGTATTGACGCATGCAGGGGAGTAAGCTCACAGATATTTAGTAATTAAAGCCATAATCTTTTGAAAAAATTTGATTATTCTAATATTAATCGTAAATTTGAGGCTGAATAGTTACCTTTAATTAAATAGATAATGACAAAAAAAATTTTAATCGGACTCGCACTGATATTTGCTTTATCCTGTAATAAAGAGGATAAACATGATAATTTTTATAAACAAGGAAATGGGAACGTTTGGATTAGCGGTGGATTAGCGGTTTGTGCCGTACAAATACATCTTGATAATAGGGATACGTTAATAGTTAATTTAAAAGATGTAATATCTTTTTCGTCAGGAGATAAAGTAAGCGTAAGGTACAGAGAAATTGGTATAAATGAATTTTGCTCTCCACGTATTGACTGTGAAATTATCGAAATTAAAAAAGTAAAATAATAGCAGAGAAACAATTCGGCTTCAGCCAACAAGCGGTTTGGCGCAAGCGGGGGTGTAACTCTGCAGAACGTTTTGTGGAAAATTGACCGTCTGTCGCCCGCATAACCGGTAGTGTACCCCCCGCCAAGCCGCCACCACGTTGTAGGTAAGCGGAGACGACTACCTCTTCGACAAGGCAGTGCAAACTTGAACGCCGACAACAAAAAGAAAATGCAAGACCTGTGAAGCAGTAAGAGCAGGAAAAATATAAAAAAAATAATTATGGTACAGTTAAGTAATTTAAACAGAGTAATGGGAGCCGGAAACCATTTCAAAAACATAGCAAGTTCTAAAATCCAGACAAATATAGGAAACTTTTTAAGAAAAGTATGTTTGGGGTTATTATCAACGGTTATTATCTTTTTTTGCATCTATTCTTGTACTGGTGCTAAAGCACAATCATCTGCAATTAATGTCAAATCGTCTGATGTTGGTACTAACTCTGAACGCTGGGAGTATAAAATACTGGAATTAAGCATCATTTATGGTAACAATATTGTAAATTCAGACACATTGAATAGTTTAGGAAAACAAGGTTGGGAACTTATTTTTGTTACTGTTGGTGACCAAACAATTAACACAACCCCCACTCATCTGTTCACTTTAAAACGGAAATTACCATAATCAGTTTTTGAATACTTTGGCATTCTTTGACATGGTTCGATTTGATAGAGTAACGTCTCGAATGAATCGTATCGGAGGACAAAGAAACCAGCCTGCAACACGCGGTTTATTTCTTTAATATTGCAACAAAAGTTTCTCCAAGACTTGAATATATAATCATTACTTTATTATCCGACATCTTTGCTATACACGGTCTTGAAGCCGTACTTGACATGATTTTTCGAGTGTATTTCATCGGTTGTTTTTGCAACGAAATTATCTGATAAAACATATCCAATATTTTCATCTATAAATACCAAATCACGATACCTTGAAAATGGGAGATTTGATGATATTGTTACTAAACTATCCAATGAAATTTCTGTATCGTTATTACCTTTTCCATTGCCAATATCATCTTTTTTTTCGCATGATAAAAGGGTGATTCCAAAAATTCCGATAAATAAAAAAAACTGTTTCTTCATGTGTGTAAAATTTATATGTTACTCCATTCTCTTCACTTATACATGTACGCTCTCACTCCGAATTGCTGCTAACAGTTTCGGTTGGACTAAAGACCTGCCGGATTTGAAAAACCCAGCAGGTCTGTCAAAAAGCCGGTTTTCGCGCCCACCAGAAGCCCAGCGCCAATCCTGCCACGATATGCCAGATGCCCCACCACGCCGCAATAAATGCCATTCCGCCGAGTCCGTTGAATAATAGAGGATTGAATATCAGTACCAAACCCAAACCCGAATTTTGAATACCGGTTTCGACGGTAATGGTACGTCTGTCGATGTCGGAAAGCCGGAACAGCGATGAAATACCGTATCCTGTGGAAAACGCCAGAATGTTGTGAGCCAGAACAATCAGGAATATCAGATGGATATACATGAAGAAATAGTTAATGTTTGCCGACAACGCTGCAAAAATGTATCCGATGAAAATAATGATGGACATGATTTTAATCGGTTGGTTGATCTTTTGAGTAATCACAGGAAATTTTTTGGCAAACCAGATTCCGAGCGCTATTGGAATTCCCACCAGAATGAAAACGGTTTTCAGCATTTCCCATACGTCAATAGTGAATGGTATGAGTAAATCGGAAGCCTTGGAGTATAAACTTCCCCACAACCAAAAATTAAACGGGGTCATAAAAACCGCCATGATGGTTGCTATTGCCGTAAGACTGACGGCTAACGGCATGTTTCCTTTTGCCAATGAAGAAATAAAATTGGAAATATTCCCGCCGGGGCAGGCTGCCACAAGTATCATTCCCATTGCCACGCTTGGAGTGGGCTGAATGATGAATATCAGAATAAAAGTCATGGCGGGCAGCAGGATAAATTGCGACGTCCAACCTATGAGCAAAAGTTTCAGATTTTTAGATAATTCTCTAAAACCGCTCAGTTTGATTCCCAAAGCAACTCCGAACATGACAAATGCAATGGTGATGTACATAAATAACAGACTTCCATCGCTGAAATTCAGCCTTATCCAGTCGAGTGTTTCGAGGCTTGCCTTAATATGGATCTCTATTTTATCAACTTTTCCCTCAGTCAGTTCCACCCTGTGCCGTTTGGTATAGTACCAGTCGTCGCCTGCAACGGATACATCGGGAACGCCCGAAAGCTCAAGCGCTTCTTTGCTCGACATTCCTATTCTAAGGTAGGAAATCGGCGGGATGGTTTCATCTTTTTTGCCTTTTTCTTTTTTTAACTTAATCTTATGACTTTTTTCATGAAGCCTGATGTCAATAATTTTACCGTTGGCAAACACTGCTTGGTCCTTACCGTAAAACCACCGACTGACCGTTTCCTTTTTTGTCGGCTCCCCGGCGTTATTCACAAGAACTGTTGAATCGGCGCCTGTTGAAACCGATTTCAGTTTGTTGGCAATGGTTTGCGCTTCTGTTTTGTTGCCAAAAATGATGGAAAAAATAAGCAAAAGGATAAATCCAAAACGCTTTAGACCTGTGCCTGTAACGATTCCTGAAATGACAACATTCTTGTTTTGTTTGATTTTCAGCATATATTTTTGTTTCAATAAAATAACAGTACAAAAGTACAAAAAACAGGCAAACGATAAATATCGCCGTATCATTTTTTAAAAAAATAATATTGGGACTTTGCTAATATCAATATCTTATGTACTTTTGGCGCATGAAATTTTTAATCTATTATTCAAAAAATCAAAAACATGATAAAACAAATGATCAAAAACATGACTTGCCAATCTGCTTTGGCATTGGTCGTTGCGGCAAGTCTGGTTTCGTGCGGGGGTAGCGGACAGAGAAAAACAAAACCCCAAGCCGGCATTGTAAAAGAGGCTTTCGGACAATTCAAAGGACAGCCGGTGGAACTCTACACACTTACCAACAACAACGGCGCGGTGATGAAAGTAACCACTTACGGCGGCACCATTACCGAATTGTATGTACCCGACAGGAACGGGGAAATGGGTAATGTGGTACTCGGATTCGACAAATTGGACGGCTATATCAGCCCCGAGTACGAAAAAAGCAACCCCAACTTCGGGGCGATTATCGGACGTTACGGTAATCGTATTGCCAAAGGCAAATTCACGCTCGACGGCGTGGAATACACTCTGGCAACCAACAATGGCGAAAATCATCTGCACGGCGGCAACATCGGGTTCAACCGCGTGGTATGGGCTGCCAAGCCGCTTGAGAATGCTCTTGAACTGACCTACGTCAGCAAGGATATGGAAGAAGGCTATCCGGGCAACTTGCAGGTAACGGTTACTTACACGCTCACCGATGACGACGAGTTGATAATTGATTACCTCGCCACAACCGACAAGGCTACGCCGTGCAATCTCACCAACCACAGTTATTTCAATCTTTCGGCAGGCAGGCAGCCCACCATTGCCAACCATGAGCTGGTCATTCTCGCCGATAAGTACACCGAAGTGGACGGAGGCTTGATTCCTACCGGCAACTTACCCGCTGTGGCAGGAACTCCGATGGATTTCACCGCTCCTTACAAAATAGGCGAACGTATTGACGCCGATTTCGAGCAGTTAAAACTTGGCGGCGGCTACGACCACAACTGGGCGCTGCGCAACAGCGACGGTTCGCTGGCGCTGGTTGCCACTGTTTACGAACCGGAAAGCGGTCGTTTCATGGAAGTGCTTTCCACCGAACCCGGCGTACAGTTTTATGCGGGGAATTTCTTAGATGGCGTCCTGATCGGAAAAGACAATATTAAATATGTGCGCCGCGCCGGACTGTGCCTCGAAACGCAACATTTTCCCGATTCGCCCAACCAACCGGAATTTCCGTCAACCATACTGCAACCCGGACAAACTTATCAGACGCAAACCATTTACAAATTCTCAGTAAAATAGTGATTAGTGGTTAGTGATTAGTGAAATGGATGAAAAATGAAAAACATGTAATGGTATCCTATTCCGTTAGGAATAGATCGCTCGGTAGAAAATGTCATTACGTTTCCCGCTCGCATCCTGTTAAGGATGCATCCCTAATGGGATGCGGGGTTCCGATTGAGGTTTCTCCAATTCTACCGAGCGATACATCCCTATCGGGATGTACGTGTAAAACAAATCGTTATATATTTAATCGCTAATCATTAATGACTTCCATTTGCATAGACGCCGGAAATACTTTCGTCAAACTTGCTTTGATGGAAGATGGCGCTGTTCGGTCGCTTGATATAATTCCCTTTGCCGATTCGGATGGACTGTTGCATCATGCAGTATCGCTGTCGCAGGCGGACGCATGTATTCTGTCGAGCGTCAGTTCCGTAAATCAGAAAATTGTTGAAGTTTTAAAACAAAAGGCAGTGCATTTCATGGAGTTGACGGAAGATACTCCGATTCCGGTGCGTAACCTGTACCGGACGCCCGAAACTTTGGGCAAGGATCGTCTGGCTGCTGTTGTGGGAGCGTACAGTCTTTTCCCCGGCAGGGATATTCTGGTGTTCGACGCCGGCACGGCATTGACCATTGATTTTATCGACAGAGATGGTAATTATCGCGGAGGAAATATTTCGCCGGGGTTGAACATGCGTTTTCGCTCCTTGCACAAGGATACGCAAAAATTATCTTTACAGTCGCAAACAGATGATTATGAATTGATTGGAAACTCAACACAGTCGGCGATTGTCTCCGGCGTACAAAATGGCATCATTTTTGAATTGAATTATTATGTCAGCCATTTTGTCGAACAATTTCCCGAATTGGTTACTGTATTGACGGGTGGTGATGCAAATTTTTTTGTAAACAAATTGGAAAAGCGTATTTTTGCGGAGCCAAATTTGATATTTATTGGATTAGAGAAAATTGTAAGATTTAACAAAAGATTAGAACCATGAAAAAGGTAGTTAAATATTTTGGAGTAGCAGCAGCAGGTCTATTTGTTGTTACCACCGTATCGGCGCAGAGACGCATTAGCGGTCCCATTTTTGGAAAAGTGCAGGACAGTATTGCCTGTATCACACATTTATCTCTGTATCAGCAGGATTATCAGCACAGGAATTTCGATGCAGCCATTGTCAACTGGCGCAAAGTTTGGACAGACTGTCCTGAATCATCCGTTAATATTGCTGCTCACGGTATTTCCATGTACCAGACTTTTATTGCCAGGGAATTAGACCAGGATAAGAAGAAAGCGCTGGTGGACACCTTGATGCAGGTATATGAAAAAGGAATGATTTTGCGTCCGCAACTCAAGGGTAATTTACTGGCAAATATGGCGCAGGACATTTTAAGGTTTGCCAACACTCCTGAAAATCAGCCTAAACTGTTGAAAATATTGGAAGAAACGATGACTTTTGAAAAGGAAAAGACCTTACCGTTAGTGTATGCAAATTACATGAAAATCGTCATGGAGCAGAACGCTGCCGGTCAGTTGTCCGATGAAGAATTGTTTGATGATTATACCAAAGTGAGCGATTACATCAGTGCAGCCATCAGAGCAACTCCAAAAGAGGAACTGGCAAAAGCGCGCGACATGATTGACGACAGTTTTGCCGCCAGCAGCGCGGCAAGTTGCGAAAACCTGCTCAAAATATACGGTGAAAAATATGAGGCGAACAAGGACGACGCCGATTTTTTACGTAAACTGACCCGCATACTCAACCGGAAAGAATGTACTGATTCGGAATTGTTTGAAAAGGCTTCCGAGCAGCAGTACGCACTGAGTCCGTCTCCGGACGCAGCCTACAATATGGCAAAACTGTTTTTAAGGAAGGAAAATTTTGAAAAAGGCGTCGAATATCTCGAACATGCCCTCAACGGCGAAAACGACCCCATTGAAAAAGCCAATTATAACTATCAGTTAGGCAATATCATGCTGGTCAATTACAAAAAGTACCTCGACGCAAAGAAGTACGCCCTTGAAGCCATCAAGTTGCGTTCTGACTGGGGAAAGCCATATATCCTGCTGGCAAACATTTATGCCACCGGTCCTAAATGCGGCGAAAATGAATTTGAACTAAAATGGATATATTGGGTAGCAGTTGACAAATTACTGAAAGCCAAAGCAGTCGACTCGGATCTTGCAGCAACGGTTAATCCGATGATCAGTTCGTTTTCGCAGCATTTCCCGAAAAAGGAAGATGCATTCTTCTATGGCGTCAACGAAGGAGATACCGTCAATGTTGGATGCTGGATTGGCGAAAGCACAAAAGCGCGTTTTACCAATTGAGAAAATGAAAGGTAATACAGACCCTCAGAGCAAATCATGCTTTGGGGGTTTATTAGTTGATAAAAGACAACATATTTTCATGAAAAACTTTTTCCATTTCCCGATAATGATACTGCCTCTGATGGCGGCGCTTTTTTCGTGCGCCAACGACATGGAGGTTGTCAAAAAATTCATTGATCCGGAGTTGGAACCGGATATGATAGGTAAAAATATGGTGATACTGTACACCGATTCGGCGCGTTTGCAAACGAAAATTGTTTCGCCTTTGATGAAACAGTTCACTACAGCCAAGGAACAGCGCGATGAATGTCCGGAGGGGTTGCATGTATGGTTTTATGAAAAAACAGGAGAATTGAAAGCCGAACTAACGGCTAACTGGGCAAAGCACGACGTAGCAACCGAAATGTGGGAAGCGAGGAGCAACGTGGTAATTACCAGTACCGAAGGTCAGAAATTAGAAACAGAACAGTTGTTTTGGGATCGCAAGAAAGGTAACATATATTCCGAAAAATATACCAAGATAACAAATCCTGACGGCACAGTGGCTACAGGCAACACATTTACCTCCAATCAGGATTTTACCAGGTGGGAATTGGGCAAAGCAAAGGCTACGATTGTATTGAAAGATGAGGAAGAACTGAATTAAAAATTACAAATTACAGATTACGAATGAGTTTGCTATTGATTATTATTCTGTCGTTGCTTTTTGCGGCTTTCTTTTCAGGCATGGAGGTCGCTTTTGTGTCGTCGAACAGGTTGAGGATTGAACTCAACCGTAAACAAGGAATATTTCCTTCAGGAATTGTTTCCTTTTTTCTTCGACACCCTGCGCAATACCTTTCCACAATGCTGACCTATTACCATGCAGCGATGGTTATTTATGGCGTATCTCTTGCATGGCGGCTTGTCCCGGCGATGTGCGAGTACGTCCCATATTTGGCGGTAACTCTTCTGGTAATTTCAATTGCTGCGGGTGCGCTTGCATTTTTCCTGTTGGCAGAACTCCTTCCAAAAGTTTTGTTCAGGCTGGCGCCAAACGCCATGATGAACGGATGCGCCTTGCCTTTGCTGGCGTTTTACGGGTTGATGTATCCTGTTACAGGAATGATCAACTGGTTTGCCCGTATTTTTGTCAGGCTGTTCACCAAAGTTGATACCGCTAAAATCGACAGCGAAACTGTTTTTGCGAGAGCCGATATGGATGATTTTCTGATGGGCGAGGCGCAAACCATCAGCAAAGAGGAGCAGGACGCCGAACACGATATAAAAATATTACAGAATGCGCTTGATTTTTCGACAGTCAAATTACGCGACTGCATGATTCCCCGCACCGACATCGTGGCTGTGGAAGAAAACGCGCCCATTGCGGAGTTGAAGCAAAAATTTATCGACACCGGCGTATCCAAAATTATAGTTTACAGCGAAGATATTGATAACATCATCGGTTATGTACATTCAAAGGAACTGTTCAGGAATCCGGCATCCATTCAGTCGATGATCAACCGGTTGACCTTCGTACCCGAAACGATGTCGGGCAACAGGATGATGCAACTCTTCATGCAGGAACGCCGCAGCATCGCCATCGTGGTGGACGAATACGGCGGAACGGCAGGATTGCTCACGCTCGAAGACCTGATTGAAGAAATTTTCGGCGACATTGAAGACGAACACGATAAGGATAATCTGGTAGAACGGCAGATCAAAAAAAATGAATACCTGTTTTCGGGAAGGCTTGAAATCGAATACCTGAACGAAACTTTCCATTTGGATATTCCCGAAAAGGATGATTATGATACTTTGGCGGGATTTATTCTCTATCATCATCTTAATCTGCCATTGACCGGCGAAACCATTAAGATAGATGCTTATACGTTCATCATCCGTAAACTGACCAATACCCGCATTGACCTGGTACAGATGACGGTGAACAAATAAAATAAGGTTCTACTCTTTTTTGTGTGGAACCGCAAAAAATGCCATCCCGTAGGGATGTAAGCTCGGTAGAAGAAATGTTACCCGGCGGTTACGGCATCCCGTTAGGGATGCAACCATATCTATTTTTGTAACTGTTGGAATACAAAATTGCGTTTTTTGGTTACATCCCACCCTACGGGATGACACAGGAAATCGCTTTCTTTTCTGCAATGTACGATTTGAATATGGACATGGTTTCACACAAAAAGTGGCAGAACCTAAAATAAAGAGGATACATTTCAAATTGTCGAAGCGGATGTCTTGTCTTTTCCCAACTGCAATGCGGATTAAAACGGAAATTCTTCCAGAGGCTTTTCTTCTAATTCTTCCTCTTTGGGCTTTTGAGCCTTTTGGTGTATCAGAAGACCGTCAACCACAATTGCCTTGTATGGAGTTACGGGGCAGGCATATTCGCAGGCGCCACATCCCACGCATATATCCGTATCTATTTCGGGTATCGTCAGCTCGCCCCTGAAAGGAACCATTCTGACGGCTTTGGTGGGACAATGCTCGGAACACGAGCCGCACGAAGTTCCATCGGTGATAACGATACAATTGTGCCTCTCAAACCGGACGACGCCTGTTTGAGTGGTCAGTTTTTCTTCAACTGTCAGGGGTAAAATCGCTCCGCTGGGACATATTTCGGTACACCGGACACATTCATGGTTGCAGAAACTTGCGCTGTAGTCCATGAAAGGCTGCATCATACCGAAAAAGCCGTATTCGAAAAGCGATGGTTTCAACACACCGGTCGGACAGGCGCTGACGCACAAATGACAGGCGGTACATGCGCCGGTAAAATGACGCCGGTCGCGCGAACCCGGAGGCGTTGCTGCATGTTTTGCAATCATGTAGCGGTTGCCATGCCTGTAACCTTTTTCATGATTTTCGCCTCTTCTCCTGCGGCGGTTCTGGGCGATGACCGGAACGGAAAATCCGCTAAGCGCGGCAATAAAAACCGCACTCCCCGCAATGAAATTCCGTTTTGAAATATCGGTTTCACTGTTTTGAGATGAAGGCGTTTCTGCCTTTGGCTTTCGCGAAAGCGCAGGCGAATAACGGACGGCGTTTTTGTCGCACGATTTGATACAATTGCCGCATCCCACGCACCGAGTGAAATCGATGTCCATGTTTTTGACGTCCATACATTGCGATTTGCAGACAAACATACACTTTCCGCAACGGTTGCATCCTGAAGCGTCAAATTTGATTTTGAACAGCGATATTTTCGACACAATTCCCAGCAACGTCCCTGCCGGACAAACGGTGTTGCAGTACAAACGACCTTTTCGCACCGAAAGCCAGATGACCAGCGCCAGCATTACCAAAGGAACCATCAACGAATACGGATTGGTTTTAGCCGCCGTTACCGGATATAACGCATACGAACCCATGTAATTCAGTATCTTCACCAATAAATTGTTGCCCAGCATATACGCCGGACGGAACAAGCCGGAAACAATCCGCCCGAAATTACTGTATGGGTCTAACAAATTGATGAAGAAAATACCGCTTGCAAATAGCGACAGACAAACGATGACAAGTATGGAATACCGCAGCCATGTTTTTGGCAAGGCAAAGCGAAACCGGAATTTCTTTTTTCCGGTATTGCGTACTTTCTTCGAGAGCCAGTTCATCACGTCCTGAAAAATTCCCAGCGGACAGATGTATGAGCAGTACACGCGCCCGAACAGCAGCGTAAGTATCAACACCACGATGAAACCGTATGCCGTAAGAGCCAGTCCATGCCCAAGTGTTTGTGCGAATTTGATGAGCGAAGGTATAAACTGCAACCAGGTAAGAACACGGTACCACGCCGATGGAACAGAACCGCTAAAATCCAGAAACAGGAACCCGACAGCCATCAGCATGACTGTCGAAACAAGAACGCGGAAAGGTTTGAGATAGCGTTGCATGGTTTGAAGTTTCAGGTTTCAGGTTTGAAGTTTCAGGTTTGAAGTTCAATGTTACGGCAACTTGAAACCTGAAACTTCAAACTCTGATTCTATTGATGTTCAATTTTGAAAGGTCTATTTCGCCAAATCCTGTTTCGCTGGCAATTCTGATGTGAGCAACGGTTTCCGGCTCTTTGCCGAAAATCTTTGCAGCAGCAGCGTCGGCAGCCACAATGTCGGTGGAGATGATTTGCGCCTTTTCGAGCGATACATCGCTGACAGATACTCCCTTGGGACCGTTTTTCTTCATCACGCGGTAGCCGTCGATGATGTTCAGGTCGGGTTTGCGGTACGATACCATATCGACGATACATTGCTGGAGATCGTTCCTGTGCCAAAAACCGCGATCCCAAACGATACCCATCAGGTTCTTCATGGCAAGCGACACCTGTGCTCCGTCGTGATGCTTCAATACAGGCACATTGATGAATACATCCGATTCAAGCAGTTTTTCGTGTACTTTGGCATCTTTCAGCGATTTGCCCATGGGAATACTCACTTCTTTGTAATTTCCTTCGCTGTTGCCGCTGATGACCCTGGCGCCCGCATCTTTCGCAGCCTTTTCAATACCGCTTGTGGCGTACGATTTTTGCCAGTTGTCGCAAGTGTGGTCGAACACAAATACTTCCTTAGCGCCGGCATCAAAACATTCCTTAACGATCCTGCCTACCAGTTCCGGATTTGTATTGGCGGCAAGTTCCGGCGCGCGATCCCACCCGATATTCGGCTTAACAGTTACTGTTTGACCGGCTTTCACAAAATTTCTCATTCCTCCCAGCGCAGCAATCCCTTTTTCGAACATGATTTCGGGTTCGCCTCCCATTACGGCAATCAAATCGTAAGGCGCTTGCGGGTTGAACAGACTGTTACCAAAGGCTTCTTCGAGCGACAGAAACGCAATGCCTGTTCCGGCGGCAATGCTTTTGGCGATAAATTCTCGTCTTTTCATGATGATATTTGATCGTATAATATTATTACTTCATTATGTCCCTTTAAAAAAAGAGGCTGAATCACAGATAATCCTCTTCCTTAATTACTACCCTTTTCTTTCCCGTAATGAAGATATACATTGCAGGGACGACAAACAGCGAGATGAGGGTGCCGAACAGCATTCCGCCGATGACGGCTATACCCATGGACACGCGGCTTTCCGAACCTGCGCCGAATGCCAGCGCTATCGGCAGGAGACCACAAATGGTGGAAATGCTCGTCATCAGGATGGGACGCAGACGTGAAATCGCAGCGTCCTTAATTGCCTTGAGAAGGGACGAACCCGCATCGCGACGCTGGTTGGCAAATTCAACGATGAGGATACCGTTCTTGGTTACCAACCCGATGAGCATGATGATGCCGATTTGACTGAAAATGTTGAAAGTCTGGTCGAAAAACCACAGCGAGAAGAGTGTGCCTGCGATTGCAGTCGGTAAGGTACCGATGATGATGATGAACGGGTCGCGAAAGCTCTCAAACTGTCCGGCAAGCACTAAGTATGCCAGTATGATTGCCAGCACAAAAGCAAAAATGATACTGTTGGAACTTTCTCTAAATTCACGCGCCTGCCCCGAAAGGTCGG
>Ga0082212_10007660_pt1 | contig 14234 bp, 12 predicted proteins | sample TergutNt197P3_FD_71548 | JGI IMG/M metagenome (GOLD analysis project Ga0082212, IMG submission 71548) | Neocapritermes taracua P3 segment gut microbial communities from Petit-Saut dam, French Guiana - Nt197 P3 | ecosystem: Host-associated > Arthropoda: Insects > Digestive system > Gut ... | reverse complement strand
TGCCGCAGCTATCGATGCGTTCGACGATCTACGAGATGTTCGGTCGGGATTTTATCGGCCTCGCCACCGATGGGAATGCTCCGGATAGCCCGCTTAAGTACTTAGCGATGGAGATGAATATCTCGCAAACCGGGGATTGGTTATAGAATTTTTCGCGTTAAATTTCCTCTATTATAGATTGTGCTAAGCGGAGCTGATACCGCTTAACTATTTATTTCGTAATCCCGTTTAGAAAATTTCGTAAAATTAAATGTTGACAAAGTCGAACGTTTGTTTTATATTAGAATAAGAACAAACGTTCATGTTCGTGTGAATGCACACATGTGAAAGGAATATAGAATGGAAAGAGAAGAAAAACTAAAAGCGTTAGAGGCGGCACTTGGACAGATTGAGAAGCAGTTTGGAAAGGGTGCCGTGATGAAATTAGGCGATCCGGCGGCACAGATGAATGTCGAGACTTTTCCGACCGGTTCATTGAGCCTTGATTTAGCATTGGGTTTAGGTGGGATTCCCCGCGGCCGCATTATTGAGATATATGGACCGGAATCCAGCGGTAAGACGACCGTTACCCTCCATATGATCGCCGAAGTTCAGAAACGCGGCGGCATCGCCGGTTTCATTGACGCGGAGCATGCCTTGGATCCGGCTTATGCGCAGAATATCGGCGTTGATGTTGATAATCTTTACATCTCCCAGCCGGATACCGGTGAGCAAGGTTTAGAAATCGCCGAGACGATGGTCCGTTCCGGCGCGATTGACGTTGTTGTTGTTGACTCGGTTGCGGCTTTGGTTCCGCGCCAAGAGATCGACGGAGATATGGGTGATGCCCATATGGGCCTGCAAGCCCGCCTGATGTCACAAGCCTTACGTAAATTAACCGCCGTTATCTCGAAATCGAATTGTACAGTTATTTTTATTAACCAGCTGCGGGAAAAGCTGGGCGTTATGTTTGGTAATCCGGAAACTACCACCGGCGGCCGCGCTCTTAAATTCTATTCCTCCGTTCGTTTAGACGTCCGGCGGATTGAAGCCCTGAAACAAAGCGGCGATGTGGTCGGTAACCGCACCCGCGTGAAAGTCGTTAAGAATAAAATCGCCCCCCCTTTTAAGGAAGCTGAGTTTGATATCGTTTTCGGTGAAGGAATCTCGAAGGTAGGTGACATCCTTGACTTAGCCGCTAGCTGTAATATCGTTGCGAAAGGTGGCGCCTGGTACTCCTACGAAAGTAATAAAATCGGCCAGGGCCGGGAAAACGCGAAACAATACTTAAAAGATAATCCGGCCATTTGCGATGAAATCGAGCTAAAAGTCAGAGCGCATTATGGTTTTAACGGCGAAAAAGAGCAAGAAAGTAAGAGTCCGGCTTCCCGTAAAGAAAAAGGTGAAAAACAGTAACCGTTCTTTGCGAGGATACGGAACGACCCGGCTTCCCGTAAAGAAAAAAGCGAAAAACAGTAACCGCCATTTGCGAGGATATGGAACGGCCCAGCTTCCCGTAAAGAAAAAGGTGAAAAACAGTAATCGTTCTTTGCGAGGATACGGAACAGCCCGGCGGCATTTTAGTAAGGAAATCACATGACGATCACCGAAATCACGGAAACTTACGGTTCGAAATCTCGCTATCGAATTTTCATTGACGAAGAATTCGCCTTTGTACTTTACAAAGGCGAATTGCGTTCCTATAATATTTCTATTGGTAATGAATTATCCAGCGAATCCTACCGCGAGATTACCGAAAAACTTTTGCCTAAAAGAGCAAAAATGCGTGCCTTGAATTTACTAAAAAGCCGCCGCTATACCGAAAAGCAAATGCGTGATAAGCTAGAACAGGGTGAATATTCACTAGCCATCATTGATAGCACCATCGCATATTTGCAACAGTATCGCTATATCGATGATATGCAGTATGCCAGAGACTATATTGATTATCATATCAAGCTAAAAACCCGCCGCCGGATTTGCTTGGATTTAGCCCAAAAAGGCATTCCTAATGAAATAACGAGTGTTATTTATCTTGAGATCGGTGGGGATGATATTGAAGATATGGAAAACATGCAAATAAAAAAATGGCTCGAAAAGAAAAAATACGATAAAAACGAGGCGAACCCGCAAGAAAAACAACGCCTTTTCGCCTTTTTATTCCGGAAAGGATTTTCAATGGATTCGATCAAGCGGTTTATTTAATACTTATTAATCTAACGGAGCATACCGAATGATGAAAAACATCTTAACAATAACTTTCGGGGTCATGCTATTATTGCTTGGGGTTATTTCGGCTTGTGGTAAAGCAGGCTCTGACTCAGCGGCGGATACCCGTAACCCAACCACTGCGAAAACCATTGCGGCCTTGGAAATCCATTACCGGGAAAGTGATATTCCGCTTCCTGATGATTTCGTGCCGATTGCGGCCAGGTTTCTGAATCGGGAAGTATTTTTATTTGATAGCCAGACTGTCTTAGTCATGGATCAGGAAGGTAAGGAATTAAGAAGAACGATTCTTTCCGAAAACGAAGAATTTGAAGCCTTTGATTTGCAAGCGGATCGAAGTATCTGGGCGGCATCGTCCGATTTCGGCGAAAAAGAAGCCATCGCCGGCAGCGTGCCGGAAGCCTATCATTTCGTGCATTTTGCGCGGGATGGGACGGAGCTTCTTCGGGTTAGGGCGGACGGGGCGCAATTCGGCGATTATGAGGAATTCGTATATCTAAACCGCTTATTGGTAGATGATGATTATATTTATCTGATGTCGCTCCAGTCCGTTTATGTCCTTAATCGCTCCGGACTGCTGGTCTATGAGCTGCGGGCCGCCGGAGAAAACCAGCGAAATAATATAAGCGGCCAGGGGATGTTTAAATCCCTCATTAAGCTAGATAACGGAAGGGTTTTGCTTGCATCGATCGTGTATGGAAATGAAACATACAGCTTAATCCAGTTCCCGGATCCGGAAAATCGGGAAACCGAAGAAATAAGCATTGCGGAAAACGCCGACCTATTTGCTTCCGGTCAGGATGCGGCGCTTTTTTTGGCCAATAACAAGGGTTTATATGATTTGCGGCTGGAATCCGGCGAGCAAAGGTTTTGTTTTGACAATCTTAAATATGGGGTCGTTGCAAGCAACCTGATGGAAATAGCGGTTCTTCCTGATGACAGCATCGCTATTGCCGAGGGGACAGCGGCGCGAAAGGTTAACCGCCTGGCCAGATTCATCCCCTTTGTTCCGGCGCCGGATTCCGGCGATTCTACAGAACAAGGTTCTGCGCATGGAGATTACGCGGCAATCGAAAAGCAAGCGTTAACGCTTTCGATTATCAGTTCCAGCACGCTTGATGAATGGCTGACAACGGCGATCGCTGATTTTAACCGCAGCAATCCATATTATTATGTGGAAATGACTAACTATTATCAGAATAATCTTGACAGCCAGGATAATTTTGCGGACGCTGTTTCGCGCTGGGGTATCGACCTTGCCGCCGGGAACTTCCCTGACATCGTTGTGCTGCCGCCGCTGATGTCGCCGCATAGCTATATCCGTAAGGGTTTGCTTGCCGACTTAAATCCATTTATCGACAATGACCCGGATTTTGACCGGGGCGACTATCTGCCCGGCCTTTTTGAAGCGCTGGACTGGGATGGAAAAATGTACGAAATATTTCCCATGTTTGAGATTGAAATCCTTGAAGCAAAAACGAAAGATGTGGGTACCGAAATAGGCTGGACCTTAGATGAATTTGCCGCTTTTATTGATACAAAGCCTGATGCGCGGTATATCATTGGCGATTATACGAAGGCAAGATTTATCAGGAAGATGGTGCGGAATTATTTCATCAATCCTCTGACCGGCGAAGCGAAATTTGACCGGGAGATATTTGCGAAAATCCTAAAGACAGCGGAAAGATTTCCGGACGCAGACCAGGAAATGGGCGGATATGGAGGGGCGATGGATTTTTTGTGGGGCTTAAAGGACGGAGACCCGCTCATGGATTCGCGAAACGTAAAAAGCTTTATAAAGATGGAAAATTTTTTCGGCGAAGAAACGACGATGAAGGGCTGGCCTTCACCCGCCGGCAATGGCTTACAGTTTTTCGCCTGGCATTACTTTAGCATTTCCGCCCAGGCGGAAAATCCTGATGGGGCGTGGGCATTTTTGAAATATATCATGTATCATGCCGAATGCAGATATCGACATAATATGCCAGTGAATTTAGCTTTGCTTGATGAGATGGCGAAATATGATTATGAAAGAGAAGATGCGTTTCGATTAAGCAAATCAGTCACAGACCGGCACATCGCCATTTTTAAGGCGACCAGGTCGATCGACCGGGGAAATAGGGATGTCTTACGTATTCTCAATGAAGAAATAGACAGCTACCTTAGCGGTCAAAAATCCGCTGACGATGTCGCCGCTATCATCGAAAACCGAATCGGGATTTATCTCGCCGAACAGGAGTGAGAAAACGCTTACTAGTATAGCGTTAATTAAGTTGCGAACCGTTATGTCATTGCGAGAAACGCAAGTGACACGCCATAGCAAGCAATGGCGCGCAATCCAGATTGCGATTACTGGATTGCTTCGCTAACGCTCGCAATGACGTTAGCTATCAACTATTTATTATTCGCTATACTAGTGCTAGGAATTAATCATTGCCATCCATTCGGCAACATCTACTTCCGCTTTACCGGAACTAAAATCGGAATCAAATAGCCTTTGCCGTCGGCCTGCTCGATATGCTCCTCCAACCCCGGATGTCTCGCATCGTCATATTTCCATTCCCATTCGCTGTCTTGCATCAAAGCCTGGACCTTACGCCAGCCGAAGCTGGGGTCGCCTTCATAATCGGAAACGACTGCATAAACCCCGCCGGGCAAATTCATTTCATAAAAGGGGGCCGGTATTTCGATGCCCTCCGGGATTGTGGCACAATAACCGAACCCATAAGCAGAATTTTCCCCGGACGGGTAGGGGTCCGTGTTAAAGCCGAACAGCCGCATCGTGCCGGCCAGCTTATTTTCCTTGATCCACTGGATGACCGGCTCGCTGGCTTTGGATTCCGGCTCGGTATCTACGACCGAATAGGCAATCGCCCGGGCCGGAGCCATCTTGATGAGTTGGACGCTGTCCTGATTTGATTTCATTTTTTCCATTTGAAAACCTCCTTGATTTTGAAATAATGATGGGGAAACAACGTGTTTTTTTCGCTCCAGCGCGACCGGAAGCAGGATGTTTTCCAAAGCGGATAAATCCATCGCCGGTTCCGTCTCCAGCATTTTAAGCAGCCCGGAAATGACTTCGCGGCGGGCATCAAGCTCGGCATTCGTTTGGTCAAGCCGGCTGATTTGCTTTTGCAAAACCTGGCGCAAAGCTTCAAGCGACCGTTTTTCGATAACCGCTTTTATTTCGCTGATTGAAAAATCAAGGCGGCGCAGCAAATTCGTTACCCGGATGCACTGGAGGGCATAGTCATCATATAACCGCCATCCGGATTGCGGGTCCCTGGTGCTTTTGAAAAGCCCTGCCTGCTCCCAGTAGCGTAATGTCCGGCTGCTGATGCCTAAATTCACCACGATTTTATTGATTGCCGTTAGCTCATCCATTTTTCGTTTCCTTTCGATGCTAAATCTTATCGCTAAATTCCGTCGCTAAATTCCGTCGCTAATTTCCAGCGGCGCGCTTTTTTCGCAACACGTTTTTGTGAGCCTCACAAACAGAGTATATCAGTTGACATCGCGTCAATTGCAAGCACTTTTTTTATTATTTTAAGTGATAGGAAATTCTTCTGCCAACGCAAATCATTTATGCGCCGCCGGACGGCACTATATTTATTCAACAGCCAAATTCCGCCCCGAAACCTTCCTGATCCGCCCCGAAACCAGCCAAGCCGCGAACATCGTTATCACACATACCATGAAAATCGACATCAGCAAATTCAGGATATCATAAGCAAGGCGCACGTCCGGCACCCCGAAAAAGCCGAAGATAAAGGAAGCCAGCGCATTTCCGGCTAAAATAATAAGCAGCGCGCCCATCAATCCGCCGGTCAGCGAAACCAGCAAAAAGCGCACGGCGAATTGACGGCGGAGCTGCTTTGCGGTAAAACCGACTGACTTAAAGATGCCGATATCCGTATTTTCCCGGTAAATCGCGATTATGGCCAGCAAAAATGTGACTAAGGCAGCCAAGACGATGGTTAAAACATAGGATATCAGCGTCGCCGGCTCAATAGCCGTTTGAACCGAATCAATCAACTGCCGCAGAAAATCATAGGTATCCGTATCTACATTAATTTCATCGCTGGAATAAGTGGCTTTGATTTTCGCCGCTGCCGCTTCTTTGTCCATGCCGCTGCTAAGAATAATCGAATAGAATGAAGGGGAAAAGTCAGGAAAAACCCGCCGGATTCCCGCCGTCGTGATGCTGAAATTTTGCCCGACATCCATGATATGCTGGACGATTCCCGTCACGAGAAAGGGAAAGGGGTTCGCCTCGGCATCAAGAACATGAACGGTATCCCCGACTCCTTTGTTAAGCCGTTTGGCCATAACCGGCGATAATGCCAGTTCATTGTCATATTTCGGAAATCTGCCCGCCAAAGGGCTTGCTAAGCCGATGCCATCGAAATATTCATAACCAAGTGCCACAACGGAGGAAGCTTCAATACGCACCCCAACCTGTGCTCCTTCAAAAACGGCCAATGGCTGATATTCAGCTTCGATTTCGGCGATGATTGCTTGCAGTTTTTCGAGTGCCTGGCCATCGCTGTCAAAATTGTGAAGGCTGATGCCGATATCTCTTGCCGGGTAGCCGAAAATTTGCGTAATCTCTTTTTCATTGCTGAGCAAAGCCGAGACGTTGCCCATAAAAATAATCATAAAAGACAAAAGCGATACCACCGCAACTAAGACGGTATATTGCTTTCTCCGGGTCATCATCTGCTTGATTGCCATCCGCAAAGTAAGCGGAAGCCAAAAAAGCTGTTTTAATGCTACATTTAGTTTTTTGGCGAAATAGACCGGGGCGCGTCCAAGCGAGATGGCCCGGACGGGGGAAATTTTCTTGATTTGGCGGGTATTCAGCCACGTGATGCCGCTAATCAACAGGACCGCAGCGAATATTACCGCAATGCCCGCTAATCCCCACAGGCTGCCGTTCCATAAAAGCCCGGCCGAGTCCATCAAAATGCTGCCGATGACGGGAATAGCGAAGATACTTCCGATCACGCCGATGGCAGCACCCGCCAGGCAGACAAAGCCATATTGGAGCAAAACGGCCTGCCGCATTTGCCCGCCGGTAAAACCGATGGCCTTAAAAGCACCGAACGTCACGAAATTTCCTTCGATTGATGAAAGAACCGCATAACGCAGGATAAATAACGTAATAACCAATGATAATAGCGCGAATGAGAATAATACAATCGAAATAAGATTCGATAACATCATGCTGTATTGCCGCAGCTCAGCACTGCTGAACATAAACCCGCGCCCATAAAAGTTGATGGTTGCTTCTAATTTTCCGCCGGAATCCGGATGCAAATATACCGATGTCAAAATCCAGGGGTTTTCGCTTTCGGTGTGCAGCTTTTCAAAATCTTGCCCGCATAGATAAGCGCGTCTTGTCCCGACAATAGGGGAACCAAGCAAGGGGTCTTCGAAAAATCCCGCCACCTTAAATTCATGCCCGTTTAAGAGAATGACATCGCCTTCATTTATTGAAAAAATGCGCTGATAAAATAAAGGGAACATCACTTCCCCGGCGTCTAAAATAAAATCCTGCCCTTGGCTTGACTGCACCTGATATTGATAAATATCAGGCGTATACATTGAGACAAGCAAATTTTCGCGCAGATTCACGTCATTAAGAATCGTGGTTTGCCTGTCGGCATAAAAGACCGGACTTTTCCGGCTGTAATTTACATTGCCGTTGGCTTCTAAGTGGGCCGGAAAGCCAGGGTCATAATCCTCAGCCGGGTGCGCAATCAAAAAATCAGGGACATGGGCATTCGACGAGGCGGTATCATAAAGCTTGCCGCTTTTATTTAAGATCGTAAGGACCGAAGCAAGCATCAGCGATACCACCATCGTAAGCAAAAAGATGGTTATCGCGTAAGCTTTTTGTTTTTTGAGCAGTGAGAATGTTACTTTTATAATTGCCATATTACCAACCCTCCGCCGAAAGCCAGGCGATAATCTGGCTTTCCCGCGCCCCGATATTATCACCCGAATAAGCGCCCATTTCCATTTCGCCGCTTAATTTGCCGTCTTTGATATAAATCAGACGGGTGGCCCTAAGCGCGGCCTTTATATCGTGCGTAACCATCAGGATTGTTTGTCCGCCCCGGTTAAATTCCGTGAGGATGTCAAGCGTTTCCTGTCCCGCTTTCGAGTTAAGCGCGCCGGTTGGTTCATCCGCGAACAGGATGCGCGGCTCATTGATTAAGGCCCTTGCAACGGCGGCCCGTTGCTGTTCCCCGCCCGATATCTGGGACGGAAGACGCTTGGCAAGGCCCAGGATGCCGATTTGTCCCATCAATTCCTCCGCCCGTGCGTGGACATTTTTCGGTTTCGAAACCAGATAACCCGGCACGGCGATATTTTCAAAGACCGTCAGATTTGCCACCAGATGCATTTGCTGAAAGACGAAGCCGAAATCCTTGCGCCGAAGAACCGCCAATTGGTCCTCGCTTAGCTTGCCGAAATTTTTGTCGCCATAAATAATTTCGCCGGACGTAGCTACGTCCATGCCGGAAAGGCAATAGAGCAGGGTGGACTTCCCGGAACCGGAGCTGCCCATGATAACGGTGAACTCGCCATCATATAGGTCAAAATCAATGTTTTTCAGCACATGATTCTGAAGCCCTTCGCTGGCATAGCTTTTGCATAAATCTTTTGCTGACATAACGATACGCATACGAACCTCCTATGCCGCACCTTTGATGCGACTCAATTAACAAACGATGCTTTGCTTCATACTAGTATAGCGTAAATTAAGTTGTAAACCGTTATGTCATTGCGAGGAACGTAGTGACACGCCATTGCAAGCAATGACGCGCAATCCAGATTGCGATTACTGGATTGCTTCGCTAACGCTCGCAATGACGTTAACAGTTCATTATTTATTATTCGCTATACTAGCGTAACACAGAAGATATTAAGAAATCCTTAAAAGAAAAGAGGAAGCGAAAAAATAACGGCGAGTCCGTTTCCGCTATTTGCCAAACGCACGAAACCGCCGCATTTTTCAATGATATATTTGACGATATATAGGCCAAGCCCCGACCCGGAGATGTTTTTGGTATTTTCACCCCGGTAAAAGCGGTTCCAGATAAACGGAACGTCATGGGCAGGGATGCCGCTTCCAAAATCGCGTATTTCACAAAAAAGTGCATTGTTTTCGGCTGTGTCAACGGTAAAGGAAATTTCGATCCCGGAAGCGGGCGCATATTTTACCGCGTTGGCAAAGATATTTTCGAACACTTGCGCGAGCCGCTTTTCATCGGTGCTGATGCAGCAATCAGGAATTTCGGCCGTGAGTTTTAATTGATCTTCGTATTCGGCGAAAAAGGGGTCAAGGATTTCCGCAAGCAATGATTTCGCCGGATAGGGCTTGATTTCAAATTGCAGCTTCTCAATATCTGAGAGGGCATGCAAAAATAAATCATTCGTCAGCTTGGTAACCTCATCGGCTTTTTTCATGATTACAGTCAGATAACGTTCGCGCCGCTTTTTGGTGTTATCCATGTCGTTTGCTAATGCTTCGGCATAGGCGCGGATGGAGGCAACCGGCGTTTTGATGTCATGGGAAATCGCGGCGATTAAGGCCTTATTTTCATGCTTGGCAAGCGCTTCGCTTTCCCGTAATATCTTCAGTTCGCTCCGCATCAGGTCAAATGCCCATGAAAACGCCCCGAAGATATTTTCTTTCTGTATTTCCAGGGGCAGGTCAAGATTGCCTTTGGCGACCTCCTTTGCGAAGCGTTCAAGCTCCGCAAATGGCTTTATGATCCGCAGATAGCAGTAAAGAAAGACAAAGGCCGCAAAAAGGATGCAAAAAAAGTAAACGCTGGCTAACAGGGTAAGGTTTTGCGTTGCCGCGTTGGGCGCAGTCTCGTAATTTTCCATTTCCGCGATTGCGGCATGGAAGCGGGCCACTATTTCCTGGTCAGCCGGGTTCGTTTGCATTTGCCCGGCTAAGACGGTTACTTCATTAAGAAGTACCGCGTACTCCCCCGCGTCTTGGGAATGGTGGTCATTCGTCTTTGCAAAAAAAAGTGCTGCGGCAAAAAATACCGTTGCGATGATGACAAATAAAGCGGCGACGCGGAAAATTTTCTTTTTCATATGGCCTCAAACCTCCAGCTTATAGCCAATGCCCCAGACCGTTTTGATATATTTCGGGTCGGACGGATTGTCCTCCAGCTTTTCGCGCAGCCAGCGGATATGCACCGTCAGCGATGACGGTTCCGCTTCACTATATATGCCCCAGACCGTATCAAACAATTTATCTTTGGGTATTGCTTTATTTTTATTGCCGATTAATGTCGCAAGCAAATCAAACTCCCGCGCCGATAATTCGACCGGCAGATTGTTTTTGGTGACCCTGCGGGCTTTGATATCAATTTCGACATTGCCAAAATAAAAGCGCTCACTGTCTGCGTTCATCGAATAAGACCGGCGCAGGTTGGCTTTGACCCGGGACAGCAGTTCAGCAAGCGAATATGGTTTCGGCATATAATCATCACCGCCTAAATCAAGCCCGGTAATTTTGTCCGTATCACTGGTGCGGGCGCTGATGAAGATGATGGGGATGTCGGTGGTTTTACGCAGTTTTTCGCAAAAATCGAAGCCGGTGCCGTCAGGCAGATTGATATCCAGAATGATGAGCTTATAGGCGATTTCTGATAAAAGCGAAAGCGCGGCATGAGAATCGGGGGCGATATCGGCGCGATAGCCATGATCAGAAAAGAAATCGCTGGTTATTTCCGCGAGGTCCAAATCATCATCGATAATGAGAATGTCTTTTTGTTTCATAGGGATTCCTTTTCGGGTGGGATTTTCTTAAAAACAATAAAATTAATGATAAGTCAAATCCGGCTCCAGCAAATCTTCTATCTCACAGCTTAATGCCTGAGCCAGCCTCTTTAGTGTAATCGCTTGCGCTTTATTGATATCCTGGCGATGTTGTTCATAAAGCTGAATCATCCTAAGGGCGGTCCCGGAGGCTTCGGCCAGCTCCTTTTGCGTTAAACGATTTTCCTTCCGTAAGCGCCGGAGGTTGCTGCCGGCGGCACTTTTTTTCCCAATAATACGCGCAGCCGCCACCACAAACCGCGATACGTCTGCTTCATGAAGAGTTGGATAAAGAGATATAACATAATCAATCGTCAGGCCGGTTTTTTGTATGTCGGAAAACCGCAAATTTATATACCACTGGTAATATGCCAATATCCAGCCTGCCCAATATTCCGAACTTTTGTCAATGTTCTCCGATGCCTTAACGACAGGCTTTATACGAGCAGTACGGTCCAAAACCTCTTCGGCCAGCTCCGGCCCGGAAAGCCCGGCAATATATTTCGGGTTCCCTCTCCCAACTGCTCCGGCAACACCGGAAACAATGAAATAATTCCAAAACTCACCCGGCTCATAACCACAGTCATTAACAGCATAATCAAGCATATCGCCTAAATTATTCATGGCATCATCAAGATATGTTTCCGCATAAGCGCGCATCATCATTTTCCCACCTTTCCCGGATTATATCAATTAGATATACTTCGTTTTCAACTTGCCGCAAATCACGTTCGCTTCTGTATAAGCTTCGCGCCTCTTTGTCACGCACAACCCGTTTGGGATAATAGATATCCTTATCTGACATTTCGCTTCCTAAAAATTGAATTCTTTCAAATGCCGCTTTCGATTTCAGCATCGTTTGTTCGCCCAGTTTGCCTAAAAACATCACTTTTTTAAGCTGTGACAGCGAGAGGGTATTATTAAGGAACGCATTCGCAAAAGCAAAATAGGAATCATCGGCCCGATAACCGATAATGATATCAAACGCATCCGTATCCGGCAAAAATCGTTCGCGCATAAATACTTTCCCGGCCGCAGCGATATCATTAGAAATACGAAAATTACGATTATTCAGTAAAATCGCCATCCAATTCAAAATATGATAATCTGGGCCGGCGAGGTACATAACAGATAATCCGGAAACATCCAACTGATATTGATTCGCATAACCGCTTTTTTCATCAGTGCAAGCCCATTCTTTTGCAAGCTCAATTTCAAAGGTGCAATAAAAACCCTGCCCATAATCATTATGGGGCTTTCCGCCGCCGTAAGCAGGCTTTTTTATGACAAATTGCGAGCCATGATACAAAATCGTATTTTCCAATTTACAATCTCCTGACGTAATTATTGTATCGTTGTAACGATAATTTGTCAAGATGATTTCATAGATGAATTTAAGCGTCGTTTTCGTGACATTTCAGCAAAATAATACCGTCGATACCGTGACAAATAAATATGTGCTTACTTGCAATATCCTTTTATGATTAATGGCGGCGAGATATGGCAGATTGGTGTTTTTTTCTTGCAATCTTTCGGCTTTAGTAGTATAGTAAATATCATCAATTGCAAGGAGAGTTTTGGTCATGGGAGAAGTATTTAAGGATGAGTTGGATAAACATGTGAAATTTATTTCTTCCCTGACGGGTGTATTGCAAATATACCTGTTTGGTTCATATGCTAACGGAGAACAGCGTAAAACTAGCGATGTTGATTTGATGATTATTATCGAAAATAGTCTGGATCCATTCAAAACTGCTTACAGAATCAGAAAAGGTTTAACCGAAACTGATTTGCCAATAGATATTGTTGTTAATCGAAAATCAGCATTTGAAGAAGCTTCTAAAAATTCTTCGTTCCAAAAATCAATTATGGAAAATGGGGTTTTGCTATATGCAGCGTAACTAAACACTTTGCGTAGATCATGTGCTGTGTATCATAACAACTTTGACAGCAAAAGAATAAAAAACCATTGTGCATATATTGATATTTTCTGGAATATCAAATATCCGGACTTCACTGTTTCAATTGATGCCTCTCACGCAATAAGAGGGATTAACAGCGCAAAACGAATATACGATTTTGTTTCTGAACGCTTGGGATTGGGTAAGGTGTTTTTTTAAGTCTATAGTTGCTATAGGAGTTTGTCAAGATGATTTCCATTGAAAATTTTACACGGCATGCATATGATAAATTGGTATTTGATTAAGACCCCTGCCGCCATGCGCGAACGAATGAAGAGCAGGGGAAAAAGGAGAAAAGGACTTAACAATGAAATACGAATGGAAGAAACAAGAGAAAGAATTATATTTGCCAAAGCCCGAGCCGCAAATCATCACCGTTCCAAATCAAAAATTCTTTGCGATAAAAGGCAAAGGCAATCCGAACGAGGCTGACTTTTCCGACAGGATCGGTGTGTTGTATTCGTTGGCTTATGCAGTACGGATGATGCCGAAATCAGGTTTTACGCCGGATGGGTATTTTGAATACACTGTTTATCCGCTTGAAGGTGTATGGGACGGCAATAATGCTGTTGACAAAAGCTCGTTTTCCTACACAATAATGATTAGGCAGCCCGAATTTGTAACTGCTGAAATCGTCGCGAAGGCGCTAGAAAATACCAAAAAGAAAAAGCCGCACCCATTTTTTTCAGAAGTCTTTTTCTGCGAAATGGAGGATGGCTTATCCGTTCAAATAATGCACTTTGGCGATTATGACAACGAGCCGTTGAGTTTTGTAAAAATGAATGAATTTATGGTGAAAAACGCCCTTGTTCGCAATACGGACACCCACAGGGAAATATATTTAACGGATGCCAGCAAAACCGAAAGGGATAAATTAAAAACCGTGCTGAGATATAGCGTCGGCAGATTTTAATTCTTGTCATTGGTAAGAGGTTGAACTTATAAACTGTGAGGTTAATATGGTTGAAAAAATAAATCTGAAGGAAAAGGCAAATTCCATACCGGAATTATTTTCGTATCTCAAGGTTGGGCAGTTAAACAACCACACACTTAATATATTGCAAGCGGAAGACAGGGTTTTGGATTTTCATGTACATGGGCAATCGGACGAACTGTTTTACTGTATTGAAGGGGAATTTGACATCGAATTTGATAACGGGATTACACATTTATGCGCGGGTGACTTTGTCATTGTCCCCAAAGGAGCTTCGC
>Ga0082212_10007659_pt1 | contig 14234 bp, 17 predicted proteins | sample TergutNt197P3_FD_71548 | JGI IMG/M metagenome (GOLD analysis project Ga0082212, IMG submission 71548) | Neocapritermes taracua P3 segment gut microbial communities from Petit-Saut dam, French Guiana - Nt197 P3 | ecosystem: Host-associated > Arthropoda: Insects > Digestive system > Gut ... | reverse complement strand
CCATTTATATGGCATAGCCAACGGCGCACGGAGGGCATATTGCTTTCCCCCGCTTTTACATAGATGCTTCCGCAAGGGAGCCATAACCCTATTTTCCGGGACGCTGAAAAGCGCCCCGTTTTCTATACCACAAAACCAGAAAGGAGCTTCAGATGGACAAGAAGATCAAGAACTACCTCAAAGAGACGGATCGCCGCATACAGCATGAAAAACCGCGCTGCTATTTCTGCGATCACAAGGTTGAAAACAAACATCTCTTTGAAACCATTACGATCACAGGAAGGATCGACGGCAAGAAAAGGCGCAAAAGGGTCAAGCCGCTTGATATGTGGTGTCTGAACGGCGCCATGTTCAGGATCAATAAGAACCACCGGCGCTGGTGGGGCTTTGACAGGCGCTGCCCGCTAAACCCGTACACGCACACCTGCCTCGTCTGCGGCCGGCGCATGTGTACATCCAAAAAGATGTGTTCGAGCTGCGCCAAGAGCAGGCAATATCTGTAGAAAGGAAAGATGACTTATGGACTCACCTGAAACAAAACCCGTGATTACTGTCTATGTGAGCGGCGGTGTCGTGCAGGCTGTATACACATCGCTGCCCGGAGACATCGAGGTCAATGTGATTGACTTTGATAACGCGAAAGCGGAATCCGAGGAAGCTGTCACAGAGGCAGAAGAGCAGCTTGAAACGGCTGAGCGCGAACAGCGCATGATCTATTGAGAAAGGGGGCTGCCACATCATGTTGCAGCGAATGAAAGAGTTAGTAACTCAAATCACCGAGGCGGACGTCGCCTATTACAAGCACGACCGGCCCATTATGACCGACAGGGAGTACGATGTGCTCTATGACAACCTGCTGGCTCTTGAAAAAGAAACCGGCGTTGTCCTGTCAAACTCACCTACGCGGAAGGTCCCCGGGGAAGTCCTGGAGTATCTGACGCAGGTGGAGCATACCCGGCCCATGCTGTCCGCCGGCAAAACCAAGTCCAGGGACGAAATCGTAAAGTTCATCGGCGGTAAAGCCGCCATCGTCTCCTGGAAGCTGGACGGCCTGACGCTTGTACTCCGGTATAAAAACGGCAAACTGACGCAGGCCATCACACGCGGCGCCGAGGGGCGTATCGGCGAGGATGTGACGCACACCGTAAAGGTTTACATGAACGTCCCGCTTGAAATCCCGTATATGGAGCCGCTTGAGGTTCGCGGAGAGGGCATCGTCAGCTGGCGCAACTTTGACAAGGTCAACCGGGAAACGGACGATGAGCCGTATACCCATCCGCGCGGTCTCGCCGCCGGCGCGACCCGTAGGCTGGACGCAGGGAAAAGCAAAAATCAATATCTGGAGTTCATCGCGTTCGAGCTTTTGAACGGCGATTGCGCGACCAAGCACGGGCAGCTTCAACGGCTTGCGGATTACGGCTTTGACGTCGTACCTCACTCGTTCATCTGCCAAAACGGTATGCGCGACCTTATCGACACCGTCCTTAACAGCTTTGACCCGGAGCAGTATGACTATCCCGTGGACGGTCTCATCGTCGAATACGACGACCTTGCTTACGGGCGGTCCCTCGGCGAAACCGGCCACCACACAAACCGGCTCATCGCTCTGAAATGGGAAGATGAGCTGTACGAAACCACGTTCCTCGGTCTGGAGTTGGCGACCACACGGACGGGTATGGTCAGCCTCAACGGGATTGTCGCCGACGTTATAATCGACGGAACGACGGTCAGCCGGACGTACCTGCACAATCTCGATATTCTGGACAGTTTCAGTCTGGGGATCGGCGACAAAGTCAAAGTTTACAAAGCAAACAAGATCATCCCGCAGATGGCGGAGAACATCACGAAAAGCGGCACGCTGAAGTGCCCGGATAAATGCCCCTGCTGCGGTTTCGGTCTGGTGATCAGAACCTCCGAGGGCGGCACCCGGCAGCTCTACTGCGAGGCGCCGTCCTGTCCCGCCAAACTGATCCGCAAGTTCGAGCATTTTTGCAGCAAGACCCGCATGAACCTTCCCGGGCTCAGTGAGAAAATGCTGGAAAAGCTCATCAACAACGGTTGGGTCAGAAACTTCGGCGATCTGTACGAGCTTGAGCGGCACCGCGAGGCGTTTATCAATACGCCCGGCTTCGGTGAAAAGCTGTTTGAACGGATCCAGAAAGCCATAGACGGCAGCCGGAACTGCACGCTTAACCAGCTCATCGCCGGCCTGGGGATCCCGATGGTGGGACGCAGCGCCGGCCGCATCCTGAACAAACACTTCGCCGGAGACTGGGAGGCTTTTGAAAACGCGATCCTGACCGGGTTCGATTTCAAACAGCTTGAAGACTTCGGCCAGACCATGCACGACAACATTTACGCCTGGTACGCGGATGCAGCCGAGGCGACGCTTTGGCGCCCGCTGCTGGGACACATCACACTGAAAAAAGAAAAGGAGAACACAGACATGAACACCAACAACCCCTTCTTCGGCAAAACGGTGGTCGCCACCGGCAAAGTGGACGGCTACAGCCGCGACCAGATCCAGATGAAACTGCTCACTTTGGGCGCGAAGCCCGGCAGTTCGGTCAGCAAGAACACGGACTATCTCATCGTTGGCGAAGCCGCCGGCAGCAAGCTGGCCAAAGCTCAGAGCCTGGGCGTCAAGACGCTCACATGGGCTGAGTTTGAGGCCATGCTGGCGGAATAGGAGGCCGGCCATGAAAATCAACGAGATCAAGTTTGACGCGGAAAAACTCTTGTCAATGCAGGAGACGCTTGATTCTGTAAAGGAAAACGGCGGAACCAACAGCGCGCTTGCGGACATCCGTGAGTCGCACTATGACATGTTCGGAAATGAACTCATCTGGGCGTATCCGAAATCCACCGGCATGTACGAGGGCGTAGTCATCGTCGCTGTGAGGGAAGGGTTCCTCAGTTTACCCTATGAAGAGGTTGACATTGATGACTATGAGATCTTCAAACTTGAAGACGCGGCCATGCTTGACGCGGACGCGCTTCAGGCTTTCATCGACGACTGGATCGCTTTCTCAAGCGACCTTGTCGGCGCGCTCGGCGATATGTTGCGTATCGTGCGCGGAGATTCGCCGCCCGCAGCCTGAAAGGAGGGACCCCAATGGACAATTACGACGACCGAAACAAAACCCAGATCATCCGTGTGGACGCGAAGGCGTGTTTTGTGGAATCGAGAAACGACTCGTTTGAAATCGGTAAGGCACATCTGGAGTTCGCCACATACGACACCAAAAAGCCTGCCGGGCAGCGGCAGACTAACCATGTGCATATCTACATCGACATTCCCGAGTTTCTGTGTCTGGCACATGAAGCGATGTCCGGTATGCTCCACGCCAGGGCGCGTCAGCTGAGGGCGAACAACGACGATAGGACGCCGCTGTATGAATGCCTGGGCGGGACATCAGCCGATAAACTCAAGCAATATGGGCGCTCACGGCCGGACGGCAAAAGCCTTTCGAGGATCGTCAAGCTGACGATAGCCAAAAAGGAAGACTTTTACCTTTTCGTGGCCAACAGCGGCCCCGGTGAGACCAACGCCACCGGATTGATTGTGCCCAAGTTCGGCAGCAGCCCGGAAAATCATGTAATGGTGAATATGAGCTGGCGGGCCGTCAACGAGTTTCTGGTTACGACCATGACCCATTATCAGGCGTGGCTGGCTGCCAAGTATATGAGCGACGGCGTCCAGAATACGCAAAACGTAAAACCACAGACGACGCGGCAAGAACAGCCGAGACAGCACCCGGCGGCATCAGCGGCAGCGCCTCAAGTCAGCCAATCTCAGTCTGGGGTAATGCAAGCCGGCATCGCAGCCGCACCAGCGAATCAATACGCAAACGAACAGTTCTTCTAACGCGAATACGGCGCCTCCCATTTTGGGAAGCGCCGTATTGTTTTGCCCGATTTCATCCCGCGCGGCTCGATGGCAAGGTTTATGGCAAAGAATTGGCAAGGTTCGCGCCGATGACAACACGAAAACAAAGTATTATACTATTTACAGCAGTCTTTGTTAATTCTACTTTCAAGGAGAGTGGCACGCTATGAAATATTGCCCCTTCTGCGGTGAGGCATTTACGGGGGATGGCACTTCATTTTGCTCAGAGTGCGGCAAGGCCGCCGTGATGCCGGCGCGCCCACAGCGCGCTCCCCAGACTCAGAATAAAAAGCGTCAGGCTAAAAATGGCCCGCCGCCTGTCAGACCGGGACCGGGAAAGCGAAACGGCCAGGAGATAAGTCGCAGACGGCGGCGGAATCCCATGGATGAAGGTTATGACGGTTATTATGACGATGTTCCGACCAGCGACAGCGGGCGGCAGCCCGGGGAAAGGTTTGAGCCGGAGCTTGCCAAGCGCATCATTCTGGTCGCGGGCGGGTTTCTCGCTGTTGTGATTCTATCTGTGGTGATTATGGTTTTGTTGTAAAACGGCCGGCTCGGCCTTGTAATATCATCAGAGATGAATTACGAGGTGATCGGAATGACGTACATATCCAAAGGCGCTGTTTTGAAAGAGTCCGACCGGGAACGCATCACCGTGAACAGATGCGGCGGCGAATATGTTTTAGAGGGCCGTCAGGCGGAGATATGGCTTGCCGGGCGGTTCGGCGTCGCGGCGGCGGTTGATAAGCTGGCGCAATCCGACTATGACTGTCTTGAACATTGCGGCCTTATCGAAGTATCGGACGCGGACGCGGGTATTGCCGGATACCGGCTGCTCTCGAACTGCGTGATCTGCCGGTCGGCCCCGCCGCCCTGCCGGGCTCTGCTTGGCCGGAAAGAGCGGCAGGTCTGGAAATGGATTGCCGGCGCCGGGTTTAAGCTACGGATCAGCGAACTGGTCCTGCTCTTGGAGCGGAACATCAAGCCGGTCCCCGCGCTGCTCGGCGAGGAAAACTGGCACACGCTGGTGGATATGCTCTATACCACCGAGACGATCTTTGACGGTATCCTTGACGCCAGCATGGAACGCTCTCCGGCCAGAAGCGCAACCGTTGACGCTGTACTTGGACTGCTCCGCAAGGGACGGATATTACTTGCATAAGTGGGGTGACTCTATTGAAAAGCGCGTTTAAGCACATACCCTGGCCATTACAAAAGCAAATCCTGTACAGGCTGGGGCTCGGGGCCGCCGTCCTGCTCATCACGGCGGCGCTCCTGTTCTCCCACATGGACCTGTTTTCCGTTCTTTCCTGCGCGGGTATCCTGCTGTTCTGCTGCGTCAGCGCGTTCTTCCTGTTCCGCAGGGCCGTGATCGGCGATTATGTGGTGATACGCGGAAAATGCCTGAGCGTGGCCTTGACGGCTGTGAGAAAGCGCACTAAAATGATTGTGCTGAAGACCGAAGAAAATCATACGCTCCAGGTGATGATAAAGCAGCGTTTGAAAAAGATCCGCGCCGGCGCCCAGGTTACGCTCTATGTCGCCGCGAGTATGCCGGTCTACGAAAAAGAACAGGCCCATCTTCTGCACTCGTATCTGGCGATTGAAACGAAGGGAGGCGATAGAGATGAATGATGCCCGGGAATTGTGTGATATGCTCGACGGAATAAAGCAGCGGATGCAAGAGAATGTGGGGGCGGACGGCATATGCCGCTTCAACGTGCAGCATATGAAATGGATTCTTCAGCTGGCGGAGAAAATCTTGGTGGAATCCATAGATCCCCCTCAAGCGGAATAAGCAAAAATAAAAACCGGCCAACGGGTTCATGCTCATACCGTTGGCCGGTTTATTTGCGATTATAGGTTTTTGGGTCCGGGGGTTTCCTGGTCACCGGGTTTACGCCGCCCCAGCTTCCGCGGCGGGCCGCGAAGTATTCCCGCTGTTTCCGCTTGGATTGCTTCTCAAGCGGTATAAATGGCTGTTTCAACCGAAACACCTCCCGGGACAGATTATATCACATCGACTGTGAAAAGTCACGCCGGGACCGCGTAAAAATCTTGGAAAACGATTGACGGGCGGACACGGCCATGTTATAATTGCTTTGTTAGTATCAGCGTTTCCGTTTGGAGCAAAGTATCAGAGTTTACAAAGTGTCTGTTGGCGCATTGCGCCGGCTGGCACTTTTTTTGTTGTTTTCTGCCCGTAAAACGGGTTGAAATAAATAAACCGCAGGGGAATCCCCTGCAAGAAAGGAGATCGTCATGATCAAAGCGTTCATCACAAACGCCGTTGTCTCGAAAGGTTATAACGGAGCGCCCGCGCTCAACTTTTCCGAAAACAACGGCGCTACCACCGCCGTCCAGTTCAAGATTGGGCACAGGGTCTACGACAGCCGCGCGGAAGGCAAGCACAGGTACATCAACCTGGCGGCCAAGGCGTTCGGGCAGCTATGCGAGCGCATCGAAAAGATGAAGCTCATGGAAGGCTCGTATGTCAACATCACAGGCCGGCTGGATGAAGACGTCTGGGAAGAGGAAGGCCAAAAGCGGAGCCGTTTCGTCGTCATTGTGGAGGACATCGAATATGCCTACAATGGCGGCAAAGAGAATGGCGGCAAGGGAGCCAACGCCGCGACCGGCACAGGGGCAGCGCCCATCCCTCAGAACGGGCAGGGCGCGGTTCCCCCTCAAGACCTGCCGCGGCAATCCGCGCAGCCGGCTCCGGCCGCTCAGCCGACGCAAGCGCCGCCACCGGCCACCCCGCCGCAGCAGACACAGGGAGGTCAGGCGGAAATGCCGCCGAACTTCACCGGCTATACCGGCTTTGGCGGCGAAAACCCATTCTTCCCCGGATCTTGACGTTCCGAAACCATGAACACGGCGCAATAAGACGCACATGAAGAACTCCGTAGCTTCGTGTGCGTTTTTTTGTGCTTGGAAGGGAGTGACAACCGTGAAAAACAAAGCGTTTTTACAGCTTACGGACGCGGAAAGAACGCGCAAGCTCGACATCGCCATCCGCAGCCACACGGACAACCTGCTCGGCGCCGGGCAAATCAGAGACATCATAGGCCGCATTTGCCCGGATCACCAGTACATCATCGTGGTCCATCCTGTAGACCGGGACGGCTGTGAGACGCTGGTGGCCGAAAATGTGCTGCACATCTATGTCCCTGAAAATCTATACGAAATGAGGGAAACAAATGGACAAAAAAGAGAGTAAGAGGCGTATCGCTTATGAGGTCTTGATCTTTCTTGGAGTGGTCGCCCTGATGACCCTTATCACAAGGCTTTGGCCGATTCTGCTGCTGACCATGGTCGTGATCCTGATATGCGCCCTGCGGCTGTTGTTTATCAGAGTCAGAACTGTGGAGGCCATCGAGCCGGCGCCGCCGGTCCCCGAGCCGCCCCAAGCCGAAACTGAACTCGACATTGTGATAAAAGCGTTTGGCTTGCTGCAGCGGCGTATCACCGAGCAGCTTGCGTATCAGTATCCGGGCTCACGATGGGTCTGGGGCGTGACAAACGCAATCGAACGGTTCAGACGGGGCGAGCCTTTGATCATCCTGCTGAACAGGGCGGGCGGTTACCAAAAGGCGCAAGTGGCCGTCCATAACCTAATCTTCAAGGGCCTGTATTGCCTGACGGCTGAAACAAAGCCGATCCCGCCCGCGGCCCCGGAAGCACCGCGCAGAGCTGCCGCGCCGCCGGATCCTTTTGACGGCGATGACGACGTGGAAGAAGAAGCCCTGCCGGACGAGGCCCCAATCAATTACGAGCGCCTTGCCTTCGAGTGGGTAGACGCGAACATGGCCGGCATCAACGCCAAGTACAACGAATCCATCGCCCAAAAACAACCCGAAATGCTGATCCCCTCCGAAGAACTGCCCCACCCGGACAGTTGGCCGGATGTGTGCGTGGAATTGAAGCGGAACGGATTTACCGCCGCCGATTTCTGTGAGGATGGGATCAAAGTAAACATAGCGCAATGAAATGGCTTGCGCCATTTCTTGAAAATCTAATAGCGTTGCGCTCTCGCGCAACGAAGCAGAAAGGAAATCACAACAATGAGCGCTGAAAAATTACTCATTAGCTTTGACAGGCCGCTGCCCCCGCCCTTCGATACGCTGACGACCGGCAAATTGGTCAAGGGCGTGGCCTCCATGTACGCAGGCGGCGCCGCGGACGCGACCCTGACGGCTACGGTATGCAAAGCCGTTCTCGCCTATTGCGGCTGCAAGAGCGGCAACGGGCAAGGCGCGGTCGGCTTGTGCGACACAAAGACGGTCGCCGAGTACAAATCCAGTGAGAGTCCCGACCTATATCATCTGGTTGTGTACGACCCCGGAAGCGGCAGCGTGATGGCTGCCGTCTACAACAAAAACACGGAGATGGTAGAAACCTATACCGTCGGCAAAGCCAAGAGGGACGGCAGCGCCGTCATGCTGGCCATGATGCCCACGCTGCTCGGTGACAAGGAGTTTGAGGACGCCTTTAACGGCCTTTACGAAGAGTACAAACACGCTTTCCCCGATACTCTGAAGGCGGTCAATTTCATGGGGCTCCTTTGCGACAATGTCTACCGCCGCATCAAGGACACAAAATGCCCGGCCCATGTCAAAGCCAAAGTGGATCCGCCGGGCAACCTCACGCGCATATCCGCGACACACCTGATGGCCGACAAGTTTAAGCCAAACACGCTTTTCGCCGGGGAGTTTGAAATCTTCAAACAGTCCTCCGCGCCGACGGTATATACGCCGGCCGCGGCCCCCGACAACAACGCTTTCTCCGGCCAGTACAAGCTCAACCCGGCCCGGACGCTGATGCCGCTGGAACAGCAACTGGTGCCCGTGCTGACCGAGAGCTATATCCTGCCCTCCGAGATCGTCAACATTTGTCTGCACGCGCAAAAAACAACCGGGAAGCAGACGCAGATGCGGAACTTCCTGCTCCGCGGGCCCGCCGGCACCGGCAAGACCGCGGGCGCGAAAGCCATTGCCGCCGGCCTGGGGCTTCCGTACATGAAATACACCTGCTCGGCCAATTCAGAGATTTACGATTTTGTCGGCCAGGTATTCCCCGAAACCGATTCCGTCTCCACAGGCGACGCGGTTCTGGATCAGGAGCGCGATATGCTCAAGAAAATGGGCGGGATCACCTACGGGAATGTGGCGAAGCTGATGAAGCTGCCCGATCTCGACGACATGGACTACGACCCCGCCGGCGTCTACCGTGCGCTGGCCGGTGTTGAAAAAGCCGACGCCAAAACGCAGGACTGTGTGGCGCTGGTGCTGAACATGGTTTCAGACAAAATCCAAGCGCTGAGCCGCGTCAGTTCTGAGGCGCAGACCACGGGCCAAACCTACACCTATGTGGAGACAGACTTCATCAAAGCCCTGAAACACGGGTATGTGGTGGAGATACAGGAACCTTCCACCATCATGCAGCCGGGCGTTCTCGTCGGGCTCAATTCGCTGTTAGAGCAGGAGGGCTCCATCACGCTGCCCACAGGTGAAATCATCAATCGCCATCCGGACGCCGTTGTGGTCGTCACGACAAACATTGACTATGAGGGTTGCCGCGGCATGAACCAGAGCGTCCTCGACAGGATGAGCCTGGTGGCCGACATCGAGCTGCCCGCTCCCGAAATCATGGTCCAGCGCGCCATGGGCGTCACCGGCGCCGACGACGAATACCAAGTTTCCCAGATGGTGAACGTGGTCAACGATATGTCGGACTACTGCCGCAAGAACGGTATCACAGACGGATCCGTCGGGATGCGCGGCCTCATGGACTGGATTGTCAGCGCTGAGATCACAGGCGACCCTTATACATCGGCGCTTGACACCATCATAAGCAAAGCAACCTCCAGCGAGGAGGATCGCAGTGCGCTCATCGCCTCTGTCCTGGAGCCGATATTCGCGCCTAAAAAGCGCAAAAAGTCATAATGCGGAGAGGAGGAGCTACACTTGGCAAGTGTGAATCACAAAAAAATCAAGCAGCTCATAGCCCAGCGGCAAAAATCGTTCACGGACCGGCAATTTTTCACATCCCGCATCCTGGCCGGCCATTTCGCCGATATGGCGGCCGCGCAGACCAGACGCTACGGCGTCCGGCGCAAGGTCCAGGTGCGTATCGTATGGGAACCGAAGAACAGCCAAGTTGCCTGTACGAACAACGCTTTGATCTGGATTAACGCGGGTCACAAAAGCATCACCGTGAAAAGAAGCCGCGAGGAACGCTATGAGCTTGTTTGCGGCTACTTCGTCCATGAGCTGGGGCATACCCTGTACACGGATTTTCTGTCCCCGGCGCTGTACGGCCAGTATTTTCAGTCTGAGAGATGGTATCCCGAGCCGCCGCCTCTGAAAACCCGGGAAGAGCGGATGAATGAGGCCGACATCAGGTTTTTCTGCAAAGACAACGAGCAGCGGACCGCGATGTTCCTCAGAATGGCTTTCCATCTCAGTAACATATTGGAAGACGGCTATATCGAAGGCAAAATGCTGAACCGTTACCCCGGCGTACTGGGTAGCAATTTGGCCGCTATGCGGGAGGATCACTTTGAGGAGCTTCCCACACTGACACAGCTCATTGAAAAAGAGTCCGATGACGGCGGGCACATCTGGCTGACCCTTCAAAACCTGCTTCTGTCTTATGCCTTATACGGCGAGCTGAAGTATGGGGACGAGCCGCTGACGGATGAGCGCGTTCAAATGGTCTTTTCCATGCTCAATGAGCTGGACGCCGCCGTTACGGAGCCTTCCACAAAAGACCGCTGGCACGCGACCAACATCATTATCATCCGCTGTTGGGAATACATCAAGGATTTCCTGGAACAGTTGGAACAACAAGCCGAAGACGCGGCAGTGGCCGGCGGCGGATCTTCCGCGGCCGAAGCGCTGTCTGAACTGTTGGCCTCCATCAAAGGGACCAGCTCGGAAGGCACGGGCGACACAGAGCCGGTTGAAGAAACCGGCGGCGATGCCAGCACAACTCCCGGCAAAAGCCGGCGGCAGGCCACCGCGAAGCTCGCGGCCTCCGCCAAGCCGCCTGAGTCTGAGGAGGAAGAATCCGAAGGCGGGGCTGGCGCCGGCAGCGAAGATGATGAGGACAAGCCGGATGAGTCTGAAGACGAAACCATACCCGTGAGTGGGTCTGAGGACGAATCGGAGGATGAATCCCAGTCTGGGGCTTCTGGAGATGATACCGGAGACTCAGAAAACATCACCCCTGGCGGCCCGCCGGGCGAACAGCCGCCCAGTCAGAACGTGTCGTCTGAAGAAGGCGGGCGCATCCCGCTCACACAGACGGACAGGGTTCATAACCCTTCCGACGGCGAAACAACGACTGACGATGAGTATGAAGGCAGCGGCAATACCAACGCCGCCGCCGACGTTGAGCGGCTGCTGGAAAAAATGGCGGAGCGCGCCGTGCATACCGACCTTGAAAAAGAGCGGAAGAAAGACCTGAATGAACTCGCCCAGAATATTTCCTATGGCAACATCCATGAGGGCGTGAACATGAAGGTACACCGGATCGCCGAGGTCAGCGACGATTTACAGGAGGCGTATGCCTCTGTCGCGGGGCCTCTGCTGCACATATCAAAACTGCTCCAGCGATCCATCAAGCAACAACTGCAGGATAAGCGCAGCGGCGGGAAACAGACCGGGCTCCTCATGGGCCGCAGGCTGGACTCCCACGCGCTGTCCCGAAACGACGGGCGCGTGTTCTACAAGAACGCGCTTCCCAACAACACACCGGAAATATCCATCGGCCTGCTCCTGGACGAGAGCGGCAGCATGAGCTGGGGCGACCGCGCCACATACGCCCGTGCCGCCGCGATTATTCTTTACGACTTCTGCAAGGCACTGGATATTCCCGTCATGGTGTACGGCCATTCCACCGGCTACAACGAAGTGGACTTGTACTCCTACGCCGAGTTTGAGGCCATAGACAGAAACGACTGTTACCGGCTTATGGACATTTCGGCGAGAAGCAGCAACCGGGACGGCGCCGCCCTGCGTTATGTGGCGGAGCGGTTGTCTAAGCGGCACGAGGACATCAGGATACTGATCCTCGTCTCCGACGGGCAGCCGGCCGATTCCGGCTACAGCGGCACAGCGGCCGAGGAGGATCTGCGCGGCATCAAGCATGAGTACGCGCGCAAAGGGATACTCTTCGTCGCAGCGGCCATCGGCAGCGACAAGGAAAACATCGAAAGGATCTACGGTGACGCCTTTTTGGACATCACCGACCTGACAAAACTGCCCGTTGCTCTCACCAGCGTGGTGAAGCGGCATATTCGGGTGTAGGAGGGCGATTTGATGGAAAGCGAACTCTGTTATATTGACAGAAGGCTCTGCACCGGCGCCCGGTTCTGCTTTTGCGATGATTGTAAAATTGCGAAAAGGCTGAATGCCAAGGAGATCCGCCAGGCGAAAACGCCATTGGAACTTACCGCGGCGCATTGCCTTTCATCAGAGCAGAAAAAGAACCTGCGGCGACGCCGTCTTGGATAACACCGATCTGAACAAACTGCCCGTAGCCCTCACCGGCGTGGTGAAGCGGTATATTCGGGTGTGAAAGGAAGGACGACATGAAAATGTACTGCCCGATCACAGAAGACATTTGCACAGGCAGCAAATTCAGCGTGTGCCCGGAGTGTATGGATGCCAGCAAAGAGTACGCCATTCAGCAGGCGGAAAAAGCGCTTCGGGATTTATGCGCCAACGCAATGTGGGCCGCCTCGGTCCAAACGCTGAACGAGGTTCCCGCATAATTACGCAATGACTGTATATCGCCCGGTCTGGCGAACTCCCCGCGTTTCCGCGCGAGGGACACAAACCAGCAAGGCCGGGTGATGACGCCCGGCCTTGCCATCTTATTTTACAAAAAGGAGTGGCAAGAATGGACGTTAATGTCCGAAACGGGTACATGGTCGATCACGACCATCTGATCCACGCGGCGATCCGCAAGGGGACGCTTGCCGAAAAGTTTGTGCCGGTAATGCTCGGCTCCGCCTACAAGTTCAGGGGGATTCAGCCCTTGCTGGACGCAGTTACCCATTACCTTCCCAATCCTACCGAAGTGAAAAACTTCGCGCTTGATTTGGACAACAACGAAGAGCGGAAAGAACTTTCCGCTGACGGAAAAAGCCCCACCGTGGCGCTGGGCTTTAAACTGGAAGACGGTCAGTACGGCCAGCTTACCTACGTGCGTATTTATCAGGGTATGCTGAAAAAGGGCGAAGAACTGATCAATACCCGCGCGCGCAAAAAATTCAAAATAGGCCGGCTGGTTCGTATGCATGCAGATAACATGGAAGATATTAACGAAGGCTATCCCGGCGACATTGTGGCGCTGTTCGGTATCGACTGCGCGTCAGGCGACACTTTCTGCGGCGGGGGACTGAACTACGCCATGACTTCAATGTTTGTACCGGAGCCGGTCATCTCGCTGGCAATCACTCCCAAAGACAAAAAAAGCGCCGACCAGATGGCAAAGGCAATGAACCGCTTTACCAAGGAAGACCCCACTTTTCAAACCTATGTCGATCCCGAATCGAATCAGACCATCATCAAGGGAATGGGAGAACTTCATCTTGAAGTGTACATCGAGAGAATGCGCCGGGAGTACAAGGCCGAGGTTCAGACCGGAATGCCGCAGGTGGCTTACCGCGAGGCAATTACGCAGCGCTCGGAGTTCAACTACACCCACCGCAAGCAGACCGGCGGCGCAGGCCAGTACGGCAGAGTAGCGGGTTACATGGAACCGTACCCGGAAGGCGATTACGAGTTTGTAAACATGATCAAGGGCGGCGCAATCCCCACTGAATATGTGCCGAGCTGCGACAAGGGTTTTAAAGAGGCGGTGAAAAAAGGCAGCGTCATCGGCTTCCCCATTGTCAACATCCGCTGTGTGATCAACGACGGGCAGAGCCATCCGGTGGACTCATCGGACATTGCCTTCCAGGCGGCCGCCATCGGCGCCTTCCGCGAAGCGTATAACAAGGCAAAGCCCTGTATCCTTGAACCGATCATGAAGGTAACGGCGGAAGGCCCGACCGAATTCCAGGGAAACATTTTCGCATCGATTAACCAGAGGCGCGGGATTATCTCATCGTCCACCGAAGACGGCGCCTTTTCCCGCATCGAGGCGGAAGTTCCCTTAAGCGAAATGTTCGGTTACTCAACAACGCTTCGTTCCTTGACCCAGGGCAAGGCAGAGTTTACCATGGAATTTGAGAAATACAGCAAGGTTCCCCAGAGCGTGTCAGAAGCGCTCATTAAAGAAGCCGGAAATAAAAAGTGAGGATAAACAAATGATTTTAAGCGAACTC
>Ga0082212_10007658_pt1 | contig 14237 bp, 13 predicted proteins | sample TergutNt197P3_FD_71548 | JGI IMG/M metagenome (GOLD analysis project Ga0082212, IMG submission 71548) | Neocapritermes taracua P3 segment gut microbial communities from Petit-Saut dam, French Guiana - Nt197 P3 | ecosystem: Host-associated > Arthropoda: Insects > Digestive system > Gut ... | reverse complement strand
CGACGCCGTTCCGACCGTCGCTGCATTTATTCGTAAAATTGGCGCACACGTTGTTTATGCAATTTTGTTTCAATCTGCCGTCTTTGCATTGCTGTTCGGTTTGTTCCGCGGTAAGCGTGCCCGTAACATGGCGCGCGCGGCGGTTGCCCCGGTGTTTTTCCGCAATCTGTTCCGGACGCGCTTCGCTTGCCGCACGGGTTTTGTCGCGGATTGTCTTGATATCGGATTTTATTTGCGAAGTGTTTATATCGGACGCACAGGAAGCGCCGACCAGGCATGCCGAAAAATTCCGGTCGAAATCGGCGTCCGCCGCGCAAGTTCCCCATTCGGCGCCGCACCGGCGGTTCATGCATTCGTAAAGCTGGTTCTGGCATTTGTCGGGATTGTTTTGTTCGGATTTGTCCGGCGCGCCCGCGCGGTCCATGTTTGCAATCGCGGCGTTGCACGATTGTTCGATTAATTTGTCATAATTGTCGTGAATGTCGGACGAAGTACACCCGGATATCTTTTGCAGACATTCGGTTCCGGCCCATGCGTACCGGCCAAGTCCTCGTTCCGGCGCATCGCGCGTCTCTAATGTCGTTGCGCTGGCCCGCTGGGCGCTTGGGTTTCGGTTCAACGGCACGGCCGCGGAATCGCACAGGGCGCACCGCACGGTCGCGTCCCCGGCAAGCCCAGAAACGCACGCGGAATCAAGGCATTTTATCAGATTGGGCACGTGACAGGCCGCCGCTTGCGCCGTACCGGCGCATAAGGCATAAGGCATAAGGCATAAGGCAAAAAATTTTGCGACGATTTTCATGTTCTCTCTATCCATAATATTTTATCAGAAAATGATTGTTTGAACAAGCCGGAAAATTTGTAGGGGCGCATACATGCGCCCTTTAACTTTGAATGTGTTCATACTATGTGGGCGGATATATCCGCCCCTACAAAATTCATGCCGCTTTTTTCGCTTTTTCCAGAATCTCGACCGGCGGTTTTACGCCAATGACGACATCGGCGTCTATTATGATTTCTTTCAATTCCGGGTTGTCCGGCGCGTCGAACATCGGTTGCAACAGAATCTTTTCCAATATTGAACGCAATCCCCGCGCGCCGGTTTTACGGGAAAGCGCCTGGGCGGCGATTTCGGCCAGCGCGTCCGGTTTGATAGACAGCGTCACGTCTTCCATATCGAACAGCGCGGCGTATTGTTTCGCAATGGCGTTTTTCGGTTCGGTTAAAATTTTTACCAGCGCGTCTTTGTCCAAATCTTTCAGGGACGTTATGACCGGCAGACGGCCAACCAGTTCCGGAATGATTCCGAATTTCACCAAATCCGCCGGAATGACTTTGTCCAGATTATACTGCGCCGCGCGTTCCTGTTTCGATTCCACTTTCGCGCCGAATCCTATGCCTGCGCGTTCGTTCGTCCGCGCGCCGATTATTTTGGACAGGCCGTCAAAGGCCCCGCCGCAGATGAACAAAATGCCCGACGTGTTCAGCGCGACCGTCGATTCGCCCGGATGCTTTCGCGCGCCGGCCGCGGCGGAAACATTGGCCGTCGTGCCTTCGATAAGTTTCAAAAGCGCCTGTTGAACGCCTTCGCCGGAAACGTCGCGCGTCAGCGACGGGTTTTCGGATTTGCGCGTAATCTTGTCTATTTCGTCGATGTAAACGATTCCCCGTTGCGCGCGGTCGACGTCGAAATTCGCGTTCTGCAACAGCCGGGTCAGAACGCTTTCCACGTCTTCGCCGACGTATCCCGCCTCTGTCAAAGTCGTCGCGTCCGCGATTGCGAACGGCACGTCCAAAATCCGCGCCAGCGTTTGCGCGAACAAAGTTTTTCCGGTGCCGGTCGGCCCGATCATCAGTATGTTTGATTTCTGAATTTCGACGTCGGATTTTATTCCCGCGCTGTGCCTTTTATAATGATTGTAAACCGCGACGGCAAGGGTCTTTTTCGCGTCGTCTTGTCCGATTATGTAATCGTTCAATATTTTATAGATTTTCGACGGAGTGGGCAGGGCGGCCGCATCGCGCGTGATTTTGCCCTTTGCGTCGTCCGCCATTATGTCGTTGCAAAGCCCGATGCATTCGTCGCAGATACATACGTTTTTTCCGGACACCAGCTTTTTAACCTCGTGCACGGCCTTGCCGCAGAAACTGCATATTTGCGTGTCGGAATTTTTAATTTCTTTGTCGGACATTTTATTATTTCTTTGTTAAGATTTCATCAATCAACCCGAATGCCTTTGCCTCGTCCGCGGACATGAAATTATCGCGTTCCATCGCGTCCGCGATTTCTTTTTCTTTTTTGCCGGTGAATTCGGACAGCTGTCGGGTCAGCAATTCTTTCGCCTTTGCCGCCTCTTTGAAATAGATTTCCATGTCGGTCACTTTGCCTTCCATTCCGGCGGACGGCTGGTGAATCATTATCCGCGAATTGGACAAGGCAAAGCGCTTTCCCTTTTCACCCGCGGCCAGAATCATTGCGCCCATGCTGGCGACCGAACCCATCGCGATTGTTGACACCGGCGATTTGATATAACGCATTGTGTCCATAATCGCTTCGCCCGCGTCGACGGACCCGCCCGGGCTTTGTATATATAAAGAGATATCCGCGTTCGGGTTTTCAGATTCCAGAAACAACAGCTGGGCAATCACGACGCCCGCCATGCCCGGTTCCACGGGTCCGTTTATCATAACGATGCGGTCGCGAAGCAGCCTTGAATATATGTCGAACGAACGTTCGCCCTTTGGCGATTCTTCGATAACCATTGGAATTAAAGCCATAATATGTCCTTTTTATATTGGTAAGCCGATTTTATCATATAAAAAACCGATTCGCGAATTTTTGTGCGCCGGGTTGCATTATCTTTCCGAAAAGGATAAAATATCGTCAAAAAGAGACCCAAAATGTCAACCGTCAGTTTATGCATGATTGTAAAAGACGAAGAGGAATTATTGGACAAATGCCTGTCCTCTGCGGCGGATATTGTCGACGAAATTGTCATAGTGACCACGGGCAATTTCCCAAAAACCAGGGAAATCGCCGAAAAATACACCGATAAAATATACGGTTTCGAATGGATTCACGATTTTTCGGCCGCGCGGAATTTTTCGTTTTCGCACGCGGCCAAAGAATGGATTTTATGGCTGGACGCCGACGATTATCTGCGCGAAATAGACCGGGAAAATCTGCGGAAACTGAAAACCGAACTGTCCGATGACGCGGACGTGGTAAACTGTCGGTACAATTATTCAATAGACGGCGCTGGAAAACCCACATTTTTCTTTGATATTCCAAGATTGGTCAAAAACGACGGCCGGCCGCGCTGGTGCGACCCTATTCATGAATTTATGGAATTGCGCGGCAAAGGAATAAAGTCGGATTTCGAAGTTTGCCACGGCCGTGTTCATACCGGCAACATCGAACGCAATGTGCGGATATTCGAACACATGCTTTTGACCGGCAAAGAATTTTCCGCGCGCAATATGTATTATTACGGCCGTGAATTATTGTCGGTCGGCCGCAAAGAAGAATCCGCCGAATGGTTGGAAAAATTTCTGGACCGGGGCGACGGATGGGTCGAAGACAAGATTGCCGCATGCAGTATGTTGGGCGAAATTTATACGGGCGACGAATCGTTAAAAGCATTGTTTCGCAGTTTTATTTACGATGCGCTGCGGCCGAAAATCTGTTGCGCCATAGGCGAAAAGTTTTTGGATTCCGGAAATGCGGGCACGGCCGTTTTCTGGTATGAAATGGCGATGACCGTATCGCCGGCAAAGAATGGGTTTATAGAAATCGATTACAGCGAATATATCCCCGCGATACAGTTGTGCGTATGCCATTGGCGCCTGGGCGATATGGTCAAATCAGAAGAATATAACGAAATGGCCGCAAAGTTCAATCCGAATTCGGATGCCGTCGCAACCAACAGAAAACTGTTTGCGGAACAAAAACAAAAATTATAAATCCAATAATTTTTTCAAATAATCGTCCGCGTCGAACGGGCGCATGTCGCCGATTTTTTCGCCCATTCCGACCGCAAAAACGGGCAGGGGCCGCGCGCCTGCCGCCGCATATGTGACAAGAAATCCGCCCTTGCTGGTCGAATCCATTTTTGTGACGACCAGTCCCGAAAGTTTTGCCGCGCGGTCGAAATATTCTATCTGGGCCGCCCCGTTCTGGCCCGTAGTGCCGTCCAGCACAAGCAGGGTTTCATGCGGCGCGCTTTCGTCCAGTTTTTTTACCACGCGGATTATTTTGGAAAGTTCGTCCATCAAGTCGGTCCGGTTATGCAGCCGGCCGGCGGTGTCCAAAATTACAATATCGGCGTTTTCGTTTTGCGCCAATTCGATTGTCTTGTATGCCGCCGCCGCCGGGTCTTTGTCGCCGCAGATTAGTTTTGCGCCGGCGCGCGTCGCCCATTCGGCCAGTTGTTCGTTCGCCGCCGCGCGAAAAGTATCGCAAGCGCCGATGACGACGCGTTTTCCCGAATCGATGAACTGTTTCGCCAGTTTGCCGATGGTTGTGGTCTTGCCCGCGCCGTTGACACCAATCACCAAAAAGACCAAAGGTCTTTTTGGTGATTGTGAGGTAAGAGGTAAGAGGTAAGAGGTAAGAGGTTTTAGCTTTTCCGCATAGGGGCGCAAAATATCCGCAAGCGCGGTTTTGATTTCTGTTTCTGTCGTTTCCGCGTCGGGACGAAATTTCCCGCGCAGTTTGGCGATAATATCGGCGGCCAAACCCGGCGCAATATCGGCGGCAATCAAAGCGCCTTCCATAGCGTCCAATGTCGCAGAGTCCAATTTGCGGCCGGAAAACAGTGAAGATATTTTACTGAATATGCCCATGTCTGCCAATTATAGCACACATAATTTGAAATACAATCTATTTGACAAAATGTTCGGGTATGATATATTACCGAAATGAAAATCAACCTTGCATTCGATATCGACGACGTGATTGTTTGGACCGGCGACAGACAGACAAGGCAGGCGTTCAAAAATTGCGGCAAAAAACATTATCCGCAGACGACGTGGAATTTTGCCGGATACCCCCAGGACGTAATCGACGAGTATTACCGCATAGACGATACGGAATCTTTATTCCGGGGCGGCCTGTGCCATAAAAGAATCCCGTATCATTTGAACAATCTGATCGACAGTCCGAAATACAAAATCATTTTCGTAACCGGCCGGTATGAACACCAGCTTGACGGAACCGTCAGGCAACTTTTGCGGCACGGCATAAATATTAAAAAAGAAATGATTCATATAGTCGGACGAAATTCCAAAATGGAAATATTAAAGGATTTTAATCCGCGTCTTTATTTCGAAGACGCGCCGCACCATATAACCGAATGCATAAAAAACGGAATAAAAGTGGTTATGATAACCAATAATAAAACGCCGTGGAATCATTCTTTGCGCGGGTATGTTCCGAATGTGGCGCCCGGACTGATTTCGGCATTGCGCCAGAACGGGATTATAAAATGACCCGGATAAAAACAATCACCATAGATATAGACGACGTGGTTTTTCATACTTCGGAAAGACTGGTCCGAATGGCGTGCGAAAAATTGGGCGAACCGTATACCGCGCTGTTATGTTGGAAAGGGTCCAATTTTTCGGAAAACGTGCGCAAAGAATTCTGGCGCCTGGCGTGTTCGCCCGTATTGTTCATGGGCGATATTTGCCACTGCGATATTCCGTATGCTTTGAACAACCTGTTGGCGGATAAAAAATTCGACGTCCGGTTTGTTTCCGCGCGTATGCCGAACCAGATTACCGGAACGTTGCGCCAATTTGAAAAATATGGGATAAAAGTCAATCCGGACCGGGTGTTTCTGTCGGGCGGAAAATCAAAAATTCCGGTTCTGAAAGACATCGTGGCGGGGTTTCATATAGACGACGGCGCGGACAATATCCAAGAATGTCTGGACAATAATATAAATGCGGCGTTAATTTCGCCGGAACATCTTTTGCATAACCACCACATGCGCGAATTCGTGCCGCATTATCCGAACCTGGTCGCCGCCTTGCACGCGAACAAATTTATTCGCTAAGCGCCGCGATTCCGGGCAGAACCTTCCCTTCGATAAATTCCAAAAACGCGCCGCCGCCGGTGGACGCGTATGTCACGTCCTTTTCCGTTCCGGTCGCTTCCAACGACGCTATCGTATCGCCGCCGCCCACGATGGATTCCAATTCGCCCGAACGGGTCCGCTGTGCGATATAACGCGCCAGCGCGAATGTTCCGGCCGACCATACCGGCGGCCATTCCGCCATGCCGACCGTGCCGTTCCAGACAAGCGTTTTTGCGCCGGATATGACGCGCTCGTATTCCGCGACGGACATGGGGCCTTCGTCCATCGGAACGTCGGTCGGCAAAATATCCGCCATCATCTTGTCCGTTCGCGGCGCGTCCTTTGCCCATTTTGGGCCCACGCCCTTGTCAAGCGGCAGAATAATTTTATCGCCGAATTCCCGCATTATTTCAAGAACGACGTTATTGTCGTATTTCTCCAAATTGTCCGCATCCATCGCCAGGTTTTTCGCGCCCATCGCCGCCAGCATGCCGGTGCCGATTCCGCCCGCGCAGATAACGTGGTCGCACATTTTTCCGAACGCTTTTATAATGCCGATTTTGGATTTGATTTTTGCGCCGCTTATCAATCCGACCAGCGGCCTTTTCGGATTGCGCACCGCCTGGGTCAGGTATCTTATTTCATCGGCCAAAAGTTCGCCGGCATAGGCGGGCAGGAATTTTGTCACGCCCGCGACCGACGCGTGCGCGCGGTGCGCGGCGGCAAACGCATCGTTTACGAATATGTCGAACCCGGCCGCCAGCGCCGCCGCGAATTCCGGGTCGTTCTGTTCTTCGCCCGGATGAAAGCGCACGTTTTCCAATAACACCACGTCGCCGTTTTGCATACCCTGCCGCGCGTCGGCAACAGGTTCGCCGATGCAGTCCGAAATCAACGGCACGGGTTCTCCCAACAATTCCGAAAGCGCAAAGGCGACCGGCGCAAGGGAATATTCCGGGTTGCGCTTTCCATCGGGCCGGCCCAGGTGCGCGACAATCGCAATCCGCGCGCCCATTTCTTTTAACGCCCGGATTGTCGGCAGCGATTGTTCGATGCGGAATATATTCACGACGCGGCCGTCCGTAATCTGGACGTTGAAATCGTCGCGCAGCAGAATGTATTTGCCGGCGATGTCGGAAAGTTCTGAAATAGTTTTGATATTCATAGGAGACCTTTATTTGTTCGTAAAGCGTAAGGCGTGGGACGTGAAGCGCAAAACGACAATAGTCATCTTGCGTCTTACGCCTTACGCTTTACGTCTTACGATTTTCGCCACCGGCGAAAATGTTTTTCGATAATGTTCATTTATACCATATTTTTCAATCGCTTGCAAATGCGAAGCCGTCGGATAGCCCGCGTTTTTGTCCCATCCGTACATGGGAAATTTTTCTGCCAAATCGCGCATGATTTTGTCGCGGGTTTCTTTGGCGATTATCGACGCGGCGGCGATGGAAAGCGATTTTGAATCGCCCTTTACAATCGCGCGGCCGCGCACGTCGGCCGGCATTCTGTTCCCGTCGACAAGGACGAATTCCGGCCGTACGGCCAGTGCGCCGATTGCCCGCCTCATTGCCAGCATTGACGCCTGTAATATATTGATTTCGTCTATTTCGGCGGGGCTGCATTGGCCTACGCCGACCGCGCAATTGGCCATAATCCAATCGTATGCGGATGCGCGCTGGGCTGCCGACATTTTTTTTGAATCGTTTATTTTTAATTTCTGATTTATGATTTCTGATTTCTGATTTGGAAAAACAACCGCGGCCGCGACAACGGGCCCGCACAAGGGACCCCGGCCGGCTTCGTCGACGCCGGCGACTGTTTCAAATCCGGATTCAAGTTCAAAAGAAAAATCGGGCAGTGATTTCATAACTAGTAACCAAGAACTAAATAACTAAAAACTAACAACTAAGAACTAGGCGCTGTTAATATATAACCTGTCTATTATAATAGACACCCTATATTCATTGTTGTCCACTATAGTGGACAAGTCATATTTCGGTTCCCAGTTGTTAGCTGTTAGCTGTTAGCTGTTAGCTGTTAGCTGTTAGTTGTCGGTTGTCGGTTGTCGGTTTATATCTCTCTATTCGTTCGCGTTGATTCTACGTACTTGTCGGCCGATTCGTATTTGGGCCATCTGCCGTCGGCCATTTCCGATATGTTCGTCAGCGGCTGGCCCAGCCGCGCGCGGTACAGCCACATGTTCGACAGCACGCGTTTTATATACCCGCGCGTTTCGGCGAACGGAAAGCTTTCTATGTAAAGCAGCGGGTCGTCGGTTTCGAATTTCTTTCCCCATTTGTTCATTGCGCCCGGCCCGGCGTTATACGCGACCAGCATTTTTATTATGTTGTTGCCGATATTCGGATGGGCCAGCAGATCGACGATATGCTGTTGCCCCAGGAACATGTTGTGTTCCGGATTCGCCATATCCATTTCGGACATTTTAACGTTGTTTTTCCGCGCGACCAGTTTGGCGGTTTTCGGCATTATCTGCATGACGCCTTTGGCGCCCATTCGCGATTTTGCGGTCGTCTTGAATCCGGATTCCTGGCGCATGACGGCGAAAAGCAAAGCGCGGTCGATGGACCAGCCGCCCAAGGGTTCCCAATCCGGCATGGGATACTGGGCGGCGGAAATTACATTGTCGTCGATTTCGACAATTTCGCGTTCGCGTATCATCGCGGACACCTGCATGCTGGTGCGGCCCAGGTTCGCCGCGTCGGCAATGGCGTGCACCGCGTGCAGCAATCGGTCGTTCGATTTTTCCGAAATCAAGTATCGCAAATGGCCTTCGGCGCGGGCGGGTTCGCCGATTTGAATCAGCGCCAGCGCGCGAAGGCCATAAGCCGTCTTCATCATTTCCGCGATGTCTTCGCGGGACCAGTTCGATTCAAAGAATTCGTATTTCGGAACTTCGCCCAGCATGGCCGTCGCAAGCGCGCCGTAAAAAGTCTGGGGCCGCGCGGCCGCGCGCCGCCAGAATTTTTTGGCTAAATTGCGTTCGCCGTTCGCGTATGCCGACCGGCCGGCCCAGAACGCGGCTTCGGCGCGTCTTGCCTCGTTTATATGTCCGACGCCTTCCAGCATTGCGAAATAATTTTTTGCGGAATCGAAGTCTTCGGTTTTATACATCATCAGACCCATGGTCCAAAGACCGTATTCGGATTTTGATTCCGACGCAATCATTCCCCAGTCGCCCGCCATTTCGAAATTCCCGTCGGCGTAATATATGAACGCAAGTCTTCCCGAAAGCCGTCCGTAATCTTCGGCCGTGACGCGTTTTTTGAACGAAGCGTCTTCCAACAGGTTGCGCGCGGCCTTTGTCTGTCCGCGCCGCAGACTCGAACGGAACCGCGCGATTTGCCGTCCTGTTTCGCCGCCGTAACTTTTCGCCGTCCAGTTTTCGGAATTCGCGACATGGTCGCCCGTCAATGCGACGCTGACCGGGACGATTGGCGCGCGCATGGCGGCGCCCCGTCTTTGCCCCTGTTTGAAAATCTGGTCCGCGCCCGGCATGTTGTAATATTTCCGCATCCAGCCGGCCAAATCGGCCGCCGACGAATGGTATGTTTTCGACATGTATTTTTGAAACAGAACATCCGACATCAGCATAGGGTCGGATATTTCTTTGTAAAGCTTTTCCGCGGCGGCGGTTTTTTCAGACGCCTGCAGTTTGAAAATCTGGGCGTATGTTTCCGCATCGGCGTCGGACAGGATGGCGGGCAATTGTTCTGCAACGGCTGCGCCGTTGCAGAACAATTGCAGAGCATAGAGCATAGAGCATAGAGCATAGATTTTTAACGGTTTGGAAAAATAGTTTTTTATTCTTGGCATTTGTCTATGCTCTATTATCTATGCTCTGTTTTGAAACGCGCCCTTGGCGCGTTTCAAAACAACTTTCCCGTCGGGTATTTTGCGGCCGGTACTTCGCACACTGCGGCGCCCGGGCCGGCTTCGGGGATTTGGGCGATTATTTTCTTGAAATCCGATATGCGCGCGAACTTTTTATATACCGAAACAAACCGGACAAACGCGACAGGGTCCAAAGTCATCAAAGATTCCGCCGCCAAATCGCCGATGTATTCCGACGTCACGATATTTTCCGGCGCGTCAAGTTCTATGCGCCGATGAATTCCGTTCACAATATTTTCGATTTGCTTGTCGGAAACGCTGTGCTTGCGACATGCGATCATTATGCTTTTGGCCAGCTTGTCGCGGTCGAAAGATACTACCCGTCCGTCGGATTTTTTGACCAGGAAATCGCGCAGCTGGACCCGTTCCAGCGTTGTAAATCGCGCGCCGCATTCGCTGCAAATCCGGCGGCGGCGAATGGTGCCGTCTTCTTCGTTGGGGCGGCTGTCTTTTACCTGGCTTTCTGTATGGTTGCAATACGGGCATCTCATGGGCCCCAGATTAGGCGAAAAATCCGCGGTTGGCAAGGGGAAAATGAACTGAAAACTGAGAGCTGAGAGCTGAAAACAAGTCCAAGGTCGGGAAAAATTTTTATAAAAATCAAGAGATTTATTTTTGAAAATCGGGCAGCGACCGCTATGGGGCGGGGGCGTTTTATGATAAAATAAGTGCGTGAGAGAAATAAACACCATTATCCAGGGCGATTGCATCCTGCAAATGAAGAATTTGCCGGACGCTTCCGTCGATGCGGTGTTTGCGGACCCGCCGTACAATCTGCAATTGGGTGGCAAGACTTTGTACCGGCCCGAAGACCAGACTGCGGCCCGGGCGGTGCGCGACGAATGGGATAATTTCGAATCCGCGGCCGAATACGAAAAATTTACAAAGCTATGGCTGGCCGAATGCCGGCGGGTTTTGAAACCAAACGGGGCGATGTGGGTCATCGGCAGCTATCACAACATATTCAAACTGGGCGCGGCGATACAGGACGCGGGATTCTGGATTCTGAACGATATTATATGGGTGAAAACAAACCCCATGCCGAATTTCCGCGGCACGCGGTTTACGAACGCGCATGAAACATTGTTATGGGCGACGCCGGTAAAGACCGGAAAATATACATTTAATTACGACACTTTGAAGAAATTCAATGGCGGCAAGCAAATGCGGTCGGATTGGCATATAGATATATGTCTGGGCGCAGAGCGTCTGAAAGACGCCGATGGAAAAACCTTGCATTCGACGCAAAAGCCGATGGATTTATTGCGTCGTGTGATATTGTCGTCGACGCGGGCGGGCGATGTTATATTGGATCCATTTTTCGGGTCGGGCACGACGGGCGCGGTTGCGAAAGAATTGGGCCGGAATTTTATCGGCATAGAACAATCGGCGGAATATATCGCCGCGGCGCGGGCGCGTATTGATGCCGTGATGCCGGCCGATTTATCGGAAATCGAAGTCGCGGCAAAACGCGAAGAAATAAAAGTCGCGTTCAAGGAATTGATGGACGCGGGGTTGTTAAGGGCAGGGCAGACATTGGTGGGCCCCAAAGGCGACCGCGTTATGATTACACAGGACGGACAGTTACAGCATACGTTGCTGGGCCGGGCGTCCATTCATGTTATGGCGGCGAAAATCCAGCGGTGCGCGGCGTTCAACGGTTGGGATTATTGGTCGGCGGAAAAGGCCTCTGGCGCGTTGGTTCCGATAGATGACATTCGAAAATACGCGCGCGAAATAAAACGCGATATGAAAAAGGCGGCGTAAAAAATCCCCCATAACCGGGGGATTTTTTTGTAGGGGCGCGTGGAAACGCGCCCCTACAATTAAAACCCAAACACCATTCTTTGTTTAGACTGGCGTTTCTTTTCCTTGCGGACGGCTTCTTCTTTCAGGCGTTTCCGCATCGTCGTCGGCTTTTCATAACGCTGGCGTTCTTTGCTTTCGCGGTACAGACCTTCCTTTTGGGATTTTCTTTTCGCAACGCGCAGCGCCTGTTCGACATTGTTGTCGCGAACCAAAACTTTGACCATATATATTCACCCCCTTTCAAGAGCTGTGTCGTTAATTATGGATGCTATTATGCACACAATGTACGAATTTGCAAGAAAATATTATGAGGTATGAGGTAAGAGGTAAGAAGTATGAGGTATAATATTTTGTTGTTTGCCGGAATTGCCCCAACGACTTCTAAACCACCTCATACCTCATACCTCTTACCTCATACCTCTATTTTCCCCCTTGCGATTCGGAATTTGCCGGTATATAATACACCCCGCTATGAAGAAAAAAACAAAACAAGTAAAACAACAACAACCGGATATCCTGGACGGCAAGATAAAATTGTCGCTGTACGGCCGCGTCTGGCGCGAAGTCGGCCGCCCACAGTTGAAATGGCTGGCACTTGGTATCGGCGCGACAATCATCGCGGCGGCGGCAGAGGCGTTTTCGATAACCCTGGTCAAACAGATTATCGACGAAGGCTTTATCGCCCAGAATATGAAAATCCTGTATTTCCTGGGTCTGCAAATCGTGTTCGCGTTTACGGCGAAATCCGCTTTTTCGTACGCGCGTTCTCTTTTGCTGGGCAAGGCGGGTCTGATGGCGGCGACGGAATTGCGCATGCGGATATACCGCCACATGATGAAAATGCATATTGGCGTTTTTCACGATTCGCGGTCCGGCAAATTGCTTAACTATTTCGGCGCGCTGGCGGGTTCTGTTTTGAACTTGGTGACCGATACGGTTATAACGACGGTTCAACATGTCGCGACTTTGCTGTTCATGATGATTTTAATGCTGTGGTACGCGCCCCAGATGGTCGTGATTCTTTTGTTCATGGTGCCGGCCATCATTCTGCCGCTGTTATGGATTATGAAAAAGAAACGGAAACTGACGCGCCTCGGATTTGGAATCGGCGCCGATTCGCTGTCCCATGTCACGCAATCGATTCAGGGTGTAAAAACAATCCAATCGTTCGCGATGGAATGCACCGAATGCGACACTTATTGCGGCATAGAAATTGCCGGCCGCCGCAACGCGTATAAACAGATGCAGATTTCGGGCCTGCAATCGCCGCTGCTTGAAATCATGATTTCCGTCGGCATTTGCCTGTCGCTGATTCTGGGCGGGCATTTCATAACGTCGGGCGTTATTTCGACCGGCGATTTCGCGGCGTTCATACTTGCGTTGACCGCGGCGTACCAGCCGGCGAAAAAAGTCACCGGCGTCGGAAACGGGGTCCAGGCGGGCCTGATTGCGGCGGAACAATTGTTCGAATTTCTTGATTCGAAATCCGAAGTTGTGGATGCCAAAGACGCGGTGCCGATGACCCGCGGCCCGGTGCATGTCAAATTGGAAAACGTGTCGTTCGCGTACGAAGTTGCGGACGGCGAAGTTCTGCGGGACGTTTCGCTGGACGTGGAACCGGGAGCGGTCTGCGCGCTGGTTGGGCCGTCGGGCGGCGGCAAGTCGACAATATTCAATCTGTTGGAACGGTTTTACGACCCGCAAAGCGGGCGCGTGGTTTTCAACGGCCGCGATTTGAAAAAATACACAATCGAATCGGTCCGGAAAAATATCGCGATTGTATCCCAGGACGTGTTCTTGTTCCACGGCTCTATATTGGACAATATAAAATACGGCGTGCCGGATGCGACCGAAAAACAAATCCATGCGGCGGCGGTTGCTGCCAACGCGCATGAATTTATAAAGGATTTGCCGAACGGATACGATACCAACGTGGGCGAACGCGGCGCGAATCTGTCCGGCGGCCAGAAACAGCGGATTGCAATCGCGCGCGCGATATTGAAAGACGCGTCAATATTGCTGTTGGACGAGGCGACAAGCGCATTGGATTCGCAAAGCGAAAAGCTGATACAAAGCGCGCTGGCCAATTTAATGAAGGGCCGGACTACATTCGTCATTGCGCACCGCCTGTCCACCATATTGGACGCGGACCAGATTCTGGTTGTGAAAGAGGGCCGTATAGTCGAACGCGGCACGGACAAGCAATTATGCGCATCGGACGGCGTTTATAAAAAGCTGCGCGATGTTCAGTTAAGGGAATGAAAAAATCCGGCCGAACGGCCGGTTTTTTGTGTCTGTGGCGATGTCTGTGATTACTCCCCCCCCTTGGGGGGAGTCGACGGCAAAGCCGTCGGTGGGGGGATACATACATATGTATATTATTGGCCCCCACCCAAAGACACTTTGTGTCTTTCGGGCCCCCCCCGCCGGGGG
>Ga0082212_10007657_pt1 | contig 14238 bp, 15 predicted proteins | sample TergutNt197P3_FD_71548 | JGI IMG/M metagenome (GOLD analysis project Ga0082212, IMG submission 71548) | Neocapritermes taracua P3 segment gut microbial communities from Petit-Saut dam, French Guiana - Nt197 P3 | ecosystem: Host-associated > Arthropoda: Insects > Digestive system > Gut ... | reverse complement strand
ATCGTTTCTATAATTTTCCATTGCTTATTTGTTAAATCTGTACTATATCTCATACCAACCTCCGAAAATTTTTGTTATATGAGTTATATCGGCAGATGTTTCAATTTATTGAACACGTATTCTTATATACAGAAATATTAGATGTGCAGTTAAATGAATATTGAAATAATTTCATATTGTGGCTATTAGTATCAGATAAATAAGAAATAGGTTTTCCGCCTTGTCGTATAATAATTTTATTTGTACATTTTATAAGTTCCTTTATATTGATATTAAATTTTTCAATTTCAATATCTTTTGGGTCAGGTATACCTAAAATATCGTTAATATTTACATGTACGCCTAAGGAACTTAAAGCCGAAAGTATTTTATATACAGTTTGAAGGTCCGGAAGAGTGGCATTAGAATAATTAACTGTGAACAAATTTGTAATAGTATTTTTATTTAATCCTGTTATATCGATTAAATCGGACTTTTTAATCCCTTTTTTTCTAAGAATATCTGAAAATTTTTCAATAATTTCTGTTCTCTTTTTTTCGTCCATAATACTATTATCCTTCTATCAACTTTTTAAGCTGATTAATTATTATTCTATATCATAATAAGCCTTAATTAACCTATTAACTGCGCTGTTATCGTAATTCTTAACCTCTACCGCAAAATCGCCGCCCATAGCTGAAACCCTCAAAATATGTAGCGGCTTTGCGGCATACTGCGCCATGAAGAAACATGAACCTAAGAACAAACTTGCAATAATAATGAATGTTGCGCTACTGAAAATTAACCCTATAAAAAATCCTGTGTTTATCGTGCTTTTTCCTTTAGTATAATTTTCATAAGTGCTTACTAAATCAAAACCGCCCGCTTGTGAGTTTATTTTATCTGCTATATCGGCATACATACCGCTTTCAAGATATTCCATAACTTTATTATAATCTTCATAAACAGCATAAGCGTTGTTTAAAATATCAACCGCGTCATCACCGAATACTTTTCTTGCGGCAATATCCGCCGCTCCGTTTATTATGCCCTTTTCCATTTCATCGCAAATTTGTTTAGTTACATCGTCAATCATTTCATTTAACGCGCCTTGCGGGTCTGATAAAACACGGCTTACAGTTTCTGCCGTATTTACGGCGGGGTTTATCATGCCGCTAATCCAAAAAACTACAGGTATCAACCCGAAAAGAATTAAACTGCGGACAAGAATTTTTTTCAGTCTTATAGTCTGCTTTTCAATACTCAAAATATCCTTTGTTTTGACTGTCGCAGGGCTGTCTTGTTTATGTACATAGCCGTCAAAAATTCTGTAATGTTCACCGTTAATTACGGTAAATTCATTTGTAATTGTAATTCTCGCAGACGGATTTTCACCCTGCGGAATTAATTTTGCTATTTCGTTCATTATTAATCCTTAAATATTTTATCTTTTGCTAAAAATAAAGCCTTTTGATATTCTAAATTTTCCTGTTCTGAAAACCATTTTATGTCAAAACCTATCGAACCTCCGGCGTATTCTATCCTTAACAGAGTTATTCTTTTGAAAAAATACAGTATAATATTTATAATTCCGATAATTAAACCAATTACAAAAGGCGCAATCACTTCTGTATAAGCTGCAAAACCAAGCCCGAATAAAATAAAAAATATTCCCGCTAAAATATATCCAATCGGTGAAAAGTGGGCAACACTGACACCTGTAACATCTCTTATATTTACAACCTTTTTTAAACTTATTTTTCTTAGTGACGCTCTGTTTGTACCCTCATACATTTCACCTCTGAAGTAAACCCGTTTATCGCTGACTATTGAAAAGGCTTTTGCTAATTTTCCGCTTGAAAGGAAATTTTGAGCATAAGTATTACCGAGTGTTGCAACAAGTTTTTCCGTCGGGTTCATAAACAGTTTTTTAAATCTTGATGACGTGTCGTGAGAGGGTTTTTGATAATTATTTTCAAAAGGTGAAGAACTATCTGACGGCGAATAAGAATGATTATTCTTATTCGTACAATTCGGACATACTCCGTCAATCTTACCGCCGCCGCATTGAGTGCAATATGCAGGTGAAGAAGAAACAGGGGCTTCTTGTGCCGCCCGTGTTGAACAATTCGGATTTGAACAATTGCCGTTTATTAATCCCCAACCGCATTGAACGCAAAAAGTATTTGAATTATTTTCGGGAACATTCGGAAATACTTGCTTACAGGATTGACAGAAAATCGAATTATCTTCGTTTTGCGTGTTGCAGTTTGTGCAGGTTTTCATATTATTTGCTCCTTTTTCCACAGGCGGCGTAAACCGCCTACATTTTAATTTCAAACCCTCTATCAGCTTTTTAAGCTAACAATTTAAAAGTAGAGTTTAATTATTCTTCTTCCCACCACTCAGGCGGTGGTTCGGTTTGCGATGACGGGTCGGTTTGCCATGACGGAGCGGTTGTTTCGGCAGGTGCTGACTCTGAAATTTCTGAAAGTATATTACGATTGAAATAAACCTCGCTTTTTTGGGGAGGGTCTTTGTCAAAATCAATTTCATAGGTGCAGAATATCCCCTCCTTGCCCATGGCTACGCACTTTATCTTTATTGTATACAGATGAACCCCTGTATTTGTAAACTCCCATTTTATATCCTTTTTAATCCCCACGTCAATGGTTTTAGTATCGAAAAACTCACCGTCTATATAATAAGTAAAAACATAATCACCGCTGTATTTATTGTTTATACTGAATGAAATATCAGATGTTTTTTCTTCGGGTTCGCCTGTGCCGACCAAAACTTCAACCATTGTCCAGTTTTCAACCTCTGTCATCGGGTCTATGCTCTGCCGTATAACTTTGCCTTTATCATCTTCGGAACTTTCTTCTTCGGTTATTACAAGAATAATTCTATATTCTTCGGCGTTAATCCTTGCCTGTGTTAAATTGAGGTTTACCAAATCGGGAACTTTGGTTGTTCCGTCATCAAATTCATAGAGGTTATTATCTGTTTCAGAATTTGTAAGACCCATTACAGCGTCAAAAAGACTTTGCGGCAAAACATAACTAATTGATACAAGATTATTAAATCCTGCTTGATTTGCTAAATAATTGTCGTCATCAAACACTTTCGACACACTACCAATTTCAAGATTGTATGAAACACCTTGATAAATAATAGATGTATTAATGCTTGCTCCTGTGAATGAATCCGCTTCAATATTTATTATACTGTCGGGAAGATTTACCGTCAAAATTTTATGCACGCTATGAAAACCGTCCCTATCATTATATTCTACGCTGTACCCTACATCTTTGAACGCTCCCGACCCTATGCTCACTACAGGCTTGCCGTCTATTGTTTCGGGAATATCTATTGTTGTATAATCTTCCGTTACTTCTCTGTTATAACGGGTTATTTCAATATCGCCCAATTCTTCATTAAAACGATATTCAAATTCAAGTGTTTCTGTTCTTTCTTGAAAATCGTTATTTTCGTTTCTTTCTTCGCGGGTTCTTTGTAAGTTGCTGTCTTCGGGGCTTGTTATGATGTTGTTATTCGGTAAACTTTTAAAGTTAATAAACACCATAATTGACGCTGTTACAATGCCGATTATTGCTAATACAGCAACGATTAATATTATCTTCTTATTAGAAGAAGAAGACAGCGGCGTTGAAAAATTAACATTTGCATAGTTTAAATTATTACTCTCTGACGTTTGAAAATCGGGGTTTGTAAGTTTTCCGCCGCAAGATTCACAAAATAATGAATTATCTTCGTTTTGCGTATTGCAATTTGTACAGGTTTTCATAATTTACGCTCCTTAAAGGTTAATCAGACATCACAACTTTTATTATATCATTTTCTGACAATTTTTTCTATGGGCAATATATATATATATAGGAATTTGTGCAGTTTGCACAAAAAGGCTCTGCGCCTTGTTTTTTGCGCCGAGTTTTTAAAGGAAATAACCATAAATTATTTGCCTGTCGCACTTCCAATTATACGTAAAAAAATTATGCTGTAAATCCTCAAAAATAATTTGCTCTTGTATTCGGAGTAAATTTTTTTTGACCGCTTCGGCGGCTTCGGGATTGACAGCATAATTTTTTTACGTTGCGGGGTACGTGCCGTCAGGCGAATAATTATATGATTTGAAAGGAAAAGCACCATGAAAACTACAAACTACTTTAACAATCCGCAGACCCTTGAAGAACTCAAAAAGCAATACAGAGAGCTTGCAATGAAACATCACCCCGACATGGGCGGTTCTGATGAAGCCATGAAAGCAGTCAACGCAGAATACGACCGCCTGTTTCCAAAGCTGAAAAACATTCACAAGACTAAGGACGGCGAGGAATACACCAAAGAAACCGCAGAAACGCCCGAATATTTCAAGGATTTAATCAGCGAGTTAATGAAGTTAGACGGCATTATCATTGAAATTATAGGCTGTTTTGTATGGGTTACTGGCGATACAAGACCGAACAAGGACAGGTTGAGGGCTTTAAACTTTCAATGGCACAGCAAGAAAACAGCATGGTACTTAAAGCCCGAAGATTATAAAAAGCGCAGTCATAAAGAATACGACCTTGACACAATCCGCTCTATGTACGGAACAAGCGGCGAATTTAAGAGCAACGGCACAGACAAGTTGAATACTGGAGCGTGAAATAAAAAAGGGAGCGGAAACGCTCCCTTAATTCTTTTAGGTAAACCCTCTTTATTGCTGTGTTTTTCTTATGTGTTCTTATGCGCTGTTTGCTAACGTCGGAACTATTCCGGAGTTTGAAAAACTGCTTGCTACCATGCGTTCAATGGAAATATCCGCGAATGTTATTCTGCAGAATATATCACAGTTAAAGAAGCTGTATGAGAAGTCATGGGAAGATATAAAAGGCAACTGCGACAGCTTTTTATTTCTTGGCGGTCAGGAAATGTCAACGCTCGAGGAAGTTTCAAAAGCACTCGGTAAAGAAACCATTGACGTTAAAAGCTCTAACAGAACCAAATCCCACCGTAATAATTCCACAGCTGAGAATAACTCAATTATCGGGCGTGAATTATTAATGCCTGATGAGCTTATGCGGGTTGACTGTAAGAAATGTATTCTGATAATAAACCGCGAATATCCCTTTTTCGGGAAAAAGTACGATATTACCAAGCACCCGAATTATAAATTCCTTGAGGACGCGGACAGCAGCAACAAATTTGATTTCAGGTCAGTTATTACGCTTAAAAATCAAAGCAATCTGCTTTCCCCGCAAGAAAAGGAAGAAATTTATGAAGATTTTCTTTCAGAACCGTTTGAGGAAGGTGAAGAATTCATTCTGAGCGAAGCAGAAGAACCCGCACCTCAAAAACCTGCCGTAAATCAAGAATTACAAAAAATTATTAAAGAAAACAAGGTGACAAGAAAAACAAACGAAGCAACCGTAAACAGTGAAATATTAAGTATACCGGAGGAAGATGTTTTTGATGAAAGCGTTACCATTCCCACCGGGTACAGCGACACTGTTTCTAATTTTGAAGACGAGGTTATAACATCGCTTTCAATCAACGGATTTATATCAAATTATAATAACATAAAGGAGGACAGCAATGAAGTGGATATAACACAGAAATTCACTTCCGAAAGCGAATTGCTTTCGGAAACGGCGGAAACAACACAGGGAAGCATAACAGCAGAAATATTTAACAATAATGTTTTCGCAACGGACGCTCCGTCTGCTCTTGAAAATGAAGCCCAACTACCCGACACAAACAGCGTTATTGTTTTGTCACAAATGACAATGCAATTTGACCCCGAAAACGAATTTGACTATACTTTAATTTAGGAGGACAACTCAATGAAAAAATTCAAAAAAAGAATCATGCGGACGGTGCTGTTTATAAGTACCGTTATTTTAATGCTCTCTTTATCAGCCTTGACGGTATATGCCGAAGAAGGCGGGGGCGGTGGAGGCGATGCCGGTGTTACAGCGTGGGATAATGTTATGGATTTTATTGTACCGTGGATTGGACGGCTCGGCGGTGCGATTATGCTGGTTGGTGGGGTCATGTTCGCACTTGGATGGAAAAATGATGATGTAGACGGTAGGGCAAGAGGATTGCAAACGCTTATAGCGGGAGCAATTGTTGTTGCTGTCGGTGTCAGCTCGGACATATTCCTACAATAATTATCAGCGAAATATGTAACGTCAATCACGGTTGACGTTACATATTTGTCGTTGTTATTTATCACAACCGTTGTCACAAATGGCAACGAAAGCAAAACTATTGACAATGCTTTCTTTTTATGGTAAAATGTAAACGAAACGAGGTACTGAAACATCATGGAATTTAAAAATTTTCATCTTCCGAGCAACGACTTAATGTTTAAGCACCTCTTTGCGACAGATGATGGTGCAAAAGAAAGATTTAAAATCCTTATTTGTGAAATACTACGAATAAACCCTGCGGATATTGAAGAGCTAACTATTTTAAATCCTGAAATTCCGGCAGAGGATTTACAAAAACGCAGTATTCGCCTTGACGTTAAAGCGTTAATGAAGTTATACGGTGAATCCGAATTTTTAAATATTGAAATCCAACGGGTTGTACATAGTAATATTTTTGACCGTGCTTTATTTCATTGGGCTCGTTTACACCAAGAATCATTACTTAAGAACGAACAGTTTTCAAAAATTAGGAAAACCATATCAATATGGTTATTGTCCGGAAATATCGACAATTCAGAAAGAAGCCACCGTACAGCAAGGGTTATGGACATAGCAACGCATGAGGAAATAAGCGATAAGCTCGAATTGCATTTTATTGAACTTTCAAAGGTGGATTTTTCAAATATATCCGAAAAGGATACGGGCAAAATGTTTTTAAAACTTTTAGCTATAAATTCAAAGGAGGAACTTGATATGTTAGAGAACACAACATCACTTACCCCCGAAATGGAAGATTTGGTAATCAGAATTAAAGCCTTTAACAAAGATAAAGAAGCATATAATATGCTTCTTCAAAGGCAAGAAGAACTTCTTTTTGAATATGAAGAACATCAGTTAAGGCTCGAAAAAGCAACGGCTGAACGCGAAAGAACAATTGCTGAAACAATTGCACTTTTTGTCACAGAGTTTTATAAAACAGCAATAAACTTGCCGGAATATGTAAAAAAAGAAACAAACGGCACTTGCACACCTTTTGACTTTTTCAAAATAATGGTTAGAGATACCATTACAACCTTAACTGATTTTTCCTATAACTTGGCAGGATATATAGGGAAATTGGTTGAATTTGGTGTTCCTTTTTCCGTTATTGCAGAAAAAGTAAACGCGAATCCTGATGATGTACAAGAATTTTACAATAAATTTAATACCCAAAAAGCAATATGATTTTTCGGAATCTTATAAAACGAAAGGTTAGTATTATGAAAAAACCGTTTTTACTTATATTCGCCATATTCCTTGTTTTTTCGCTGTTGATAACAGCATGCGGCAAAAAGAACCCCGAGCCGAGCCCGACACCTGAAGAACCAAGCAGTTTTACGCCGGAAGATACAGAAACAAACGGGGTAAGCGTTGAAGAACAAGAACCGGACGAGCCGGAAGATGAACAGCCGGAAGAACAGCCTGTTGAGGATAATAGTCGCGCTATAGAAACGGTGGAGCAAAAAGAGGAGTTGCTTAAAAGCCTTACACAAGAGCAAAAATTAAATATCAAGCTTGCAAATATGCAAGCGTATAATGCAAAGTCATGTATGATGGATGTTTTTTTTAATAATGGATTCCTTAACTTTAATGGTAAAAAAGGATTAAAATCTGATGTTTCAGAAATAATATATTTAATAAAGGATTCCGGTGTTGATTCAGAATTTGAGGTTTCCGGTATAAATCCTGACAATTGGACTTCCGAAACTGATATAGAAGAAATAAAAAAATTAATTCAAGAAGAATTTAATAGTTTTATTGGTATTGCTTCTCTTGAAGATTGTGCGTTCATTTTAATTTTAAATAATTATGATAAAATTTTTGCTTTTGAAAATGATTTCTATGCATATATACCTAATTATAAAACCACAGGAATTACTTTAAGTGACCTTGTTAAAAAAAGAGATAACGGGAGAGATGAAGGGTATATACTTACAAACATCTATTCAGGTATTGATATGGTAAAAGGAAAACATATCATAGGTGCATTTCCCGAAAGGGTTTACGATTAAAATAAATGTTTAATTAAAACACGCTTTTTAAAAGCGTGTTTTTTCGTTGTCACGAATGACAACGGTATTTTAGGAGGTGGGCACATGGATATTCAAAATGCTATGATTAGTGCAGTTTCTTACTTTTTAATTCAACTTGATAAAAACCTGTTACGTGCAGTTTATTCTTTGCGACTTGATGTTTTTACAGAATTCCCCAGTATAGGTGATATACCCACTACAATTTTAACAATTGTAAAACCGATAGCGTACACAATCATAACAATTTGCTTTTTGCTTGAATTTATTAAATCGATTTCCCGTATGGATATTTTAAAGTGGGAATCAGCGTTTAAAATTATAGCAAAGTTCGTTATAGCAAAATCTGACAACGGTGTACAATGTACAACTCACAAAAACCATTGAAAACAAGGGGCTAACCTACAACACCTACGTTAAAAACATTTTATGCGTTGTCTAATCTAATATGATATATACCCATTATATATCATTAATCTTGACAACTGACTGTCATATTTTAACACGGTAAAATAAAATTTAAAACACAGTGCTGACTTACACAATGCGCCGCCTTACGGACAAGGGCGGTGTTTTTTTGGTCGGGGCTTTGTACTTCGGGTCAAGTTGACCCGAAGAATATATATTATAACATAAAAAATTCAATTTGAAAAGGGGGGATTTATAATTTTTTCCGCGCCTTGCGTAAAGCAGGGTGTTTTTTTATTGCACGAAAATTTTAAACAAGGAGGAAAATCTGCATGGCAGACAAAGAAAAAAGCACTTCACAGGAAGAAAAAAAGCCGGACGAAAAACTGACCTCGCCCGACAAACCGCAAGCGGAAACACCGCCGAAAGAAAATACCGACAAAAAACCGCCTTTAAAATTCAACCCCAAAACCGTAGAACACAAAACAGCAAAGCCCGAAAAAGAACCCCCGAAAGCTGAAAAAGCGGCGCAACCGGAAAAGTCGAAACAGAACGAAAAGCCGCCGAAAGCCCCGAAAGAAAAACAGGCGGCAGGTGTCGGGGGCGGTAAGGGTAAAAGCGATAAACCCGAAAAGGAAAAAGCACCGCCCGAACCTGCCCCACCCAAACCTGAACCGCCAAAGGACGCGACCCGTGCGGGCGCAACAGAAAAAATTGTATATATCGACCATTCCGAACTGCACCCATTCAAAAATCACCCTTTCCAAGTGCGCGACGACGACGCGATGAAAACCCTTGTTGACAGCGTAAAGGAGCGCGGGGTAGACCAGCCCGCGATTGTCCGCCCGCGTGAGAATGGTGGTTTTGAATTAATCGCCGGACACAGACGGCAACACGCAAGCGAACTGGCGGGACTGAAAAACGTACCCTGCGTTGTCCGCAATATGACGGACGAAGAGGCTGTTTTGGCTATGACTGAAAGTAATTTCAATCAGCGTGACCAAATCTTAGCCAGTGAACGCGCACAGGCATTGAAAATGCAGTTAGACGCGATTAAAAGGCAGGGAGCGCGGCACACAGGCGTTGCGGCGGGGGACGTCGGGAAACGCTCAAACGAAATTGTCGCGGAGCGGAACAAAATGGCGGTCAAACAGGTACAGCGATATATCGCCTTAAACAACCTTGTCCCCGATTTAATGAAATTGGTGGACGATAAAAAAATCCCGTTCACCGCCGCCGTTGAAATATCATACATCAAGCCCAAAAATCAAGGGTATATTGCCGTTGCAATCGACGCACAGCAATCCCCGCCGTCATTGGCACAGGCACAGCGCATGAGGGAGCTTGACAATAAAGGCGTTTTAAACGGTGATGTCATTGACGGCATTATGCTTGAAGAAAAAAAGGAGGATATTAGAGTGATACTTAACAGTCAGGAACTCGGTAAATATTTCAGCGCGGATAAATCGCCGAAAGAAATGAAAGACACCATTTTAAAAATTCTCGACGAGAATTTGGCAAAGAACGCGCCCGAAATCAACAAGCCCGAAAAGAAAAACGCACAGGAAAAATAAAAGCACTTCGGGTCAAGTTGTCCCGAAGTAAAAACTATCCCTGCGTTTATTAACGCAATAAAACGGCTTTAATGGAATTATTCCCCGTCGCCGCAACTCTTAAAGCACGGGCGGGAAAGTGTGTCAAGGGGTGCAAGCGGTAAATCGGACTGAACCAGTCCGCAGACTGGTGAGGGAGAATTTAAGGAGCGTCCCTTGACATACTTTCCTGTCTGTGCTATTCTCTCGGCGCGGCGGGGAACAATTCCTTTGAGCCGCTCCCCTTTCCATGACTGGAAAGGGGCGGGGGGGGATAGGCAGAAGCGGCGAGCCGCCGCCGACAATATCGGTACTATAATTATTAAAAAGGTGAAATATATAAAATGATTAACGCATTTATAACCAATCTCGGAAAGTATAACGAGGGGAAATTATGCGGCGAATGGCTAAAGCTCCCCGCCGAAAAATCGGACGTACAGGCTCTGTTGGCGCGTATCGGTGTAGACGGTGTTTTGTATGAGGAAACCTTTATAACCGATTACGAAACAAGCGTTGACGGACTTTGTAAATACTTGGGCGAATATGAAAGCGTGGACGAGCTGAATTATCTTGCCGATTTAATTTCCAATTTGGAAGAATGGGAGCTTGAAAAATTTGAAGTGGCGGTTTATCACGGCGATTATAACAGTTGCGTCAAGGATTTAATCAACCTTACGCAGAACCTCGACTGCTACGAATATTTACCCGATATTAACAACGAGGAAGAATTAGGGGTTTATTACATTGACGAAATGGGCGCGTTGACTATACCGGAGCATTTAAAGGATTATTTTGATTACGAGAAATACGGCGATGAAGTATATAATGACGGCGACGGTGCTTTTATTAAAGGCGGTGGGTATGTGGAAACCAACAGGAGCAAATTTGAAGAATATTATACCGGCAGGGCTGATTTACCCGATGAACACAAAATTTTTGCCTACCCGAACCCGCCGAGCCAAATGCCTGTGAAACAACAGCTTGAAATGTACGCAAAAATGATGACCGCACCCGCCGCCGATAAACAAACCCGCGCCCGTGACGAAAGATAACACTTCGGGACAAGTTGGCTCGAAGTGAAAGGAGTGAATTGATTGCAGGAACAAGTTGACCGTGAGAGTATCGCCGTCACGGTGAAAGCGTCTAAGCTGACGGCGCAGACGCTTGCCAAAGTTTTAAAAGCCATGTCGGAAAAGATTGCGAAAAATCGCGCCGATACACAGCCGCCGCAGGGTAAACAATCTATAAAAAATCTGATGAAACACAATGTCCCCACAAATACAATTCCGATTGAGGGGGACAAGGGGCTATTTGAGAGGGTGGCGCGGAAATGGAATGTAGACTACGCTTTTTATAAAACCGATAAGGACAAATATCTGCTTTTATTCAAGAGCGGTCAGGCTGACGCGGCGACGGCGGCGTTTTCCGAATACTCAAAGCGCGTAATCAAACGGGCGCAGGATAAACAACCGCCTGTTATGGAAGAATTAAAGCGCGCTGAAAAACGCGCCGAACGCGAAAACGCAAAGCTGAAAGAACGCGGGTGGGAAAGGAGCAAACAACGAAATGACCGCTAAAATAAAGAAATATATTCTTTCCAATCTTCCGTGTCTGTTCGCGCTGTGGTTTTGTCTGAAACTCGGCACAGCTTACCGCCTTTCGGTCGGTGAGGATTTCGGCACAAAGTTAATCGGTAGTATGAATACGATTGCGCCCGCGCTCTCGTCAATCGCGCCGGGCTTTAACGGTTTTGACTGGCTCGTAGGCATTACCGGCTCTGCCCTGCTACGGTTGATTATTTACAATAAAGTCAAAAAAGCAAAGAAATTCAGACAGGATATAGAGTACGGCTCGGCGCGTTGGGGAACGGAAAAAGACATAAAGCCTTTCATAGACCCCGATTTTAAAAACAACGCTATTCTCACAGGCACGGAATACTTAACCATGAACACCCGCCCCGCAAATCCCGCCAATGCCCGCAATCTTAATTGCTGTATTATCGGCGGGAGCGGGAGCGGAAAAACCCGCTTTTGGCTGACCCCCAACCTGCTCCAAGCCCATAGCTCCTATGTCGTGGTAGACCCGAAAGTGTTAGTATTATAAGGACAGTAATCTGTCAATACTTAAATATGGAGGTTTTACACATGATAAAACACGACAACAAATCCCAATATACCGCATTATACGAGCGTTTAAGCCGTGACGATGAGCAAAAGGGCGAGAGCAACAGCATAGCCAATCAAAAGATGATGTTGGAGGAATACGCTCGAAGAAACGGATTTAACGAAATTCGCCACTTCACCGATGACGGCGTAACAGGCACAATTTTTAATCGCCCCGGACTGAACGCATTAGTAGAGGAAGTAAAGGCGGGGAGGGTATCAACGGTTATAATCAAAGACCAAAGCCGCATAGGGCGTGATGTAATCGAAGTGGGGTTATTGAAACGAACCTTTGACGAAAACAACGTCCGATTTATCGCCGCCGAAGATAACCTTGATACTGCAAACGGTTTTGATATTATGTCAATTTTTCGTGACGTAATAAATGAGTCTAATGCTCAATAAAGATAAATTCTGCAATTAAAAAATCAGCGGTCTTAGTATAACTTATTAGTTAATTGCAATCCCCCTATTAATCAACATCGCAAGGAATAAATATTGTAAACCTCATTCCACTATCATCTTCGATTGGCATAAAAGAAAATTTAATCTCCAATGAATTAAGAATTTGTTTTATGATATACAGTCCTAAACCATTTGACATATCATTACGTTTCGAACCCGAGCGAAACGGTAAAAGAGCATATTCTAATTCTTCATTTGTCAAAGGGATACAGGTATTTTCAATAATCAACGCTTTAATTTTTTCGTCATACCTCGAATTGATTTTACCATTTGTAGAAGTGTAATTTACAGCATTTGAAAAAATGTTTGACAGGGCATGGGAAAACATTTTAATTTTTGTTTTTACAAACAAATGGGAGGGAATTTGAATGGAATATTCAATTTGTTTTGATTTAGCTATTACTCTGTAAAGAGGATAAACATTAGCTATCAGCTCGCTTAAATTATACGATTCAATTTTACCGCTATAATCTGGACTAAGATTTAACGATTCTTTGGTTAGCACAATGGCTTTATCCAAAAACGATTTGCATTCTCTCAAATACTTGCCTGTATCGTTGCAATAAGGCGGTACGTCATAAATAATCCCCTCAATAAGTGCATTTGCAGATGCCAAAGGCGTTTTAAGTTCATGTGAAACCGTTCGCAAAAAATCTATTTTTTTGTTTTCGGATTCGGTATAAACTCTCTTTTCTTTTTCAAGGGCAACTATAGTTCCGCGCAGTTCTCTGTATAGATTGTTAATATCCCTGCTCAACTCACCAATTTCATCTTCAGAGGTTATCGGTATTACTACATTCGGCTCAAGCAATGTCATTTTCGATGTGGCTTTTTGTATTCTGCGAATGGGTCTGACAAAAGAACGTGAAAATATGATGGAGAGTATAAAAGAAAAAACGATGCAAAGTAGCCCAGCTATAGGATAAATACTTATAATAACATCTTTAGCTTCGTTTAATGGTTGTATAGCAACTGAAATTTGAAGCCTTCTTTGCTCTCCGTTAGTTGTATAAAAATACTCTAAATTAATGTGTTCATAATCACCAATCGTTTGCAATATTTCATTGGATTCATCTACTATTATTTCATTTTCAACGATTTCGCTTTCATCTGTTTGGTTTGTAGCGGACGAAGATTGTCTTACTGCACCATATCGTAGTGATATATATAAAAACACGCTCTCATCGTCATTGAAAACTGTGATTTCGGTTGTGGCGGATTCTTGCGCGAAATTCGTTAAAATATCATGTTCTTCCAATGTCGTATTTGCATTTTCAAGCTGCTCTATAAGTTGAACTGACAATTTATCATATTTTTTAATTTTATAATCTTTATAAAAATTTGGCAACAACATATAAAGCGTCGCATATGCAATTGATACGATAATTAACATCATTATCATAGC
>Ga0082212_10007656_pt1 | contig 14239 bp, 15 predicted proteins | sample TergutNt197P3_FD_71548 | JGI IMG/M metagenome (GOLD analysis project Ga0082212, IMG submission 71548) | Neocapritermes taracua P3 segment gut microbial communities from Petit-Saut dam, French Guiana - Nt197 P3 | ecosystem: Host-associated > Arthropoda: Insects > Digestive system > Gut ... | reverse complement strand
TTCGGTGCAAGACTCAACGCATCTATTCTGCAGAACAAAAGATTATTATCGTCATGGAGGGTATTCGCGGCGAAGTAAGCATTGCCGAGTTATGCCGCCGTTGCGCCAAACCGCGCGTTGGCTGAAGTGCATTTTTGTTATGCGTGTTTTGTCTGCGAATTATTATTGCAATGGCGCAATCTTACTTATTGGTTTCTTCTGCTCAATGTTCTGCCAATTTTCCAACAGTTCTTCTTTATGCAAAATAGCCCATTCGACAACAAGTCCTAATACACGGGCAGGTAAATATCCTTCAATAACGCTAAATGTTCGAATGTCAATACAACACTTGTGTTCGCCATATTGTGCATGAAAATGTGGCGGGTTGTGTTCATCGTAGAACATTCTGATAATGATACCGAAAAAATTACTGATTTGAGGCATATTGGTATTGATTTTGCTGTTGCCATTGCTCAAAGGATAGACCTTTTAATTGTAAATAAACACTGTCAGGACAGATGTCTATGTCTTCGTTCCATGCGATAGCGCCATAATCGTCAATATGAACCTGCACAAACAAATTGTTTTTATCCCATTCGTGAAATACGCCTTTGTGTGCCAAGTGCCCTAAATCAACAGAGCCTTTTACTCCATCAGAAAACCCAACAAAAATGGTGTATTTGTTCAACGCTTTTACTTCTATCGGTTCTGCTATCATACTGTATTTTATTTCGCTGCAAATCTACAAAACATTTTTTAATTACACCTATAAAAAAGAATTTTCACTAATTTTTTCGAGACAGATGCTTTTTTCAACTGCGCTCTCACCGCATTGCAGCCAACGTGCCGCCCGCTTACAGCGGTTTGCCGTGCTTGCTGCTACGCGGACTGCGCACATCAAACCGCTTTGCGAGGTGGCGGCTTCACTGAACTTCCTGCGGGGTACTAACTTTCAATTTCGTACTGCCGTTTCTGCGGGGTTACTGCCGCCATCTCGCAAAACCGCCCGTTGTAAGCAGTAGCATTCCACACGCTTCTACTTTTCTTTTCAATAGTATATTTTTGTATTCTGCTTTTCATTCTTTCGATTACGATTTTACTGTCCTTTTTCGGGTGGCGGGTGGGCAAAGCCAAATAATGGCGGTAGCCATTTTTTGGCGTGGGGTTTGCAATAGCGGTGTGAGCGTAGCGAACACGGCTTTGCAAACTTTGTAAATGCGTATATTTCAATATTCTGCAACTATTTTTTGTCGGGCATTCCACCGATAATACTTTCTTTGTTTTCTGCATATAATTTTCTGTTTTTCTCTACAGCTTCTTTTGAAGTATTTGCGTAACAATAAACGCAAAAATGCGGACAAGTGTTGTACATTCCAATATCTTTACTAATTATACATTCGCACGCTTTTCGTTGTCCTTTATCTTTTAAATTTGCCTCTTTCTTTGGTGTTTCGGTAGAAAACAATGAGGTGTTTTCGGGGAATTTGCCATAAGTAAGATAATAAACAAAATCGGTATCTTTGGCAAAAATACGTTTCATCAATTTGGCATCAACGCAATGGTTATGCTCTATATCGTATTGTTCTAAATTCATTTCTTCAGCACAAGTGGCAAGCGAAAAATTCCATTTTTTGTTTAATTCCCTAAGTCCTGACGCAAATTCTTTCATTGTTTGCGGTGTGAATTCTCGATAATTGACATTTAAGCGTTTAAGATTATTTTCTACTTTTTTGTAAATGTTACCAATGTCGGCAAAACTGAAAACTAATTTTTCCGTATATTTATTTAGTTGGATCCCTATATTTTCAACTTTTTTCAACAATTCATTAACTCCAATTTTGTCTGTCATAACAAGTGGGTCAAAACGCCAAATAACTTTTTCTTTGCCAATTTTCTCAGATAATTCCTTAAAAGTTTCTATGCGTTTTTCAACTATTGGCACATTAGGTTCAAACTGTTCTTTGTCGTAATCGTTAAGTGTGAATTGAAAATAATAATAAATACCTCGCTCGTCTAATTCGTGAAGATATGGAATAATAGGTTTGGGATTTTTCGACCAAAATACAACCGCTTTTACATTTTTGAATGCGACATACATTGGTTTTTGATTGAACGGATTGTACCAAACACAATAACCTGCTTTTAATCGATTGATAAACCATTTAGCGTAAAACGCTGGAATGTCTGTACTTCTGCTTGCAGAAATAATTATCGGCGCTTGTGCTTCAACTTGATTTCCGTTATCTGTTATTATTTTAATTTTATTCGTCATATCACAAAAACTAATTAAAAATTGGTTTTACATTTACTGCATTTTTAGTAGGTTGATTTTTCTTTTTGTCAAAACTGTCTTCTAAAAAGAACGAAACTTTTTGTCCTTGTTGTATCAAATCGCGCTTACCTTTAAAATCTTTTGTGTTAAAAAAATACGATTTTTTATTTTCAGTTTCGACAAAACCAGCTCTACCTTCTGAAATAATTGTTTTTATTATTCCTTTTAAAACTTCTTGGCTGCCAAATTTTAAGTTTTCCCAAATTTTCTTTAATTTTCTCAGTAATTCTTTTTCGTCGGGGATATTATTTGTGTCAATGTTATAGAAACTAACCAAATCTAACAACTCTGAATCAATTTTCCATTGATTTGAAAATCTGATTTTGTAAACCAACTCAATGTGTGGTTTTGCCTCTTGAATTTTGTTTTGTTCTTTCAACAATTCTGCTAAAAGTTTATGTAAATTCATTTTTTTATCAGGGTCGCCAAAATTTAATGCTGCATCAACCGCATATTTGATTGCATCATCTATTTTATTTTGTTTTTTGTAAAGTTCTGCGATTTCTTTTTGAATAAACCACTCATTTTTTCTTTTCAAGAGAGATTTTAATTCTTCTTTTGCTGTATCAATGTCACCGAGTTGTGCTTTTGAGAGAGCAATATTTCGCCTCAACCAAATATCATTATCGTAATGAAACTTTGTAAAAGATTGTAAAGCCATTTCAGAAAGAGAAATACAATCTGCAAAATCTCTGTTTTCGTACAACGCCTTTGAGCGTAAAAAGTACCAATCTTCTTTTTTTGACGCCAATTCGCGTTCCTTTCCCTCGTTATCTGTGAATTTAAAAGGTGTTGTTTCCAAAAAGTCTGGATTTAGTTTTTCTGTCCAATAAAGAATTGGTTCTGGATTGTAAATTGCTTTTTCATTCAGATAATCAAGTATTTTGAATAGAGAAAGGGAATAAACACAAGGGTAATCTTTTTCTTGCTTTAATGATTTGTTTTCCTGTTTTGATAATTTGACAATTCCTTCGCCTGCTTTGAAAAAAAGTTGCTCATTTGTTACTTTATCAATTTTGATTTCAGTATAGTAAATGCACCACGCGTAAAGATTGTTATTTTGCTCAAAGTTTTGTTTTATTTCATAAACCTCACGACAAATTTTCAATGCGGTTTTATAATCTTTTTGCTTTGTCAAACAATGCGCATAATTCCAACCGTCCCATTCATTACAATTTTCTCGGTCTTCTTCCCATAATTGTTTGAATAAAGGCAATGCCTCTGCAAAATTTTTAGATTGCTTTAATTGCTGGGCTTGTTGTTTTAATTGAGTATCCATTTTTTATATTATAGATTTTAAGATTTCATTTATTTCTTCCGATAAGCCCGTTGTTCTTTTTTGAATATTTTCTGTTCTTGTAAATATTCCTTTTTTATTGTACCAAAATTTATAAGTTGCAAAATACGGGGCTTTTTTGATAGTATAAACCTCTTGCCAATCATTATGTTCAATATTAACAATTTGAAAATTTGAAGGTTCTAATATGTTTTTTAGTTTGTTATAGAAATCTCGCAAAAATGGTTCGTTAAATTCAAATTCTAATTCTGTCGGGGTTATTATTCTTGGACCTTGTAGAATTTTCAATTTATCAAAAATGTATTCTGAAAATTCTGTTGAATTTATTGGCTTTTCAATTTTTGAAACTCTGTTTTTTCCATTGAAATGTACTCTGAAAATTGCAGATTCATTTTCATTTTCTTTTGATATAGTATAGTGTTCAAGCCAATTAGTATGCTTGTAGTCTCTGATTTTTATGGCTTCATTCTTTAAAATATTTTTAATGACAAAATAAATATTTTCCGATAATTGACTTGGAAAATCAAAAGGAATATCTAAATTTAATTTGTCAGTTGGTACTTGCAGTATTGCGTTATTAAAATAATTCTTATTTCGTTCAAATTTGAAAATTATTAATTTCATTGACTTAAGACGCTGATTGTTAATTTCTTCTGCTAACAATTCAAGTGTATGCTCTTCTTGTTCTTCTTTAGATAAAACATCAGGATTGTTAAAATGTTTGTAAAAATCATCTATTCTGTTACTTCTCGCATTATTGGGTCCAATGCAAAAGAAATAATGTTCACCGTTTACATTTTCACCAACAAGTTTTGCCAATTTATGCAAATCAATTTGTGGAATATCAAGAATATTAGAGAAAAAATGTAGTGTAACAGATTGGTCTGTTGCAATATCATATTTTTCTACATCGTCTAAGAATTTGTTAACGACTTTTATTTTTCTTTCATTTTTTAGATAAGCGTTTGTATGTAAAGTTGCTCTTTCCAAAGCCATTGTTGAAGGTTCAATTAAAATAATATTCTGAACATTATTTTTAATATTATGCTCTTTTAAAAAGTCAAAAAAACAAACCGTTGCTAAAGCCTGTCCGCACCCCCAATCTATTATTGTACAATTTTTGTCGAAAATATTTACATCTTTAATACTGTCAAATGCACGATACATTTTTGTTTTGTGCATAGCACCATAGGCGCATAAGTATTGTATGAGTTTTTCGTCAGAATCCAACAAATCAACACCGTGATTTATTTTATTCCACGGTTTGCAAATTTCTCTGCCATTTTCATTGTTTTTACAAATTCCTTTCTCGCAATTTTCTTTTGCTATTTGTAATATATTTTGAAATGTTGGATTTTGCAATATTTGTATGTTATTATTGTACTCGTTCATCTTATTTCTTTTTTTTACTTTTCAATGTTTGCACTGCACTGTCCCGCTATTGCTTACAACTCAAAAATATGCGCAACTCTACATCCCATAAACCTTTCACATTCAAATATCAATGTCTGTGCATTTCGTATATCTGCTCAAAAAAGATATTCAAAAAGCGTAAAAAGTCAGTGATGGAAATCACTTGCAATACTACAACATTTTTCCCACTCTGCAAAATATTTTTTTTCAGGCGAAAATATTTTTTCGCGTGACGGAACATTTTTTTAAGGGGACTTCTAAAAACTCAATTTTGATTTTTCAATAAGCCGAAGTCAGATAAAACTTTTAGAAAAATCTCTTTTCAATTCTAACGGCAAAAATAAACAATTAGTTTGAAGTACAGCAAGAAAAATTTCAAAAAAATCTATCTATCTGTGATATGCAGTTATTGCTTGTCTTTATATGTGCCGAAAAAAGACTGGTTAAGCGTTTTATTACCCGGTATGGTACACAGCAAAGAGATTTACCTGGCAAAATGTTCATTTGCCAATTCTTCTAAATGGTTAAAGCAAGTAGCCTGCTGTTTTTCTATTATGGGGACTTCTAAAACCCCGTTTGTAACGCTCCCGTCATTGCGGGCATGACCCGCAACCGGAGCGAAGCGGAGCTCGACGCAGTCAATCTCCTGAAAACGAGAAGATGCTGAAACAAGTTCAGCATGTCGTTGAGAGTTTTTAGAAGTCCCCTTATTTCACTTTTATCCGGTCAAATCCTTTTCCATACACGCCCATCACATTTCCCATGGAAATGAATGCATCAGGGTCAATCTCCTTAACTGCTCTGAACACATCGGTCACTTCGTGCTTGCGGACAATCACCATGATCATTTTAGTAGGTTTGCGGGTGAACCATCCCTGAGCATCTACCAGGGTTAATCCCCGCTTGACATTGGTGAAGATATTGGCGGCCACTTCCTCGTATCTGTCAGAAAAGATAAACAACTGGTAGGACTGCTTGGAACCGGCCAGAACAAAATCAACCACATAGCCGGCGACCACCATCACACAATAGCCGTAGATCATCCGCTCCAGCGATTGAAGAATAAAAAACGAGGAAGAAATGACCAGCACATCCACCAACATAATAACCCGTCCCGGACTGATGTTGCGCCGACTGGTGATCATCATGGCGATCAGATCGGTGCCTCCTGCGCTGCCTCCCTGAGAAAATACTATTCCGCTGCCAATACCTGAAAGTATGGCGCCGACCATGGCCGCCAGCAAAGTATCTTGCACCAGCGGTCCCTGAATCACCTTTTGAAATAGAGTCAGCAACAACGAAAACACAACTACGCCGTATACCGATTTTAGCCCGAAATCTACATTGACAATCTTCATGGACACAAGAATCAATACGGCATTGACCAACAGATAAGTGATGCCGGCGGGGAAACCTGTGGCAAAATAGATGATGGCCGCCACACCGCTTACGCCGCCCCCCGTGACATTACCGGGAATAAGAAATGCGCCCCAGCCAAAAGTGGTACACAGCAAACCAAAGGTGATGATGGCATGCGAACGGAGAATAGATACGGTTTTCAACTTCTTTTTTTCCATGATGAACAATGCGAATATTTAAATTAACGAGCACAAAAATAGTGTTTTTGGAGGTATGATAGACGAATTATAATAAAAAAATAAAAAAACACCGCAAGATAAATACAGGAATTGAGGAGCATAGGCCGTTCACTTTACAGTCTTTCGACTAATGAAACATCCCCGTAACTCAGGAACCGGAAATTGTTTTCCATGGCATATTGATAGATTCCTTTCCAGTGTTCGCCCACAAATGCGGCAATCAGCAACAAGAGTGTACTTTGCGGCTGATGAAAGTTGGTAATCAATCTGTCGCACATCCTGAACGTATACCCGGGAACAATCATGATTTTTGTGGAAGCATACATGGTATTTTGTTGTTGAATGTCAAGCATTTCACAAATTTTGTGTAACGATTGTGCCACACTTATGTTTTGAGGCAAGGTATATGCTTCCCACTGCTCCAGATGAAGATTTTCCCACCTTGAATCTTTTTGTAACATTTTAACGCCGAGCCAATAGATACTCTCCAAGGCTCTTAACGAAGTAGTCCCAACAGATGTCAAAACACTTTCATTCGCAAGCAGGTTTCGGATAATCTCCGACTGAACGGAGAAAAACTCTGTATGCATTTCATGTTGATCGACATGCTGATGCTGAACGGGTCGGAAAGTTCCGGCGCCAACATGCAGGGTAACTTCGTTGAGTTGTACGCCCTTATCCGACAAATGCTGCAATACTTGCGGCGTGAAATGCAAACCGGCAGTAGGCGCGGCAACCGAACCCTTGTGTTTTGAATAAATTGTTTGGTAACGCGATTCGTCGATTTCATCAGTTTTGCGGTTCAGGTAGGGCGGGATAGGGGTACAACCGCAGGCATCCAGTAATGAGCCGAAATCTATGTCGCTATCCCAACTGAAACGGATGATATGGTACTGGTCTGTTCCACCCATCCGTTCGGCTTGCAGTTCAATTTCCGTTCCGTTGCGGTTAATCCGCTTTTTCAAAATTCCCGATTTCCATTTTTTCAGATTGCCCACCATACATTTCCATTGGCAGGTGCGTTGCTGTGCGAAAGAGAGTTGGTAATCGTTCGGCTCGTGTGGTTCGAGGCACAAAATCTCAATATGCGCTCCAGTTTCCTTATCCATTTCAATACGGGCGCGTATTACACGGGTATTGTTGAACGTCAGCATATCATTTTTGCTGAAGTAATCCGGCAAATGCGTAAAAACGTCAGTAAAAATTCTTCCGTTGCGGTAAACGAGTAATTTCGACCGGTCGCGCTCCTCCAACGGGAATTTAGCGATACGTTCGTCAGGCAGATGATAGCTGTAATCGGAAATGTTCAGGCGGGTTGCCGGATGAAGCATAACTTTTAGAATCCTTATTTTCTGTTGATCAATCCCTTAGCCACTGTCGGCTTGTCGGTAGTGATGTAATTCACTCCGGCGGCAATCATTTCCTGTAAATCTTCTTCGGCATTTACCGTCCACACATTCACCGTCATTTTAAGTTTATGGGCTTCCTCAATCCAGTGTTTGTTATCTTTCATGACATTAATATGATAGTCAATGCCGGTGATATGGAGCGCTTTCAACTCCTGCGGGGTCATATCGCCGCTAAGGTAAGCCACTTCAGCCTTTGGGTCGAGCCGTACCAGTTCTTTGCAGATATTCATGCTGAACGAAATATATTCCGTTTGTTTTTTCATTCCGGTTTGTTCTACCATTTTCACAACGGCGGCGGTTGCTTTGTCCTCTTTTTCCTTAGTGCTGTGCGATTTTAGTTCGAGTATGAGTTTCGTTTTTTTATCTTTTTTGCCCTGTTGCAGATAGGCTTCGAGCGCAGGCAATTTTTCGCCGTTTTTTAAGCGCAGGTCTTTCAACTGTGCGTATGGCGTATCTTCAATTTTCAATCCTTCGATAGTGGCGTCATGGTTCACTACCAAAACGCCGTCGGAGGTCATCCACACGTCAAATTCCGAACCGTAAATCTTCAATTCCTGTGCCTTTTGTAAGGATGCAATTGAGTTTTGCGCTGAACCGTCGGTATCCCAGTAACCGCGGTGGGCAATCACTTTTGTCTGTGCCGAAAGATTGTTCATCTGCAGGACAACAAGCAATAAGATACAAGTTATATTTCTAATTTTCATGATGATAATGTTTTATTATGGGTTATGAATGTTGCAAAAGTAATTAATTTTTTAGAAAAAATTATATATTAGGTCATCAATTAGAAAAAAAAATGTATCATTGCAAGGCAATTTTATATCAATATGAGATGGAAAATGATCAAGTTATTTTGAAAGATCTTTCGGAATTAGTCAGTTTCACATCACCCGAAGGAAATTCAAAAATTGAGCTGATGTATGATGATGAAATGTTTTGGTTTTCGCAAAAACAAATCAGTTCTTTGTTCAATATAAGTATTCCAACGGTAAATTATCATTTGAAGAAACTACATCAATCGCCTGTTTTACAGAAAAATCGAACTATTAGATACTATCTAATAGTTCAAAAAGAAGGAAACAGGGACATTCAGCGAACGGTTGCTTTTCATCATCTTGACGCTGTTATTGCGGTTGGTTTTCGCATCAGCAGCCAACGAGCTACAAGATTCAAAGAATGGGCAACGCAAAAACTTCGTGAATACATTTTGGAGGTACGTAGTAAACCACGTCAACCACTTCTCTCATCAGAAATGTATGTACAGGATATTCCGGTTGGAGATGCATTGATTCATTGCGAAATAACAGGTCGAGAAGATACTCCTGCATTAGTTTTTTTGCATGGTAATGGCGAAGATTTACGTATTTTTGATTCACAAATCCGTTATTTTTCAAAGTATTACAAAACAATAGCGTTGGATACTCGAAGTCACGGACTATCGACAAAAGGAACAGCGCCTTTTAATTTCTACACTTTTGCCGCCGACCTGATATCAGTCCTCGATGCGCTCCATATTAGCAAAGCGCATATCGTGGGGTTCAGCGATGGCGCCATTACTGCATTATACGCGGCGCTGACCGCACAGGAACGGATTGCTTCGATGGTTTTGATAGGCGTAAACTACAATACCAAAGGGTTAAAATTATTGCCACGTATTCTGATTCTGCTCTCATACATTTATTTATCGACCGCTTCATTGTTTTCGACAAAAATGCGCAGGCGTAAGAAAATCTGGGGGTTGATGGTGCATCAGCCGAATTTGACCATTGGTGAAATATCGCGCATAACCGTTCCTGCATTAGTGGTAACTGGCGAAAAAGATATGGTGCGCCAAGATCATAACGATGAGATCAGTCGTGCCATTGTCGGCTCCAAAAGGTTCATAGTCCAGGGCGGCAACCATTTCTGGATGTTGAAGAAGCCAGAAACGCTCCAACAATGCGTGATGGAATTTTTAACAGATATTTGATACTTCAAAAATTACGTAAAGCAGTGAACATATACATCACAGGATTGGGTATCATTTCGGGTATTGGCGCTGATGTTGCCGGCACTTTGTCGTCTGTTCGTCAGGGAAAAACGGGATTAGGAAGTTTATCTCTATTTGGATCTGCACACAGAAATACAGTTTACGTATCGGAAGTAAAATTCACCAACGATGAATTACGCCGGATGGTCGGTTTGCCGGAAGGTCAAATCATATCGCGGACTGCTTTGCTGGGGATGAAAGCCGCAGGGGAAGCCTTGTCCGACGCCGGCTTTACCGCCGATGAAAGAAAAACTACGGCTTTGGTTTCGTCCACTTCCACAGGAGGAATGGATTTGAGCGAAGTTTTTTACCGTAAAATGAAAGAAGGACGAAAACCCCGACTGCGATACATCGTTTCGCATGATTGCGGCGACAGTACGGAACGCATTGCAGCGCATCACGGGTTGATGCATCTGTGCACGACCGTCAGCACAGCCTGTTCGTCGGCGGCCAACGCCATTATGTTCGGTGCGCGGCTAATCCGTCATGGCTTGGCCGACCGTGTAGTGGCTGGCGGGTCAGATGCCCTCACCCAGTTTACTCTCAATGGATTCCGTTCGCTCATGATACTCGACTCAGCGCCTTGCCGTCCGTTTGACGATACGCGCGCAGGTCTTAACCTCGGCGAAGGGGCTGGATACATCGTAATGGAAAGCGAACAAAGTGTAATGAAATCGGGACGAAAACCATACAGTTGCCTGACTGGTTACGGAAATGCCAATGATGCTCATCACCAGACGGCTTCGTCATCAGAAGGAAACGGCCCATACCTTGCCATGAGCAAAGCGCTGGCAGCAAGCCGACTCTTGCCGGATGAGATTGATTACATAAACGCTCACGGCACAGGTACTCTCAATAATGATCTCTCGGAAGGACGCGCCATGAACCGCTTGTTTGATGGTAAATTGCCGGCGTTCAGTTCTACTAAAGCCTGTACCGGCCATACCTTAGGGGCAGCTGGCGGAATTGAAGCGGTATTTGCGGTACTGGCTATCCGTCACGGCTGTATTTTTCCGACCCTTAATTTCGGACAACCAATGAAAGAGTTGCCGTTAATACCGCAAACAAAACTGTCAACCGGCGTTGCGTTGCGTCACGTGCTTTCCAATTCGTTTGGTTTCGGGGGTAATTGCTCCGCGTTGGTGTTTTCGGGGGAAAAAATACAGTAAAATTTGCATTTCAGTTTTTTTATTAAATTTGCCACATTATTTTATGGTTCATGATAATAAGATTGGGAAAATGAAAAGAGGGAAGGGAATTTTATACTTGATTTTTATCGTTTTAGTCGGATGCTTGCATAAACATACTGATAATTATGTGATTAATGGAAGAGTCAGTAAAGAATATGACGGTCAGAAGGTCATGCTATTTACACTCCTAAATGATTCTATCATTTCTGTTGATTCTACAATCATCAAAAATGGAGTTTTCAAATTTCAGGGGAAAGAATATATCAGGGATTTTTCGAAGATTACTATGGGAAATTTTTCGAATATGGTATTTTCTACACAGTTGATTTTGGAAAGAGGACAAATCACTGTACATTTGGATTCAATTTCTACAGTTTCAGGACCATTGTTACAGCCTTTGTATCAATCATATCAGGATAGTAGTTTGATTTTATACAGAAATGGATACAAGTTTATAGAAAAAGCGATTGAAACAGGTAGAATTAATGATTTAGCAAATGATACTGCGTTTTTAAGAACTAAAAAAGTTGGGATAGATCATATCTTACGAACAATTAAATGCAATCCGAATAATGTGATAGGAAAACGGGCATTTTTAGGAGGGTATTTTCAAGTGCCTGATGAATACCTCGATGAATGTTTTTCTTGGTTTGACGACTTAACGCAATCTGATACGAGGATTAATGATTACATCAATAAAAGACATAAAGAGATGGAGGAACGTGCGATGAAAGAAAAATTTATGGGTACTGTCATTCATGATTTTGAATTAACGGCAATTGAGGGCAATACGAAAAAACTATCGGATTATGTGGGGAAGTCAAAATATCTATATCTTGATTTTTGGGCTTCCTGGTGTGCGCCATGTATTGCAGAATTTCCTAATTTGATAAGAATTTATAATGAATACCATGAAGATTGTTTAAATATACTTGGTATTTCGTTAGATACAAATGAAACCGCATGGAAAAATGCATTAGACGCTCATCATGTTAATTGGGAAATGGTAATGGTAAAGAATGAAAAAGAAATGCGTGATATGTTGGAGATACCGGGAATCCCTTGGGGCATATTATTAGATAATAAAGGGGCTATTATTGAGATTGTGAGTCTTGGTAGTTTAGCTTTACCTGGATTAATGGGAAAATATTGTCATCATTAGGATATGGTCAGAAAAATTGATTTCGCAGAACAATTTAAACTTTTTGATTTTTACGTATCCTGGCGAGTTCATCTGCAATGATGCCGCGGATATGTTCCGATGTCTTTCTGACGCCCATATCTTTAATGATTTCGTAAGGAACCGGCGGGAGGATGTGAACGACAAAGTCCTGTTTCTTTTGCAGAAAGATACCTTTTTCGGGTAGCGCTTTGGCCGAACCGTCGAGCACTATGGGAACAATGTCGGTTTTCTGTTGCATGGCGATGAGAAACGCTCCTTCCTTGAAGGCGCCCAACTCGCCGGTGTGCGAACGGGTACCTTCTGGAAAAATCATGATTGAACTGCCCCGCTGAATCGTTTCGGCACATCGCCTGAGCATTTCGCGCTGGCTTTTCATGCTGCCGCGCACGAGTTTGATGTGTTGGTTCAGCCACAGGTTCCATCCGATAACGGGTACTTTAAATAGCGACGCCTTGGACACCCATTTGAAATGAAGAAAAATACGGTAAATGATCGGGATGTCAAGCATTGACTGATGATTACATACCATCACGTATGCCTTTTTGCGGTCAACATTTTCGCGTCCGGTAATGGTGACGCTCCAAATAGGGCTTAACCACGTGAAACTCGAAGCCCAAATACTCGAAATGATGTGAAGTAACGTCAGACGACGGTCGAACCAAATGGTAGTCATCCGCAGAATAACAGCAATGGGGAAAAAAATGAGCGATGCAATGATGAAGACAAGAGCGAGATAGATGGAAACGAGGTAATAATACATGGGGTTTCAGGTTTCAGGTTTCAAGTTTTATGATGCTGTTATTCAATTACTCGAAAATGGAAAAACACAAATGCAAGACAAAAGAAAGCCAATAACAGACCTGTGATGAGATGATTGTCGGATTTTGCGGCCTGTTGGGTCAGGGAAAAACTCAGCAGGTTGTTGGGGTTGGGTTTCAGAGAAGCGGCGTCAGGCATATCGTTGTAATGCCATTTGTCCAGTACGGTTCCCTTCTGCAACAACACAAGACCGGGATTGGCGCGGACAATCGTTTTGAGCGTGATTTCATCCGTAAAGCAAAAATCGTAGGTCAGTCCCAGTTCTGATTTCAGCCGCCCGATTTCCGCTTGCGGCGATGCTGTGAGGCAATAGAATCTGTGACCATGTTCGTTACAGAAATCGGCTATGTCTGAAGCCTTGTCCAAAGCCTGCCTGTTACTTTTGTTCAGGCGGTGCGCCACCAGCAGGAACGTGTAACCTTCATGGGACAGCACATCGTCGGTAATATCTTCACCCTCTCCGGCAGCGATGGAAAAATCGTGAATAGGCGGCGTGTAGCCCTTTTTCACCAATACCGTCCGGACATCTTTGTATATCCATGTGGTATCGTTCCATGGGTAGTTGTTTACCGGAAATTCTTTAGTGACGCCATCTTTTTCCATAATCACCGTCGAATCATATTCATCGGCGGGCATTCCTTCGGGTATGGTCATTCCATGCGTGATGTCGGCGCCGATGCGATAGGGGCGAAAATCAAGCCAGGGCAGGTGGCGGTAGCAATGCATCGAAATACCCACAACCACAGCCGTAATCATGGCTACCCATATCCATTCCCCCACAGGACTGTATGCGGGGCGATATTTTTTGCGATAAACAAAAACGACAACTGTTGGCGCCATCAGAATGAGATTTTTATAGAATGTTTGCCAATTGGTGAGGATGAGCGCGTCGCCAAAGCAGCCGCAGTCGGATACGGGATTGGTCAGGGCAAGGATAAAGGTGAGGAAGGTGTAGAACACCATAAACAGCGACACTCCCCAGGCAGTTTC
>Ga0082212_10007655_pt1 | contig 14239 bp, 9 predicted proteins | sample TergutNt197P3_FD_71548 | JGI IMG/M metagenome (GOLD analysis project Ga0082212, IMG submission 71548) | Neocapritermes taracua P3 segment gut microbial communities from Petit-Saut dam, French Guiana - Nt197 P3 | ecosystem: Host-associated > Arthropoda: Insects > Digestive system > Gut ... | reverse complement strand
ATTGCCGTCGAACACCGCCGAACCGGAGCCGATACAATGCTGCGACATCTCTTCTTCCATGCTGATCAGCATACGCTCAACAAACGAAATACCGGCTCTACCCAGCAAATCCAGGTAAGTGGACAGGTACATACTCATCAACCAGGGCCAGACCGTTCCCTGGTGGTACGACATGTCACGTTCATATTGAGAACCTACATAATTAGGGTTATATCCGATGCTTTTTGGGCTAAGCGAGCGAAGTCCCTTCAGGGTAAGCAATTCTTTAGTAACAATATCCAGTACAGCCCGTCTCTGCGCTCTTGTCAGAGGCGAATAGACACAGGAAGCGGCAATGATCATGTTGGGACGCACGCTCCAATCCTGACCCGGACCATCTACATAATCAAATAAATAGTTGTATTTATTGACAAAAGTTGACGGAAAGGATGTGTTCATGGCGTCGATAAGCCCATCAATCCGATCCATCGGCAGTTCATTTTTTAATTCTTTGTAAAAACTCAAAGCATTGTACCACAATGCATTAAATTCAATCAGGTACCCCGAACGCGCAACGGCAGGTCGACCGTTCACCGTCGCGTTCATCCAGGATACCGCCACTTCCCGTCCATTGGAATAGACAAGCCCGTTGTCCGACACTTTCAGATTAGGATGCGACTGCGACAGGATATACTTGATGATTTCTTCCACAATTCCCGTGTATTTCTCTCTGGCGCTTTCTACCCCTTCTTTCAATCGATACTGCTGCATACTCCAGATAGCCCACAACAGCACATCCGGATTATCCATCTCCCGAATTACAGGGTCTCTCCTACCCTCGCGGATAAATGCCTGCAGCGCTTTCAAAGCAGTCTGCATAATTTTTTCGTAACGGTCTTTTTCGTTGATTAACAGTGTCGTACCGCAAATGGAGATAAAAAGATCGCGTGCGCGAACCTTAAACCAGGGGTAACCGGCTAACAGATAACTGTCGTCAGGATTCGGATGATAATACAGTTGATGTACCGAGTTGACGATACAATTGTAAAAATTCGACCGCGGAATACGCGATTCAATTTCTTTCACAAAAAGCCCGGGTAATGTATCCGTATCAAATTCCTTGTCGCCAGCGCAAAAAACAATGGATTCCCCCTTGTGGATTTCCAGTTCAAAGTAACCCGGCACATACAGGTCTTCCTGATAAGGATACCCTCTTTCCTGTTCTTTCGGATATTCGATGCCCATATACCAGTCGCCTTCGGGAACAAATTCGACCGGTTTGCTGAACTGCATGTACAAATGCGGATAACCGGCATATAAACACATTCTGACGCCATTCTTCACCTCGTCATACTGCTTGTTGATGACATCGTTCCGATACGTTAAATCCGTCACACTTCTGAATGCAAGAAACGGATTGAAACGCAAAACCGTCTTGGAATGAGCATCTATCAGTTTATACCGGATCATTATCAGGTTATCCGTCCGCGAGAAAATCTTCTCTTTCGACAGGATCACCCCTCCTACCCTGAAAAGCGTGCGGGGGATGACTTCCATACTATATTCACGGATATATTTATGTCCGTTGGGGCTGAAGCTCTCGCCCTGATACTTGTGCAAACCCAGATGGAACGCAGCACCATGCTGGATCACCGTTTCGTCGAGCGACGACAGGATGACATGATTATTGTCGTCCATATCCGGAATGGGCATCACCAGCAGACCGTGATACTTGCGTGTATTACAATCCACAATCGTCGTGCTGTGATAAGCGCCCTTCTGGTTCGCCCGCAGGATTTCCCTTGAAAGCGATTCCTGAAGGTTTATCATCAGTGTTTTATCAAATTTAAGAAAACTCATGGTAATATTTATTATTAATAGATTACGTATAAATATGTCTTTTTATTGTCTCAAAAATAGGAATAATTTTTGAAATATTACACATTAATAAAAAAAATCGTATTTTTGCTAAACAATCAATACAAATTTCAAACTTTTATGAAGACAACTTACTTATTCCTGACGATTACATTTATTTGTTTTCTACCTGTCAATAGAGCAAATGCAAACGGTTTCGACCCTGTTGAATATGTGAATCCCCTGATGGGAACGCTGTCAACATTTGAACTTTCTGCCGGAAACACTTATCCGGCTATTGCCCGGCCATGGGGCATGAATTTCTGGATGCCGCAAACCGGAAAAATGGGTAACGGCTGGGGTTATGTCTATACCGACAATAAAATTCGCGGCTTCAAGCAAACCCACCAACCCAGTCCATGGATCAACGATTACGGACAATTTTCGATCATGCCCGTCGTGGGCGCCCCTGAATTTGACCAGGACAAACGGGCCAGTTGGTTTTCGCACAAAGCCGAGATCGCCAAACCCTATTATTACAGTGTATATCTTGCCGAGCATGACGTTGTAACTGAAATAACACCAACAGAACGGGCTGCCATGTTCCGGATTACATTTCCCGAAAATGACCGGTCTTTTGTCATAATTGACGCTTTTGACAAAGGTTCGTCAATCGAGATCGTCAACAACCGGAAAATCATCGGATATACGACGCGTAACAACGGCGGTGTACCCGGGAATTTCAAGAATTATTTCGTGGTGGAATTTGATAAACCATTTGAGTACGAATACACCTTTTCCGACAGTACGCTATTGAATGACAAAGTGCTAACCGCCAATCATGTAGGCGCTGCCGTCGGATTCAAAACAAAAAGAGGGGAAAAGGTGCATGTTAAAACGGCCTCATCTTTTATCAGTCCCGAACAGGCCGAACTCAACCTGCACGAATTGGGAAACAAGTCATTCGATGCATTGACTGCCGAGGGAAAAGACGAATGGAACAAAGTTCTCAGCCGCATCAAGGTGGAAGGAGGCACAACCGACCAGTATCGGACATTCTATTCCTGTCTGTATCGTTCGCTTCTCTTCCCGCGCAAATTTTACGAGATGGATGCCAACGGCAAAATGATTCATTACAGTCCGTACAACGGCGAAGTCCTGGAAGGTCCCATGTTTACGGATAGCGGGTTCTGGGATACCTTCCGCTGCCTGTTCCCGTTCCTGAATTTCATGTATCCGTCGCAAAACAGGGAGATGCAGGAAGGACTGATTAATACATACAGGGAAAGCGGGTTCTTTCCCGAATGGGCAAGTCCAGGGCATCGCAATTGCATGATCGGTAATAATTCGGCTTCCATTCTGGTCGATGCCTACCTGAAAGGTGTGAAAGTGGATGACGTACAGACCCTGTACGAAGGTCTTCTTCACGGAGCCAATAATGTCCATCCGAGTATTCGGTCTACCGGGCGCCTGGGTTTTGATTTTTACAATGAGCTTGGATATATCCCCTATGACGTTAAAATCAACGAAAATGCCGCACGTACGCTCGAATATGCCTACAATGACTGGTGTATTTACAAAATGGCAAAAGAATTGAAGCGCCCGAAAGAAGAAACTGATCTTTATGCCAAACGCGCCATGAATTATAAAAATGTGTTCGACCCCGAAACCAAACTGATGCGCGGAAGAAACAGGGATGGACAGTTTATGACGCCGTTTTCACCGTTGAAATGGGGCGACGCTTTCACGGAAGGTAACAGTTGGCACTATACATGGTGCGTGTTTCACGACCCGCAAGGATTGATCGACCTGATGGGAAGCAAAGAAATTTTTGTCATGATGCTCGATTCGTTGTTTGCTGTTCCGCCTTTGTTTGATGACAGTTACTACGGTTTTCCGATACACGAAATACGTGAGATGCAGATCATGAACATGGGCAATTATGCGCATGGCAACCAGCCTGTACAACATATGATCTATCTGTACAACTATGCCGGCGAACCCTGGAAAACCCAATACTGGCTACGCGAAGTAATGAACAGATTGTATACGCCGGCAGCTGACGGTTACTGCGGTGATGAAGACAACGGACAGACATCGGCATGGTATGTCTTTTCTGCCCTCGGCTTCTATCCTGTTTGCCCCGGTACCGATCAGTATGTGATGGGAGCGCCCCTGTTCAAGAAAGCGACATTGCAATTGGAAAACGGAAAAACGCTTGTCATCGAAGCGCCGGAAAACAGTGACAGGAACATCTACATCAAAAACATGACGTTCAACGGCAAACCCCATACTAAAAATTACCTCACGCACGAAGCGATATTCGACGGCGGCACGATATATATGGAAATGAGCGACATCCCCAACAAAAACAGAGGCGTCAACAATGACGACTTCCCCTACTCGTTTTCTGTTAGTGAGAATTTTTAAAACATCAAGGGCGTCCTGATAATCGGGACGCCCTTGATGTTTTAAAATTACTTTTCCGGCTTACTTTTACCGGTTACCACCGCCGCCGGGTCTTCCAAATCTGTTAAAATCGTCAACATACTTTGTATATTGATCTTCTTTCAACAGCGGTTTTACTTTTGCATTCTGCTCGTTGCGCAATTTTGTCATTTCCTCGCGCATCTTGTCGCGATCACCTCCGGCTTTCTCGCGTGCTGCTGTCATCTTAGTCCTGTAATCAGCCTCAATCTTCTTGATATCATCAAGTTGTTTATCAGTCAGTTTCAGGTCTTTCTTCATCTGTTCATACCGTTGAGCCATTTGTTCCGGAGTCATTTGACCTCTTTGTCCGCCTCCGCCTTGTTGGGCGGATACCATAAATGCAAACATCAATAAAAAACTTGCAACAAAAATTTTCTTCATAACTTATCAATTTTTAATAAAACAATAATTAATTCACACGAACCATAAGACTTTTTCAAAGCGAAATAGTTTAATATCGCGGTTTATTTTGTAATAATAATAGCGCAGAAACGCTTGTTTCATCAAAATAAAAGGCATATATTTGCGCAATAATTATATTGTTATTGACCCGTATATCATATGAAAATTGTAGAATGGGTATTATTACGAACACATGAAGACTGTACTTACAACGCTTAATGCAAAATATATTCACACATCCACGGCTCTACGGTGGCTTTACGTTGCCAATAAAGACCGTTTTGACATATGTTTCAAAGAATTTGTCATCAAGGAAGATGTGCATCAGATCGCAAACGATCTGCTATCACGGAACCCCGATATCATTGGGATAGGCGTTTATATCTGGAATGTTGATAAAAGCATGGCATTGATTTCAGCGCTAAAAGCCCGTAAGCCCGAATTAATTCTGATAGCAGGCGGACCGGAAGTCAGTTATGAACCTGAACATTTTTTGAGCAACAATGCGATTGACTTCGTCATTAGCGGCGAAGGCGAATTTGTTTTACGCGAATTATTGTCAGCCATTGAGAACAATCCGTCCGGCGATCATTCATCTTTTCATATCAAAAGCGTTTCAAACCGGCATCGCATCAATAAAACACCTGCAATAGCCAATTTGTCGAAGTTGGCCGGTTTGCCTTCGCCCTACATGCTCGCAGCAGATCAGGCAGACCGGAACAACCGCATCATCTATTTTGAGTCTTCTCGCGGATGTCCCTATCATTGTACCTATTGCCTTTCTTCCATGGAAAAAGGCGTTCGCTTTTTCCCGCGCGATTATGTCTTTCGCAATCTGGAATACCTGATCGAAAACGGCGTGCGCCAGGTGAAATTTCTGGATCGCACTTTTAACCTGAATCAAAAACATACGCAGGCGCTATTCAACTTTCTCATTGAACGCTACAAACCCGGCATATCTTTTCAGTTTGAAATAGTTGCAGAACTGCTGACAGAAGAAATTGTAAATCAACTGAATGATTCGCTACAGTTTCATTATTTCCGTTTTGAAATAGGCGTTCAATCCACCTGCGAGCAAACAAATCAGGCTATCATGCGCAAACAGGACTTTGAAATGCTTGCCGCCCGTATCCAACAATTGAATGACAGTCAAAAAGTTGATTTGCATCTGGATTTGATAGCCGGTCTGCCTTATGAATCGTTCTACCGTTTCAGGAAATCATTCAATGATGTCTTTGCCCTCCGCGCAAAAGAAGTTCAGTTGGGCTTTCTGAAAATGCTGCGTGGAACAACCATACGTCAGGAAGCCGGTTTATCCGGTTATCAGTTCCAAACACAGGCCCCATACGAAATCATCCGGAACAAATGGATGACAGCCGAAGAAATCAAGCGAATACATACGGCCGAACATGCTTTAAAAACCTATTGGAACAGCGGTAAATTCTACCGTACCCTGTCATTGCTTTTCGACACGTCATACAGTGGCAAGTATTTTGCGTTGTTCGACGAAATCGGTCAATATACGGAAGCACATCCATTACCAAGGCATAACTATCAGTTGGAAGATATTTTTCTGCATCTGCATCGATTCCTGTTGTCAAAAGGCATGGACTTTTTCAAGGAACTCAGGGAAGACTATTATGCCTGTTTCAAGATTCGGCCACGCGGATTTTGGGAAAACCGTTTAGGAAAGAAAAAATGTAAGCAGATACGATCTCAAATCGGAAACGATATGGATTTTTTAAAGACCTGCCAACTGACACGTAAAGTTATCGAAAAACAGACAGCCATCGATGTATTAGATGAAAGTCATGTATTAGTAACCGTTTTTTGCGAAGACGGCAGTCGCGAGAATCCTTTGTTTCTCAAATATCCGATCAACCAAATTAATAGGTAGAGACTTTATTTGTCCTCAAAAATCGAATTAAAACCGAAAAACCATGGAGATGTTAATAACCGATGATTTTCAGATATTTATAAAACCTGTCGGAGCGCGCTGTAATCTGAAGTGCAGTTATTGTTATTATTTAGGGACAAGCGATATTTACAACCGCGATATCAAACCCGTAATGAATGATGAAACGCTTGAAAACTGTATCAAACAACAATTTGATGCTTCTTCCGGCGATACGGTTCTATTTACCTGGCATGGAGGCGAACCGTTACTGGCAGGGGTTGACTTTTATAAAAAAGCGCTGTCCTTTCAAAAAAAACACCTCCCGCAAGGGAAGGTTTTTTTGAACGGTATCCAGACAAATGGAACGCTGATCACAAATGAATGGTGCGATTTTTTTGCCGCCAACGGGTTTGTCGTCGGCATAAGCATGGATGGACCGGCAATATTTCATAACACCATGCGCCTCACTGCCAATCAGGGGGGGAGTTTTGAAAAAACGCTCGACGGGTACGGTTTACTCCGCGAGTATGGTATAAGTACCGAAATTTTGTGCGTTGTGAGTTCCGTTAACGTAAGACACCCTTTTACTGTATATGATTTTTTTAAATCGCTGGGAACAAAGCATGTCACTTTTTTACCGTTAGTCGAAGAAAAACACATGGAAGCGGGACAAGTTACCGAAGCATCGGTTCCAGCGCTTGAGTTCGGACTTTTTTTGGCTGCCATTTTTGACACATGGATAAAAAATGACATTGGCATCGTCAAAATTCAAATTTTTGAAGAAGCATTACGGACTGCATTCAATCAGGAACATTCTCTCTGTATTTTCAAGGAACGCTGCGGTGGCGTTCCTGTAATAGAACATAACGGCGATTTCTACCCTTGCGACCATTTTGTCGGAAAGGACCGCTTACTTGGAAACATGAACGAACATTCCCTTGACTTTTTCCTTAACCATCCGGTACAAAAAATATTTGGAAACGCCAAAACCGACACTTTGCCTTCATACTGCATGAAATGCGAAGTAAGGAAAATGTGTAATGGCGAATGTCCGAAAAACAGATTTATTAACACGCCTGACGGAGCATCCGGATTAAATTACCTGTGCGAAGGTTATCGATACTTTTTCAACCACTGCAAGCCGTTTATCGATTCGGTTGCAGCGGAATGGCACAAACAGTAGAGATGTAAAATATTATGTTTCCACTATTTATAATTTTTCCTTGAAGAAAGACACTGTCCTGCTCCATGCCAATTTCGCGGCTTCGGCATTGTATCGTCCGGGGTTTGAATCATTGTTAAACGCATGACCCGCCCCTTCGTAAACAAATATTTGATAATCTTTATGCTGTTTTTTCAGTTCTTCCTCAAATGCGGCAATTCCGGCATTTATTCCGGGATCGTTTCCGGCATAATGCGCCATGACGGGTGCATTGATTTTTTTTACATCTTCGGTAGCCGGCTGCCGCCCATAGTAGGGAACCGCAGCATTGAGGTCGGGCGAATTTACAGCTACCTGATTGGTCATGGCGCCACCCCAGCAGAATCCCGTACATCCCACTTTTCCCGTTGATAACGGATGCGTTTTGAGGTATTTGACGGCTGCTACGAAGTTGCTTACCGTATCTTCACTGTTGAGTTGTCCTATTCTCTGAGAGGCTAATGCCTGATCATTTTCAGGAGTTCCTCCGACAGGGGTCAGCGCATCGGGTGCCAGGGCAAGAAACCCTTCCTGCGCAAACCGCTTCGCCACATCCTGAATATGAGGCTGAAGACCCCGGTTTTCATGAATCACCACAACAGCCGGGAACTTCTCCCCCGTTTTCGGGTGAGCCAAAAATGCCTTGATTTCCATTTTCGGAGCAGGGTAGCTTACAAATTGAGAAACGGTATCATCGGAAAAAGGAGCAAGGTTAGCGCTCGCGGTAGCCTTTAGAACGGGTAATAGCGCGAAAGCGGCAGCCGAACTTCCGGTTGCCAGCGTCAGTTTTTTAATAAAGGAACGGCGACTGATTTTGCCCGCTTTATATTCAGTGTACAGTTCCGTAATGTTATGTTCCATAATACATTTGTTTATAATGTGAATAAAATCGGTAATACATGATGATTGGTTGAGAATATGAACCTTTTCTGGCGCAAAAGTAATATTTTTTACAATTATTATCCTCAAAAATAGCGAAAATTCAAGTTTTTTATTCGTTTTCACCTTGACAGGTGTTTGGTATGTCATAAATTTTATGTATTTTTGCAGCTTGAAACAGGAAATAAATACTAACTAATAATATTTTTTACTATGAATCGTTTAAAAATTAATCTGTTAATGCTTATTGTTGTTACTTTAAGCACATTGTTCATTACTGCATGTAAAGAAAAAGAACCGCACCTGACGGCCTCACCCGCATCACTCACTTTCGAAGCTGATGATACGAAAACGGCGGAAATAACGATTGCTACCGATGCGAAAAACTGGGACTTCAGTGATGATTCGGAGGGGTGGATTGACGCTTCTAAAAACAGCAGTAATCTGCTATCTGTTAGAGTGAGAGAGCACATGGACACAAGTGGTCCGCGTAGTGCGATTATTAAGATCACTGCTGGAAAGTCAACTTTTGTTGAAATTAATGTACAACAAAAAGCCAAAAAAATCAACACCCTGTCAGCCAGCCCGGGTTCGCTTTCCTATAACGCCAATGAAACCGGAGAAAAGACCGTGGCTATTACTACCGACGCGCCATCGTGGGTGGCTTCCAATTCCAATTCCAATTCATGGATAAGACTCTCACAGCAAAGTAATACGCTCACCGTCAATGTTACTGCACAAAACACGCAACCCGAAACACGTTCAGGGGAAATCACGATTACTGCCGGAAACGCTCCTTCCATCAAAGTTACGGTAACACAGGGAGCAGCGCCGCATACACTTTCAGTAAGTACTTCCTCAATCAATTTTACCGCAGACGAAACAAGTGCAAGAAATGTGACTGTCACAACAAACGCATCCAGTTGGAGCGCTTCAGTACCTTCGTCGGTTAACTGGCTTACACTTGGTTCGAGTCCAGGTACTTTAACAGTTACGCCTACGAGAAACACTTCCAATAATGAACGGACTGCAACTATTACAGTTTCAGCCGGAACCGCGCCTTCGGCAAGTATCAGGGTAACACAAGCCGGCATACCGCAGACAACACTAACACTCAACCCGACTGCGCTCACATTCAATTATAACGAAACAACCAATCAGCCGGTAACCGTTACTACAAACGCATCCTCCTGGAGTTATTCGACAACAGCATCATGGATAACGCTGGGCAGGTCAAACAATATCCTGAATGTCCGTCCAAATGCAACATGGAATGGTTCTTCCGCACGAACAGCAGATGTTATCGTTACAGCCGGAACACAGACTGCGACACTGAGGGTAACACAAAATGGTTATACAGCTCCTGCCATGCCTATCACATCCACTTATAATTATAGCGCAACCGGTACGTATTTAATAAACTTTGGTGATGCTGCATGGCAAAGAACTTCCTGGTCAGGACGTGTAGTTCCTAATGTATCCAATACCCCGCCATACATTAGGATAACAAATTTTGGCGATTTGAATCTTGAAGTATATTGTGATTATTTTAGCGGACAATATAGAATAGATAATACTACCAGAGTAGCCAATTACGCTGAGTACGATGGATATTTATGTATGGCAACACTCAGTGGCAGCGGAGATATTACTTTATATCCCAACAATACTTTCAATGTCAGTTACAATACTTCAACGAGGATATTAAACTTTTCGGGTACTTATAACGGGCAAACTGTTTGTGTAGGTGTTGCAGCGAAAAATAGAAATACAGGGCAATGGTCAACTACCACATTTTTCTCCAACTTTTACTCTAATCTTAGAATTCAACTTACAACAACCTCTTCATCTCCATTCACTGGAAACGGTATGGATACAAACTCGAAGTTGAACGGTTTTAACGGCTTGACGGATACAAAAAGAGAGTTGAAACTTATCGAAGGTCCTACCGTAACCATAATTGAATAATAAAATGCAAGCCATGAGCAGGATTTTATATAGCATCCTGATTTTAATTGCAATATCTTCTTTTTTCGGATGCAACCCTGATGATAAATACAATACGTCGCATCCGAAAGAAGGGGGTATCATACTGACAATGGACTGGTCGAATGTCACTTCAAATGCGCCATCGACCTATCAGGCACAAGTAGTTTACGCTTCCGGGTCGTCAAAAGTCTTTAACAACCTTCAAGGCACCACCAACAACCTGATTGTAGAGCCGGGTGAAGCAACGGTTTTTGTATATAACGAGGCGGAACATATCTCGGTAAACGGGAAGAAAGCAAGTGTTAATACCATGGACGGAGGGATAGCCGCTAACCCCGGTCTGTTCTATTCATATTCCGGCAAAATTTTTACGGAACGTGATAAGGATATTTCGCAAAATGCTGTCATGAATCAGCAAACAGGCGAATTAAAATTCTCTTTTGCCATCAAGCCTGCCTCGATGATCGACAAGGTGAAAGCCGTGCATGCAGTATTGGAAGGTGTAACATCGGAATTTGACATGCAAACCGGCGAACTTTCGGCTTCTTCCGTGATTCGTGCCTCATTATCAAAAAGTTCGTTTTATGCCACCTCAACATTCAGGTTGTTAGGCTTCGATCGTTCAACCAAACAAAACCTCAAATTGGATATCGAACTCAACAACGGGAACAGTACGAGCGTGTCAACCGATCTGACTTCGTTAGTCTCCGATTTCAACAGTTCGAAAAATACCCTTTTTACTTTAAATGCCGAACTGCACCTGTCGGGCGACAACGCGCCGACTGTTAAAGTCGAAAACTGGGAACGTAACGTGGAAAGTCGCTACCTGTCGGTATCACCTTTGGAAATTCAGTTGGACAACAGCACTTCCAAAGAATCCATCATCATTACCACCGACCAGGCATCTTGGGGGTATAGCGTGGTGATAACCGGAGACTGGCTTACGGTAACAAAATCCGACGACAAGCTATCGGTAACAGCTTCTCCCAATACGAACGATACTGACCGCCAGGCTACAATCAATATTTCTGCCGGCGGATTATACGAAAGCGTGGTGATTACACAACAACGACATATACCCGTATCGGATACTTATGCAGATGAAGAAGTGGTTACATTCCAAAAAGCCACTGTTGGCAATGGGATAGATATTGTTATCATGGGCGACGGATATACGATAAATGATATGAAAAAAGGAACTGGAAAATATGAACAGGACATGCGTTCGGCTGCCGACCATTTTTTCTCCGTTTATCCATATAACATTTACAGGAATCATTTCAATGTTTATATGATTGCCGCCATATCCAACGAGGAAGGGATTAGCAATGAATTAACTAATAAGCATGTTGACAACAGATTTGAGACAATTTGGGAAGGTGGTAACTCAACAGGAATTGATTGTAATGTGGATATTGTCGTGGATTACTTGGATGCAATTCCCGAACTTGATTATGCATATATTCATGATATTTCAGTCATTATGCCTATTAATGCATACATCTATGCAGGTACTTGCTTCATGTTTTATGATCCGGACAACATAACCGACTATGCAAACGGTTTTTCTATCTGTATGAGTCCTGTCGGTCGCGATTTCAAGAATGTACTGGTTCACGAAACTGGCGGTCACGGTTTCGCAAAACTTGCGGACGAATATATTTATTATACGAAAGAAGAACTTCCTGATGATGACCGAAATAAAATTATTGACTTAAAAAAACTTAACTGGTACGACAACATTGATTTATCAGGCGATATTACCCAAACATCGTGGAAAGGTTTTGCCAATCTTCCCAAATACAGCATGGTCGGCACTTTTGAAGGCTCGTACACATATGGAAAAGGGATATGGAGACCGGAGTTCAACAGTTGCATGAACGACAATGTACTCTATTTTAATGCCCCGAGCCGTTGGGCGCAAGTAAAGCGAATCAAACGACTGGCGGGTATTAACTATTCTTTCTCCCAATTCCTTCAAGACGATGTCGTTCCGGAATATCCTGCGACGACGCGTAATTATGTTGAGCAGGGTTTTATTCCGCTGGCGCCACCTGTCGTGAAAGAATTTCGCCTGTCTCGCAAAAGAAAATGACATAATACTAATTAAAAGCCTGCCCGTAGTGCGGGCAGGCTTTTAATTATTTTCAGTAACCCAACAGTTATTCAATCCATCAATTCACAATGAAAAATCTGATTTTAACCATTACATGTTTTCTGGTTGCGACTTCGTGTACAGTCAAAATAGCGGAGGAAGACAAAATATTGATGCAACTCCGTCAAGAAATTGTGCAGGACCTGACAGCGAATATTTTACCTTTTTGGGCAAGCCATTCACCCGATCCGTCGGGCGGTTTTTACGGTACGCTGACTTTCGACGGGAAACCAAGACCCAATGCAATGAAAGGCGGAATACTGAACGCCCGTCTACTCTGGACATTTTCAGCAGCATACCGTATGCTGAAAGATGAAAAGTATCTTGCACTGGCTAACCGGGCGCAACGGTATTTCCTCGACCACTTTATCGATCCCGAATATGGCGGTTCGTATTATACGGTAACTGCTGACGGAGTACCCTTGTCCACCCAAAAAAACACCTACCAGAATGCCTTTGCCGTATATGGCCTTTCGGAACACTATCGCGCAACAGGCAATAAGGAAAGTTTAGATGCCGCCGTCGCCGTCTACCGGAAAATGATCGAACATGCATACGACCCCGTGAACGGCGGGTTCATTGAATCATTCGATCGCGAATGGCAAATGATTGATGTAAGATCCCCTAAGACCATGAACACCAATCTTCATGTGCTGGAAGCCCTTACCAACCTTTACCGTGTATGGAAAGACACCGGATTAAAAAAACATTTGCAGGAAGAGATAGATGTCATGTCGCACAAAGTGCTGAATCAGCAAACCTGGCATGAACTGCTCTACCTGACGATGGACTGGGAGAACCAGCAGGACATCGACTCTTATGGTCACGATATTGAATTTTCATGGTTACTGGTAGAGGCAGCCGAAGTGTTGGGTGACGAAGAAATACTGGAAGACACTAAGCGCATAGCCGTAAACCTGGCAACTGTACAGCTGGAACAGGGTATTGATAAAAATGGCGCCATGATTTATGAATATGATAAAGACCGCGACCACATGAACGACAACCTGTCATGGTGGCCGCAAAACGAAACGGTAGTAGGCTGTCTGAATGCCTGGCATATCAGCGGCGACCGGAAGTTTCTTGATGCAGCCTTTCGTAACTGGGAGTGGATCAAAACCCACATGATCGATCATGAATACGGCGAATGGTATGGAAGCGTTAGCCCTGACGGTACACCACGCAGAAACGGCGTTAAAGCCGACCAGTGGCGCTGTCCTTACCACAACAGCCGCATGGGTTTCGAGGTGATGACACGGATTAAATAATACAAAAGGCGTCATTCCCATGTAAGGGAACGGCGCCTTTGTTAAAAAACGGCGGTTACCTACTCTCCCACTTGCGCAGTACCATCGGCGTGACGGGGCTTAACTTCTCTGTTCGGGATGGG
>Ga0082212_10007654_pt1 | contig 14240 bp, 12 predicted proteins | sample TergutNt197P3_FD_71548 | JGI IMG/M metagenome (GOLD analysis project Ga0082212, IMG submission 71548) | Neocapritermes taracua P3 segment gut microbial communities from Petit-Saut dam, French Guiana - Nt197 P3 | ecosystem: Host-associated > Arthropoda: Insects > Digestive system > Gut ... | reverse complement strand
TGTACTCTGACAACCGTCAAGTTCAAGCACCCAAGCGTGAAAATAAGTTCCGCTCTCGTCCGTTATCGGCTTAATAATGTAGTTGTAAGGCATTTTTATATAGTCCTGTACATTCATTGCGCATCAACCTCCTATTCGGTTCAAAATATCTTTGACATATACGGCTTTTAATGGATTTTCACTTTTAATCGTAATAACATCGCCTTTGGCATTTATAAAATGACAATGTGAACCTTTTTGCCGATCAAACTGATAACCGTTCTGCGTGAGAACTTTTTCAGCTTCCGACATGCGGATTCCATTCGGTTGCCGTTTCATTTTATCTATTATTTTATCCACATCAGACATTTTTACACCGCCCTTGTTATTATAGTATCATATTTAGTACTATGAGTCAAGGGTTAATTCGGAGAATTAGCTTAGGGATCATTTTATACAGGGAGGCGGTTCTATTGTGCCATAAGTGCAATAGAACCGCCTCCTTGTATCCTCTTGAATTAAATTATTGACAATGCTGCTCTTTGGTAATAGAATATAGTCCATAACTTCATCATGCGTAAAGAAGATATCTAAAAAATGTCACCTAAATCGTTCGGCCCTATTGCGGATGAGCATTCGCGGATCTTGATCCTGGGAACCATGCCCAGCGTTCGATCCCGCAGGGAAGGCTTTTATTATGCCCATCCCCGTAACCGTTTTTGGCAGGTTCTGGCTGGGAGTTTGGAAAACCCGGTACCGCAAACTGTTGCGGAAAAAACATATTTGCTATTGACAAACGGGATCGCCTTATGAGATGTATTGACAACATGCGAGATTACCGGTTCGGATGATGCTTCCATCCGCAATCCGGTTTTTAATGATCTTGCCGGTTTCGCAAGCAGCAGGTCTATTGAAAAAGTGCTATGCAACGGCACAAAAGCATACAAGCTTTATCTCGGATTAAAATTGTCTCTGCCCGTTTTGCATCTGCCATCCACCAGCCCGGCCAATGCCGCCTGGAATACCCAGCGGCTGACAGCGGCATGGAAACCGGAATTGAATGAAAAAACAAAGGGGTACGGTTCTATTGATGTATTGTGATAAAGGAGCTTTTACTCTAATATCACGAATACAGCCAACCTGTATATAGTAAAGGATTTGCGCCACTTTCGTGAACAAGGAAGGTGGTGCTGCTTATGCGATCTGAAGCGGAAACGGGCTTTTTGCTCGTTTCCGCAGGCTATTGGCGAAATCGTGAAAAATGCTTCACTACATACAGCTTTCGCTATGGAAAGGGAAAACCCTATGGAACTGACCTCTCATATTGATATAAATCACACTATGAGCAGTTGCCGTTTGAAGTGCCGGAATCGTGGGAGTGGGCGCATATCATGGATGTCTGCGAACCACAGGAAACCAAGCATCCCACGGGAGAAACTTTTCGTTACATCGACATTGATGCAATTGATAATAAAAGTCATTGTGTATCCGAGCCGAAGACTATGCCTACCGCAAAAGCACCAAGCAGAGCGGCAAAGGGACTTCGTTCCGGCGACACGCTTTTTTCTATGGTCAGACCTTATCTTGAAAATATAGCGTTTGTCAGTGAAAATTTATGCGATTGCATCGCTTCAACTGGTTTTTACATTTGTCGTCCTCGTGAAGAAGTAGTATTTCCGCTTTATATGTACTATTTCCTTACTTCGAGCCACGCTATTGACGGAATAAACTCGTATATGCGTGGCGATAATTCCCCCGCAATCCGAAAGGATGAGATGGACAGCTTTTTTCTCCCTGTGCCGCCATTGCAGGAGCAGATGAAGATTGTAGAGGTTTTAGCAAAAACTCTCGCTTTAATAAACGAGCTTGAAAGCAATCGTCTCTCCTTAACCGATATTGTCACCGCCGCAAAATCTAAAATCCTCTCCCTTGCGATAAGCGGCAAACTCGTCCCGCAAGATCCTGCCGATGAACCGGCAAGCGTTCTGCTCGAACGTATCAGGGAGGAACGGTCGGCTCTTGTCAAAGTGAGCAAAATAAAGTGTTCCAAGGGCGATGCTGCTGTCATAAAGAGTGATGATAACTCTTATTATGAGAACGTGCCGCATGGGTGGGCGTTGGCACGGCTTGATATGGTTTCAGATATTATTATGGGGCAATCGCCATCAGGCGATTCGGTCACAAATAATGTGAATGGTATAGAGTTTCATCAAGGGAAGATATTTTTTACAGATCGTTACTTAAATTGCTCGGAACAGTACACCAACGAAGGAAATAAATTTGCCCTGAAAGATTCGGTATTATTATGCGTCCGTGCGCCTGTTGGTGTTATAAATATTACTGACCGAAAAATTGCTATTGGACGTGGCTTATGCGCCGTTAGTCCATGTGGTAGTATATCTGTTGAGTTTATTTTTCATTGGCTAACTGCATTTCAAACTGCTTTTATAGAGCAAGCTACAGGCACAACTTTCATGTCGATTACCACAGACGTGGTTCGGAAACAAATTGTGCCGATTCCTCCGCTTGCCGAACAACGACGGATTGTTGAAACCATCGACCGAGGATTGAAAATGCTTAATGAAATCGCCCTCAATCTCAGTTAAGATTTTCAAGAACTTTAAGCAAAATCGAATTGGCTTCATATACGGCTTTTAACTAGTGATATAAGGTATGCCCACCTCGCTGTCCGTATATTCTGACGGCGTTAAATCGCACCCGGAAAGTAAAACCCATACACCTGATAGCCTATACCATTCCTAAGATTAGGGTATATCAAAAGGCACGTTCTCATAATAAGAGCCCCAAACATTTAATACCTCCGTGATAAAATAGATGGAGGCGGACAGACCGTCAAATTTAAATCGCGGAGGTAATCACAGTGAGAGAGCAATTTGAAACGCATCTCCGAAAGGAAAACCTATCGGAAAACACCATTATCTCGTATCTTTGGACGGTAGATTATTTTTTATCGCACTACGGCGGGGTAAGAACGGAGAACCTGTTGGAATACAAAGGTTTCCTGCTGGAACGGTATAAACCCAAGACGGTCAATTTGCGGATACAAGCCGTCAACAAGTATCTTGACTTTTTAGGTGAGGACAAGCTCCAACTTAAATTCATCAAGGTGCAGCAGAAAAATTTTTTAGAGAATGTCATCAGCAATGCCGATTATACGTTCCTAAAAAAATCGCTGAAAAAGGACGGCAATATGGGTTGGTATTTTGTTGTCTGGTATCTGGCGGCGACCGGGGCGCGGGTCAGCGAACTGGTGCAAATAAAAGTCGAACACGTCCAAGCAGGCTATTTCGACTTGTATACGAAAGGCGGCAAGCTCCGACGATTATACATTCCGATAAAACTGAGAACGGAAACGCTTGAATGGCTGAAAGTGAAAAATAATACTTCCGGTTTTCTCTTTCTTAACCGTTTCGGTGAACGGATAACCACGCGCGGCATTTCACAGCAGTTGAAAAATCATGCCGAAAAATACGGACTGAACACAAAGGTCGTGTATCCTCATTCATTCCGGCATCGGTTCGCCAAAAACTTCTTGGAGAAGTATAATGACATCGCCTTACTCGCCGACCTGATGGGTCACGAGAGCATTGAAACGACGCGGATTTACCTGCGGAGGACAGCGAGCGAGCAACAGGCACTCGTTGATAAAATTGTGACGTGGTAATCGAACGAAGCACTCCTAATTTTATGGAGTGCTTCATCTTTAAGCGAGCTTCGCGAAAATGCTATCAAGCTGTTCAAACGCCGTTTCAATCGCAATAACGATTCGCTTCTGTTCGGGGATTGGAGGAACGGGAACTGCAAACGCTTTTACTGTATCCGATTTTAAATTTTTCACGGTTGAACCATAGGCAACCGAACTCAATGATTGATAAGCCCAATCTGAACTAAGTAAGTAATAAAGGAAATCGTGAGTAAAGGCTTTTTGCACGTCACCTATAACAAGCCAACCGTCGTGAATACAACCATCAATTTTCAGTATATACGGCCTGCCAAAGCTCATTGAGTTTGTTAGAAGAAAATCTCCCGCCTTAACAAAACGTGAATGGGTAAGTCCTTCTGGTTTTATTTTTTCTTGTGCTTCGGTAATATACTTGCTTCCCTGTGCCGTATCTCCAATTTTTATCCAGTTGATTCCGTTGCTATCGCTGGTAATGTAATCTTGAATGGGGCGCGGAGAGCCACCACGAGCAATCTCACAAATCTGTCCCAGTTGGCAAATTGCCCAAGATTCAGGAATCGCATCATAATAAGAGTTATCACAGCTTCGGACGGCGGAGCTTTCGCCTTTTCCGCACTTGATTTTCCCTGTTTTCATGAGGGTTTCTCGCTCGGCGCGGATGCGTTCCAACAGCATCGACGCGGGTTCGTCATTCGGATCTTGGGGGACGAGTTTGCCACGTATGGCGAGGGAGAGGATTTTCGATTTCGCGGTAGCGACGGCGGACTGTAAATCGGTTTTGTTGCGCTCAATTTCGTCGATGGCGGTGAAAGCTGATTCGATAGCAGCAACGATGCGATGTTGCTCAGCGAGGGGTGGGAGTGCGATTTTGTGCATCAATACTATTTCTCGTCTTATACCCGGAATTAAGCCGTTTGCTTGCGAAGTAAGAATTGAAAGTTCTGCCGATAAAATAAATCCAATAAACTTATTATCAATGCCACAGTATGCTCGTATGGCCATTATTTGCCTTGCGATATGTGCGTCGGGCAGGTGTGATATCGCCATCTTTCCGACGCCAGCGCCTTTTACTGTTAAAAGCAAATCACCGCTACTTGAATGAACTTGAGGGCTATCAGTCCAACGATTGATAAGAACACGATTATTCTCAATACAACTTGCTCCTGTGATATATGGAATCCCGATTCCAATATCATTATAGCGGCCTGGAGTTAAATCCTGCCCTGAAAACAATTCGATTACATCACCAAGTTGGATACGCTCCCACCCATCCGGCAACTGCTCATAGTGTGATTTATCATCACCGCGCAAAACGGTAGAATCCTTTTTATCCCGCTTGATTTTACCTTCTTTTATCAACCGCTCTTTTTCGGCGCGGACGCGCTCTAAAAGAACCGATGCCGGTTCATCGTTCGGGTCTTGCGGTACGAGTTTGCCGTGTATGGCGAGGTCAAGGATTTTTTGTCGAAGCTGCTTAGTGTTCATTCGCTCACCTCGCTTATCTCATCGGGGATGGCGTCAAGCAGCTTTTTCATATCGTCAGCATCAGGTAATGCTTTTTGCCACGTTTCCGGCATTTCATTCCGCGTTCTGTATGTAGCTACGCCCATCGGTTTGGTATAGTCGCGGACAGCGAACTCAACAATATTTCGGCTTGCTTCCTTACACAATACAATGCCGATTGATGGGGCTTCGTCTTCTTGCCTGACGTATTCATCAAGCGCGGAGAGGTAAAAGTTTAACTGTCCTAGGTGCGCGGGCTTAAACTCGCCGCGTTTCAATTCAATGGCGACAAGGCAATGCAATTCGCGATTGAAAAACAAAAGGTCGATAAAAAATTCTTTCTCATCAACAAGAACGCGATAATTATGCCCCATATAACAGAATTTATTGCCACCGAACGATAAAATAAATTGTTTAATATTATTGATTATGCCGTTTTCCAGTAAACGCTCATCGGGGTCAATTTCATCCTCAATATTTATAAAGTCAAGGAAATACTCCTCTTTGAACGCTCTGATAGCGCGTTTTGCCTGTGTAAGTTCGGGGAGCGTCTGTATAAAATTACTCGGTATAGTGCCGGATTTTGAGTATAAGTCACCGCGCAAATACGATTTTGTTGTATCTACCGTCCAAAACTCAACGGCACAACGAGCGATGTAATACAATCTGCCCTGTAATGATTTTTCTTTTGCCAAAATCTCCGAATGGTGCGTAAAACCAACGCGGTAAAACTCGTCGAGAGAAAATCCGGGCATATAGAAACCGTCAAGATGACGAGCAAGCAAGCTCAAATCTATTCCGTTTTCCAATAATCTACTTAAGCTAATATCGTCAGTTGTTGAATGACGATTTGCCGTGGTAAGGTTCGCGCTCAAATCGTCAGTTATCAACTGACGATTTGAAAAATTTTCAAAAATCTGTTGCCATGCCTCGTAAAACAAGCGCATTTTCTTTAGTGAAACCTCGCCAAAACCGCGTAATCCCGGCAATTCACGTTGCAGGTCATCCGAAAGTTGGCGGATTGCACTTTTGCCCCAAGATCCTTCACGGGAATTATTGGAAACATATTCGCCAACAGCGTAATATAAGCCAAGCAGTTCCTTGTTTACAAGTTTAGACGCTTGATAACGCGAACGCACAATTGCGTCCTTAATGATAATGGCGGCATCGCTAAAATCCAAAATTTTGTTTTCGCTCATTACTCGTCCACCTCGCCTATTAAGGATTCAAGGTTGCCTACCGCCGCAGAGATAGCCGCTGACTTCTCTTTGATTAGGTCGAGCAACTCGGCAAGCGTATAATCGTCCGTACTGTCGCCGGACTTTATCCATGTAATATCAAGGCTTGTTTTATCGCGAGCAGTTATTTCTTCGTAAGTAAATTTACGCCAACGACCATCGTGGTTATCCGTGCTATACGTTTCGGCGCGGAGAAGGCGGTTTTCGGGATTGTAGCATTTAACAAAATCGTCAAGGTTTGCTTCGCGTAAAGGGTTCTTTTTAAGTGTGTGCTTGATATTCGTGCGGTAATCATAAATCCAAATATTTTTGGTATGATTTGTCGGCGCGGCAGTTTTATTATCAAAGAATATCACATTAGCTTTAACGCCCTGTGCGTAAAATATGCCTGTTGGCAAGCGCAAAATTGTGTGTAAATCAGTAGTTTCGAGCAGTTTTTTACGGACGGTTTCGCCTGCGCCTCCCTCGAACAGCACATTATCCGGCACGACGACCGCCGCCGTGCCATCCGTTTTCAAAAGAGTGCGGATATGCTGAACAAAGTTTAATTGCTTGTTTGAAGTCGTCGCCCAAAAATCTTGCCGGTTATATATTAAGTCCTCTTGTTCCTGTTCTCCTTGTTCGTTGGTAAAAGTCATGGAAGATTTTTTTCCGAACGGCGGGTTTGTCAGAATGTAGTCAAACCGTTCGTTTGGGTCGGCGATAAGAGAATCGGCACGGATAATCGGCGGCGTTCCCTCAAAGTCGCTGATATTATGCAAAAACAGGTTCATAAGGCACAAACGGTAAGTGCTTTGAACAATCTCCCAACCTTTGAACGTCTGAAATTTGAGGAATTTTTTGTCGTCAGCGTTCATAGTATAGTTCTTTTCTAAAAACGCTTTGACCGCAAGTAAAAATCCACCGCTTCCGCAGCAGGGGTCAGCGATTTTTTTGCCAGGAACAGGGCGAACACACCTCACCATCGCACCGATAAGAGCGCGCGGCGTGAAATATTGTCCTGCGCCGCTCTTTGTGTCGGCAGCGATTTTTTCAAGCAAATCCTCATAAATATCCCCTTTTACATCGGACGACATGGACGACCACTTTTCCGCGTCAACCATGCTAATGACTTTTGCAAGCTGCGCGGGATTGGTTATTTTATTCTGTGCCCCGGTATAAATTTGTTGAAGCGTTCCCGATTGCCCCGCAAGTGTTTTCAAAACATATTCGTAATGCTCAAATAATTCGCTTCCGCTCTTATTTTTAAGCGTATCCCAAGCACAGTCGGTGGGTATGCCTATGTTGCGTTTATACGGCGGTTTCGAGTATTCGTCTGCCATTTTAACGAATAAAAGATACGTTAGCTGTTCAAGATAATCGCTCTTGCCTATGCCATCATCACGCAGAGCGTTTGCCATAGACCATATCTTTTGTCCGACATTGGATTCCGCCATTAGTGTTCCTCCCACTTATTACGCTGCAATCAGCGCGTAATTCATTTCACTAAGTATGCTTTCATACTCATTTCCAAACAGTTCATAGAATTTTCCAAGCCCACCCCGGCTGTCAAACGGTGACAAGTCGAGATGTTCTGTTGTGACTGACATTGACGCGGCGATATGGTCGCGGAGCATACGAAGCCAATCCATTTGCTCCTCTGTAAATTTGAGCGTTCCTCTCTGTTTCTCAAATGTCCATGATTGAAAACGCCGCGCTACATCTGAGGAAAACGTATTGAGTTCCGTTGTCTGTTTTAGTTGGAAACGCACAAGGGAAATAATATCGGCAAGCTGGTTGATAACGCTCTTATCACGCACCTTTTCCGGCTGATGAATGGAGTATGCCATCCACAGCTTTTCCGGCGGTAGGTTCACGGTGAGCAGCGCAGTGTATAATTCCTTTACCATTTCTAGTGTAAGCGGACGATTTATATAACTTTGGCTGTATATGATTTCGAGCGCGTCTATGGCGCTTCGGTTTTCCTCAATGAATTGGGCAAATGCTTCTATTGTCTCGCCCGCCCTTTGTGCTTGGTCTGTGTCCCAACCGCTGAACGTGACATTATCTATGTTTACATTATCAATTATCTGGAAGTGGCTCTTGCGTGCGCTCTCAATGTAGTCGCGTACTTCCGGCAGATTAAACGGCGCGGATGCGGCAACCGCTATTTCTGCGCTGATTTCAGCGGCATATTCTTCTCTTTTATCATACGGAAGAAGCGCTCCGTATTTTTCGCGCACAGCTTCGTCAATTATGTCCTCGTCAAAGGCATTTAGCATATTCGAGGCAATCTCTATGACTGGTGTTTCACAGATTTCCGCGAATTTCATTTTTTCTTTTATGGTCATAACCTTATCAAGGCTCGCAAGCCGTCCGGCGAGCGTAGTTAATGTATCCTCGTCATGCGCTCCAAGCGCGACACTCATCATCAAGTCTTTCAATGATACCGTCGGCTTGCGTTCTAACTGGCGTGAGGTGGTCTTTTGTGATTTCGTAACGCCAACCGCGTCAACGACAATATAGCCGAGTTTCTTTTGTACCGCTGACGGCGACACTTTTTTCAAATCGTCCTCGCCAAGTGTTCTTGTGGCGCGTCCGAGCATTTGCTCGAAATAGTTTTTGCTCCGCACATCACGCATAAAGACAAGACATTCAATCGGCTTTACATCCGTGCCTGTTGCTATCATGTCCACCGTCACGGCGATTCGCGGGTAATAATCGTTGCGGAACGCTGTCAGTATGCTTTTGGGGTCTTCGACCGAACCATAAGTTACTTTTTTACAAAATTCATTTCCCTCGCCAAATTCTTCGCGGATTATCGTGATAATATCATCCGCATGGCTGTCGGTTTTGGCAAACACAAGCGTTTTAGGAAGCTCAACTCTGCCGGGAAACATACTGCGCCAAGCATCGCGAAACGCCATGATAATACTTCTGATTTGCGTGGGATTCACAATATCTCGGTCAAGCTGCGAGGGTTTATAATTCAAATCTTCGTCAAGCTGCTCCCAACGCTTTTTACGGGAGAGCCGCTCGCGGACTTCTACGGTTTGTTTCAATATAATGCCACCCTTACTTCCTATTTGCGTTTCAATCAGATATGTACCGTCACGCCCGACATTTACATTATCTAAAACAGCTTGTTCGTGGGTATATTCGCTGACGATATTTTTGTTGAAAAAGCCGAAAGTCCGACTGTCCGGCGTAGCCGTTAACCCGATAAGAAAAGCATCGAAATAATCAAGAACCTGCTGCCATACGTTGTAAATAGAGCGGTGGCACTCGTCTATAACAATAAAATCAAAGAACTCCGGCGTATAGCGCGGATTATACGCGACACCACGCGGCTTTCCCGTGACAGTCTGTTCATTCATAGAAATTTCTTCGGCAGATTCATCCAATTCTTCTCCATGCAAAATGGAATACATACGTTGAATCGTGCTGATACACACTTTCGTATCTGTCGGTATATATGATGAGTTTAAACGGCGCACTCCGTAAAGTTCTGAAAACAACTGTCCGTCATCGGATGGCTTGTAATTCAAAAATTCGCCTTCCGCCTGTTCGCCGAGGTTCTTTGTGTCAACAAGAAATAGAACCCGCTTTGCTTTTGCAAATTTTAACAAGCGGTATACTGCTGTTATCGCAGTAAATGTCTTGCCTGCACCCGTTGCCATTTGAATGAGTGCACGAGGCTTATTATCGGCAAACGATTTTTCGAGGTTTTGAATAGCGATAACTTGGCAATCACGAAAACCCTGTGTATCGAACGAAGGAAACTCTTTAAGCCTATTTCGTAATGTATTGTCGTCTTTGAACCACTCCGCTAAGGTTTCGGGACGATGGAATGAAAAAACTTCCCGTGTACGAGCTTTTTCATCGTTAAAATCGCAAAAATTCGTTTTTAGCCCTGTCGTTTCATAGGTGAATTGAATATTCGGAATATCGGACAAGTACTTTAATCCGCTTTCGGCATAACGCTTCGATTGCTCCGCGACACCGGTAAGCGAAAAACCCTTATTTTCTGCTTTTGCTTCTACAATACCTACAGGCATCCCACTGACAAACAATAAATAATCAACGGGGCCGCTGTTGGTAGGAAACTCACGCACAGCAACGCCAAGAGCGGCGGTACGGTTAAAACCGCTCATATCTTGCAGGGTATAGCCTGCTTCTATGAGCATTTTGTCGATATTAGCACGCGCTTTCGCTTCGGGCGTCATTCCAGTTCCCCCCATGTTCCAATAAGAAAAACTATCGGAAGTTATATCCAAAAAAATCAGCGCCGTTTCGGTTTTGAATGAGCAGTGCTTGTTTATCCGCTATTCTTTTCGACTGACCCGTCTTCAAGTATTTCGGGAGGCATGTCAATTTCTCTCATTATTGCAAAATTCAATAAACCTTTTTCGCAAAATTGCTCGAAACAACGTGTTTATTTTCCCAATGGTTAATCGTGGTGTAATTTACGTTAAGTTCCTTAGCTAATTTATGCTGACTCATATCTAAGCCGCGCTGTACTTTTCTAACATATTCCGAAAATATCATAAGCAACCTCCAACACATAACAGTTGCAGATGCCATTTATTATAGCATCTGCAACCTGAAAATGCAAGTTGAAAATTTCGAAGTATTCTTGATATGCTCTGTTCTATAAACAAATCATCTGCGAACGCCCTGAGAAAATTTCCTCTAAAAAAGCAACTCTACAAATTCATACCTTAACAAAAGAGGACAATTATACCCCTGTGTCTTCCCTTATAGCACTCTCTCCAAAAAGTTGCGTAAGCGTTCGGTTTTTGGCTGGGAGAACATCGCAGCCGGAGGGCCTTGCTCCGCGATTTGCCCCTCATCCATAAACCAGATCTTATCTGCCACCTCCTGGGCAAAAGCCATTTCGTGGCTGACAATGACCATAGTCATGCCCTCCGCCGCCAAATCAGCCATCACCTTCAAAACCTCTCCCACCATTTCCGGATCCAAGGCGCTGGTCGGTTCATCAAAAAGCATTATTTTGGGATTCATGGCCAAAGCCCGGGCAATAGCTACCCGTTGTTTTTGCCCGCCGGATAGCTGGGCCGGAAACACATGGGCCTTATCGGTCAAGCCAACTTTTTCCAGCAGGTGCATACCCTGATCCTTGGCCTCTTTTTTCGGCATTTTCAGAATTTTCAGCGGGGCCAGCATAATATTGCCCAAAGTATCATAATGGGGAAAGAGATGAAAAAGCTGAAATACCATGCCCATTTTTTGGCGCATCTTGTTAACATTATGTTTATTGCCGGTTATCTCTTCCCCTTCGATAAAAATACGGCCCCCGGTAGGGGTCTCCAGCAAGTTCAGGCAACGCAAAAAGGTGCTTTTCCCCGAACCGGAAGGGCCTATCACCACCACTTTTTCGCTCGCGCGGATCCGCTCGGTAATGCCGCGCAAAACTTTTAGGTCGCCAAAATTTTTATAGAGAGCCTCAACGTTTATCACTGGCGCGCAGCCTCCTTTCCAGTTTACCGAAAAGCCAGCTGAGCGCCATAACCAAAGCCAGATAGATCAAGGCTGCCGCGATCAGGGGCATAAAGGCATCAAAAGTACGCCCTACGATTATATAGGCCCCCTTGGTCAAATCGGATACGGCAATATAACCTACCACAGCAGTTTCTTTCAGCAGGACAATGAATTCATTGCAGAGGGTGGGCAGTACATTTTTAAAAGCCTGGGGCAAGACTATATAACGCATGGTCTGAAAATAATTCAAACCCAGGCTGCGTCCGGCTTCCATTTGGCCGCCATCCACGCTCATGATCCCGGCCCGCACTATCTCCGCCACATAAGCCGCGCTATTGATGCCAAAACCGACAATGGCCACATTGACCCCATTGCGAACCAAAGGGAAAACAATAAAAAACCAAATCATCAACTGCACTACCAAGGGAATGCCCCGGATAACAGTGATGAATAATTTGGATAACCAATTCAGGATCCGCAGGACAAATAAGCCAAAACCCGGGCGCAGATTGGCTTTATCATGAGTCACCCGCACCAAAGCCAAAACCACTCCCAGGCAAATACCGATTATCACCGCAAAAAAAGTGATCTGCAGGGTAACCTTTATCCCGGAAAGCATATAACGGACAAAGCGGTCGTCCTGGATAAAGCATAAGTAAAATTTATCCCGAAGAGCAAGCAGCCAAGGCAAGCATACCACCTCTTTTTCGCAACCGAAATTAATTGTTCAGCTTCAATTGCTGCTATTCAGCCGGGATATACTTGTCGATGATCGCCTTCACCGAACCGTCCGCAATCAACTCTTGCAAGGCATTATCTATTTTTTCCAGCAGGTATGTATTATTTTTGGCCAGACAAATGGCATAATCTTCCGTAACATATTCGGTATCCAGGATTTTTAGCCCTTTATTAGCCGCAACAAAAGCTTTAGCCGGCTCATTATCTATGACCACACAATCCACCTTGCCGGTAGTCAGGGCCAAAACCGCATCGGCGCCCTTGTTGTAGCGGTCTATCGTACCCAAGCCGGCATCCTCCAAATCTTCAGAAAGATAGATGTCCCCGGTGGTGCTGGTTTGAACGCCTACAGTATAGCCTCCCCCAAAAAGATCGTCAACATCCTGGATAGGACCGTCTTCCTGCACGATCACCACTTGCACGCCTGTGGCATAGCTGGCGGAGAAATTAACGCTTTTGAGACGGTCTTCGGTAACTGTCATGCCCGCCATCCCCATATCGGCCTTGCCGGTCTGCACCGCCGCAATGATGGTATCAAACTCAATATCCATGATTTGAAGCGTAAGGCCCAGCTTTTGGGCTATCAGCCCGGCAATCTCCGCATCAATGCCAATAATCTTGCCGCCTTCATGGTATTCATAAGGCGGGAAAGTAGCATTGGTAGCCATTATCAGCACTTTGCTGTCGGTAGCAGTATTATTCGGAGTACAGGCGCTAAGGGTGAGCAGCGAACAAATTAAAACAAAAATCATCAATTTCTTCACATAAAGTCCTCCTTCTACTAATGCAGCACTTATATCGACCATAAGCCTGCACCACTTTCGATTATCATGTATTTATTATCTCATAAATCGAGGCAGGAGTCAACGCAAAAGGTATTTATATAGCTTAAGAATTCATTTAGTAAAAGCCATTCTCTTATTCCTAACAACGCTCTCGGGTATAAAGCACATAAAGGGGCTGATACAGGTTTTGTATATCCTGTATCAGCCCCTTAAAATATGGTTTAGATGATTCTTGCTATTATTCTCTACGGTATTATAATCTCGCCCCGGTTATAGTCGTATTGCAACCATAAGATGGTCAGGTCGGCATCGTTAACCAAACCATCACCATTGATATCGCAGAGAGGGTTGGCGCCGTCTTTGACACTCTTATTGTAATTAGTGGCAAGCCATAGGGTAGTCAGGTCAGCGTCATTGATCAACCCGTCGCCGTTGATATCGCCGCAACGCAGAGTCATCAGACGAACCTCATCGCGGCTGTCCCGGGTCAGGTCAACAGCTTCATTACCCACGACCACGTTCTGCACAGTGAATTTGGTGTGGATTGGTTTGGTAATGACCAGAGAATAGGCGCCAGGGTTGACGTTCTCGAAGTTAAAGGACTGTTCCTTTTGGCCGGACTGCCCACTTTCTGTCACTGCAGGAATGGTGGTTTCATATTTTACGGTATCACTCTGCATGAGGCGGACTGTAGTGGGGTTATAGGGGTCATATGTTTTGACCTTCCCGGTGACGGCAATGCTACCCGGTTCGTTCCAGGCTATGAGGCCATTTTTGACAATAATAATTCTTTTACCAGCTAACTCACGATCA